>Ga0265300_10002281_pt1 | contig 16785 bp, 11 predicted proteins | sample AusTroGonzalo_MG_FD_193482 | JGI IMG/M metagenome (GOLD analysis project Ga0265300, IMG submission 193482) | Bovine rumen microbial communities from tropical cattle in Woodstock, Queensland, Australia - Gonzalo_03 | ecosystem: Host-associated > Mammals > Digestive system > Stomach > Rumen ...
GCAGAACTCGCCGGCTTCCTCTACCGCTTTGTCTGGGATGACGTTTGCTCCAGCTACCTCGAAATCAAGAAGGCTGTGATCAACCGCGAAACGCTCGATGCCGAAAAGAAGAACGCTATGGCAATCCTCAGCCACGTTCTCCGCGGCGTAATCGACTTGTTGCATCCGGTGATGCCGTTCATTACCGAAGAGCTCAACGCAACGCTCTTCCCGGGTTCTGAACGCGTGATTAACAGCGCATGGCCGAAGGCTGACACAAGCCTCATCGACGCAGGCATCGAAGCCGCATTCAACCAGGCATTCGCCGTGGTGGAAAGCGTTCGCGGTGTCCGCGGTCGTTACAACGTAAGCCCCGCTACCAAGCTCAAGGCTGTGGTGAGCGTCGACGACGCTGCAACGGAAGCAAGCGTGAAGGACTGCTTGGCCATCATCACCGAACTCGGTGGACTCGAATCGCTCTCTGTGGCTGTCAAGGCCGCAAAGCCGAAGTTCAGCGCAAGCTCCGTGGTGCCGGGTGGCGAACTCTACATCCCGCTCGAAGGTATCCTTGACCCGGCTGCAGAAATCGCACGCCTCGAAAAGGAAATCGAAAAGGCTAAATCATTCGCCGCTTCTATTGAGAAGAAACTTTCTAACGAGAAGTTTGTCAATGGAGCTCCGGAAGCTGTCGTGAACGCCGAACGCACCAAGCTCGCGACACAGCAAGACATCATCGCTAAGAATGAGGCCGCGCTGAAGGAACTGCGCTAGTCGAACTAAGGCGGGAATCTGCTAAAACTTTAAAAGAGGTACTCCCCCGCGGAGCGCCTCTTTTTTTTTGCATTGGTACATCCTTTATTCGCCATCATGGCGACATCAGCCCACTTCCGGCGAAGATTCCGCAAAAAAAATCCGGCCTTTCTAAGGCCGGATTTTTTCGTCAAGGGCGAAGGCGAAGCGCACTCATTGCTGATAGCGCATCGCTCACTACTCTTTTACTTTTCTTCTTCCTTATCCTTGCTGTGGCAATGGCACGGGCAATGATAGCAGTCACCCGTTTCGGCGTAGTCCTTACCCGTCCAGCAGTAAGTGCAAAGATCTTCTTCCGGAAGGCCGATAGCCTGAATCAAGTCGTCAATGCGCTGGAACGCAAGCGACGTGAGGTTCAGCTTCTTGCGGATGTATTCGACCATGTCCTTGTACGGCTGGCCGTTCGGATCGGTGTACTTGTCGAGATCGGCGTTTTCACCTTCCTGGTCGCGAATGTAACGACGCGTGATGAGGTCGTATTCGTTCTTGGAGCGAGAGAAGTTGATGAACTTGCACGGATAAACAAGCGGCGGGCAAGCGATACGCATGTGCGTTTCCTTGCAGCCCATCGAATAAAGTTTTGCAGCCTGCTTACCGAGCTGGGTACCGCGAACAATGGAGTCATCGCAGAACACAAGGCGGCGGTCCTTGATGAGGCCCGGAATCGGGATGAGCTTCATCGAAGCGACGTGTTCGCGCTGGCGCTGATCTTGTGGCATAAAGGAACGTGCCCAAGTCGGCGTGTACTTGACGAACGGACGGGCAAACTTGATGCCAGCTTCGTGGGCATAGCCCAAAGCGTGGGACGTACCGGAGTCCGGGATACCGCAAGCGGCATCGGCTTCGGTCGGGGTGCGCTTGGCGAGAGCGGAACCGCAACGGTAGCGAGTCATTTCGACATTGCGTCCTTCGTAGCTCGAAGCCGGGTAACCGTAATAGACCCAGAGGAACGAGCAAATAGCCATCTTCTTGCGGGCTTCGACGAGCGTCGTTTCGCCATCCGGCGTGAGTTCGACGACTTCACCAGGGCCAAGATCGCGAACGTATTCGTAACCGAGGTTCGGGAGAGCGCAGCTTTCTTGCAAGGCGATCATAGCACCATCCTTCTTGCCGAGGATGATTGCCGTACGGCCCCACTTGTCGCGGCTGGCGTAGAAACGTCCCTTGCTATCCATGATAAGCACAGAGCAGCTGCCCTTTACCTTTTCCTGGACATACTTGAGACCGTCGATAATGGAATCCTGAGTAGCAATAAGGGCCGACACCACTTCGGTCGGTCCGACCATGCCGCTAGTCGTCGAGAACTGGAGCTGCATGCAGTTATTGCGGAAAAGTTCGTTCTTAATGTCTTCGATATTCGTGATGAGACCAACAGTAACAATCGCGAACGTTCCCAACTTCGAGGTCATGACAAGCGGCTGCGGGTCCGTGTCAGAGATGACGCCTAAGCCAACCTTACCAGAGAAGTGAGAAAGATCGTGCTCGAACTTGCTGCGGAACGGAGTATTCTGGATGTTGTGAATCGAACGATGGAAAACGCCATCGGACTTCAGAACAGCCATACCGCCGCGGTGAGTTCCGAGATGTGAATGGTAGTCGGTTCCATAAAAAAGATCGCAAACGCAGTCTTCTTTGGAAATAACACCACAAAAACCGCCCATATAAGACTCCTAGATGAAAAGGATTTTCGACCTCAAAAATAGAAATCTTGAGCTATAAGCAAAGACCCATATACGAAAAAAATTATTTCTTTTTTCACCCAATTATTTCTATTATATTGTACCCATATGAAGATGCTGGGTAACTTTTTCAAAAAATTGGGTGGGGCATTATCCCCTTTTCAAAATCTAGTCCTAATTTCACTTGCAGCATGGGGCATGCACATTTTGCTTCGCGTGATGCTCCTGTTCCGCAACAATCCCTATGGATTTCCGTTTGTAAGCAAGCCGGACTGGTTCATTTTCCATGCGATTTGCATTGACTTCATGTGGATTGTGAACGCCCTGGTGGTGTTCCTGACTCTAGGGGCCATCGCCTCTGGGATTGCGGGGCGTTTAGGCTCCAAGTACGGCTCCATTACCCAGAAAACCGTATCGGTCCTTTACGGGATCTTCCACAGCGTCATTTTGCTTTTGACGCTTCTCGACAACGAAACCCATCGATTCTTGGGAGGGCACTTGTCGTTTGGGCTTGTGGATACCTACAAGGATACATCGTCTATCATCGTGTTCTTCGATTACGTGGCCAACGACTTGTCTGTGCCATATTTGCAGTTCGTGGTGCTGGTATTGATGTTACCGGCGACCTACGGATTTTACCGCCTATTGCGCAAATGGTACCGCCCGACAGACGGATTCTACGTGAAGAAATCCGTGATTGCGATGACAATTTTCTACATCGCCTCGTACTCGTACGTTTACATCATATGGACCGGTTTTTCCCGAATGGATAAGCTCCGTCCCGTTGTTTCCTTGATTTACAAGGATTTGTTCGATGCCAAAGAGGCCAAAGGCCTTACCGAAAAAGAGCTAGATGCGTACCGAGTTTCGTACCAAAATCTGTGGCAAAGGATCGAAGGCGATTCATCATGGGAGTTTTCTAACGCAAAAGAAGGCAACGGACTTCCGCTTTACCGCGTTCCTACCGCAAAACTTTTGAACAGCGAAAAACTCAAAGCACAACGCGAGATGAAGCCCAACTTTATTCTGGTGCTCATGGAATCGCAGCGCGGCCTTAATACGGGTTATCTGAATCCGCAGATTCAGCCCTCTCCTACACCGTTTATGGACTCTCTCGCTGCAAACTCTCACGCATGGATGCGCATGCACACTAGCGGCGTTCCTACGACCGGCGGAGTACTTTCCACGCACATCGGCATTCCGCATCATTCGCACTTGTCGCAAGCCACTGACCTGGCGCACATCACGATCCCAAGCTTTGTTTCGACGCTTACCGATTCCGGCTACACCACGCATTACATGTCGGCAGCCGACCCCGCCTGGGATAACTTGGGCGTATGGATGGCAAAGTGGTACACGGCACAGCACTACAACCGCAATCGCGAAGACGATTCCACCTTTATGGACCATGCGATTGAATATGTGCGCGATACGCTTTCCAAAGAAGGCATGCCCTTCCTCGCCACCCTCATGACGCGCTCCAATCACTATCCGTTTAACTTTGCCGCAGGCATGACCGACGAACAAAAAGCAAAGCCCCTGCAGGAACGCATCAACGTCACGATGAATTACGCCGACAGGCAACTCGCCCGCTTTATCCGCTCCATTCAAAACGAAGAATGGTACCAGAACACCTACGTCATCGTCATGGCCGACCACGGATTCCCTCTCGGTGAAAACGGAGTTTCTACGATGAACGGAGGCGGATATTCAAACATCAGCTGGATTCCGTTCTTGATTCATGGAAAGAATATGGAAGCCGTTCGCGATACAATGACCGCCGCCCAGATCGATATTGGACCTACCATTCTTGAACTGGCCGGTTTTGCCGTACCGAACATCTTCATGGGACATAACTTGCTGCGCAGCACACCAACCGACACTGCAGACTCAACTTCTGCAAAGCAACCTGTTGCCGGCTTATCGCTCGGAGCCTACTCCGGATATGCCGCAGCCAGCCTCGACGGTTTCCGCTTTATTGCAAAGTTCCCCACACAAGACGAAACGCATCTCTTTGCAGAAAACGATACACGCCAGGAACACGAACTCACCGGCAAGCTCCAAAACGAAGAAAGCCGCCTTTCAGCGACTCTCGATACGTTGATTAAGATTTCGGATTACAGCTTGGAAAAAGGACTTTAAACCTTATCCAGAACCTAAAAGGATCCTCTAAAAACTAGGGCATCATGTTGTCGTTGCGGAGCAAGGAACGCAACATCTTGCTCACGCCAACAGCCCTGTCTCTCCAATATACAGAACTAGAATCCGTAACGGGCACAAAATTCTGGTTTACGCCGCTGTAAACTTCTTTACTTTTCAGGCCACCCGTAAGAACGTGATCCCTAAAGCCTAGATAATAGCCGTTCTCACCAAAGAACAGCGAAGGCTGATGCGCAGGGCGTTCCTGAACCAGCAAGTCATATCCCCAGAAATGGCCCGGAGCACGGACTTGAGCCAAATCAAAGATCGTCGGCCCCACATCCAACTGCGAAGCCACATCCTCACGAACGGTAAGCCCTTGGAACAAGTTTGTATCCGCAGAAAAGATTCCCATGAAGATGCGAGAAGAAGAAACGCCAATAGGCTGCGGGATTCTGCGATCCACGGAATCTACCGGAGTGTCATGATCTCCTAAAAACACGACTACCGTGCGGTCAAAATCCGGACGTGCAGAAAGCTTTTCCATAAAGCGGCCAAACTGTTGGTCGGTATATCGAAGCGCCGTGCGGTAACGAATCATAGGATCATCCGGCTTTGGCGCAAAATCGTCCGGATAGCTATAGAACGGAATATGGGTCGCAATAGTATTGAAAAGCAAGAACCAAGGCTTGTCATTGGGCATTTCACCGAGCATCTGAATCGCAAGGTCTGCGCCTAAGCTGTCTGCAGTTCCAGGAACAATTCCCTCCGGAATCAATTTCCAGTTGTCCCCAAAGAAACGTTCTACAAACGGCAAAGTATGGTCAAAAACCGGATTAGAAATGGTCACATACCCTTTCTTGTAGTTTTCCAAATATTCCGGGAATCCCTTGAAATGGTTCGATGCATAGAAACTGGGAACATCTCGATTCGGATGCGTCGGGAAACCAAGATACGTCGAAGTGGTTCCGCGAACAGTCGGATAACCGCCACTATAGGCGTTCTTGAACCAAAGTCCACCTACATTCGCTAATTTCCAGAGGTTCGGAGCAAGGGCTGTATCCCCCGAAAGCATCTGGTTCAAAATGCGGCCTTTATAGGACTCGCCAAAAACGAAGACAATGTTGTAAGGACGCTTTGCCTTGTACTCATGCTGGGCGGCATTGAAATAAACCGGATAGTTCATCACATCCTGACGAGCCCCGATTTTATCCGCTGGCAAGAACGCATTCAGATCCTGCACCAGTTCTTCCGAAACTTTTTCGTTGTCACGAACAAACTCAAATGTTTCCCATGCCGCAATATGAAGAATCGGAGAAGTCAACGTGTACTTTCCAAGATTAAACTGCATATCAATCGGCCATTTTACAATAGGCACATGAAAAACAGCGCGGGCTCCCGTCAAAAAGAGAATCAGAGGGAATACAGACAAGAAAATACCGGTAGAAATAAAGGTTACCGGAACTTTCTTGGGGAGCACTATGGAAAGGTCTATGGACTTGCCAATTCTTTTTTTCTTAAGGGAGTATAAAACAATAAACGTGATTCCTGCGGCAAGCACTAGAATATACAAGCCAATCCAAAGGATAGAGCCAAGAGCATCGCCGCCCAAAACGGTAGCCGAGGTGCTGTCGAACAAATTGGACGGATGAAAATAAGTTCGCACAAACGAATACGAAAGGCGCTGGTGCGAAAAACGGAACACTTCGTAATCCGCAGTCGCAAAGAAAAAATAGATGATATAGTAGACCGCAAGTCCCCTAGGCATTTTCAACAGCATAAAAAGGCCGGATATCACCAAGATACCGCCATACGCCATAATCATCTGCCACTGGATTTTTCCGGAGAACATTTCCAACAAAGAAAGTCCCAGAGGGTCAGGAAGGGCGTAAAAGAACACCAGCATCACTGACTGAACCAGCAAGGCGATCAACGTGATCAGCACGTAAGGATTTTTCAGGAACTGCTTCATATTCAGAATTTAACCTTTTACGAACGGGCGCCTAAAGAAGTTGATAATGCCGGCAAGCACCTTGTAGCGGTACCCACGGCAATCCACCACCATCATGCCCTTGTACATATTGAACGTATGGAAGGCAACCTTCATCGTCGGGTGCGGCGAAGACTGTCTCCACAGTTCCTTGAACACGAGACCGTCTGGAGTTTGTTCAACTTGCTGGAAGGATATGGCGTGACCATATTCCACATTGCTTTCCTGGGCCGGACGATAAAACTTTCCCTTATATTCAAACCAGTCACCAGCATTCCTAGCGATGTTTTCAGGGAAATGATATTCCTTCACCTTGGAATACTTTCCAGAATCATCTATTTCATAGACGCACAATGTGGTACCGTTAGCATCCGGATCCTGCGTGGAATAAATCTGTTTCTTGCCAAACAGTTCCGTATAGATGGCGTCCGTAAGGAGGACGTCGCTCACAGTTTTTCCGTTTACCAAAGCGGGCTTTTCCAAGTCCAGTTCGTACAACTTCTGGCCACCACCCTTGCTGTTTTCAGGATAGACGAGAATTTTATCACCCCTACGAATAATCGCCGGAAAGCTGAGGTGGGTGTCCAATTCCAGAATGGTATCGGCCTTAAGAAGCGTGTTGCTAGCCCTATCGATGGTGAGCATCGCAATGCGGCCCCTCTTGATAGGATAGTAGAATTCTTCGACCAGGACATAGATCTTGTCTTCCGTAACATCAAGAATGAAGGGGTCCGCAAACCAACGGTCCTTACAATCATGCTTCAGCCAATTGATTTTCAAAGGCTCGCCAGCAATGACGCCATCCAAGGTGTTCTCGACAAAACCGATATTCCAAACACCCTGCATTATGCTACGGTAGATTTCTATAAACCTCATATCACGACTTCTTTTTTAGGATGGTACCGCACAGGAACATAGAGAACACGATGCTTGCAACCAGGAATACGAAGATACTCATGCAAGCGAGATCACCGATTCCCTTCAGGCCCTTATGCGTCGTAAAGAGGAATCCCACGAAGCCTGCAATCGTCGTCAACGAACTGGCCATTACATTTCGAGCAGTCGTATCCATCAAGCGGCGAAGCGTCATTGTATTATCGGAATTCCATGCCGTCACCAGGTGAATCGTAGCGTCAATACCGATACCCAAAGCCATCGGAATCACAATCACATTGTAAATGCTGATTCTTCCATAATCAATAACACCATTGAGGAATCCCAACAGTCCCAAAGAAAGGAGAACGCCCATGCCAAAGGGAATGCAACCCACAAGGAAAATCTTCGGCTTTCTGAACGAAATGAGAAGCGTACCGAAAATCACGAGGATAATCACGATTGCGAGATTGAAGCTGTCGTTCTTGACAGACGAAATCACGTCCGAAAGAATAAACTGCGAGGAGAACGTACGGAGGTTTTCGCCATCAAAGTTCCAATGTCCATAGCGGTCCTGGAAACGCTGCAAGGCCTTCGCATCCCAACTGGGGAAATCGCCGTAGATAAAGCCGATCTTGCCATACGAGCCGTCCTTTTCGCGGACGATGTCGAGAATCCAGCTAGGAATATCTTCTGGAACAAAGGATTTTTCAACCGAAGCAAGCTTGCGCAAATTGGCGATGTTGACAGAATCTTCGCCTTCGGCGCGATCGAAAACGCGAGCTTCCACCAAATCACGAATTTCTTCAATGACTTGCAGACGAGCTTCTTGAGAATCCTTTGGCGGAATGAAACTCTTGAGCGTGATAAAGCTGCCCAGCATGGAATCCTTTTCCACATTGAGGCGATAAATCAACGTATCGTAGAGTTGATCCAACTGAGAGACCTTTGAACCCATCACAGCCGCAGGCGTTGACGTTTTAGCCTTATAGCTCGCACGAGTGACCTTAGTAGAAATCTTGTTATCCGCGACCTTCTTTACCGTAGAAGAACGACGAAGGTTCTTCAAGTCGTGTTCGAAATCCACATGCGGTGCAAAATAGAGCGAAATCGCACCAAGAATCAAACCGATGACGGTTGCCACCCTAAAGAACTTGAGGATCTGGGATTCCGTCCAAGCCTTCGGGAAGAAACTGTTATCAGGCGTACGGGGAATGCCTCCCATGCACTTGATGAAAACCGGGAGCACGAGAATAGAGGTGGCCATACTGAAGAACACACCCGCAGAAGCAACCACACCGAATTCATAGAATCCCTTGAAATGAGCGGCAAGCAAAGTCAGGAATGCGGCAATCGTCGTAAAGCTAGCCAAGACAAACGGCTTCAGCATGCGCCTTTGAGCTTCCTGAAGAACTTCTTCCAAAGTCGCCTTCTGGTTCAGCAATTTCTGAGCCGTTCCAAGCATGTGGATGGAATAGTCAATGCCAATTCCCAAGATGATTGAGGCTACAAAGACCGTGAACGGATTTAACTTGCCGTAGAAAATAGCCGTAAAGGCAAAAGTCGGAATACATGCATAAAGCACGGAGCTCGTGACAAGAATCGGTCCTTTAACACCCCTGAAGAAATACGAGGTCAGGAGCAGAATCAACACCAAGCTGATGCCAAAGGAGAATATACTGTCATTCGCAACTTCATCCACTTCCTTAAGGCCTTCATAAGTGCCATCCACAGTGAAGCGAGTCGGAACAGGATAAGTCTTTCCATTGAAATGCTGAAGCAAGGAATCCGTACGAGCAAGAATATGCGTGACGAATTCGTAGTCCGTAGAGGGCTTGATAAGCTTTGCATTCACCACGCCATTGAACAAAATCTTTCCGGTACTGTCAGGCTGCGGACAGCCAATGAGACGAGACTTCAAATGGGCCGGCACAGGATCTTTGGGGTGCCATTCACTAACCGTTTCTTGGGCGGAACCATCAGTCTTGTTCTTTTGCAGGAAAGATGCAAAAGCACCGATGGCTTCATCCGGAAGGCCAAGCTCCTGCGGCAAGTTTTCATCAAACCAAACGCGTTCCTTTTTCTCGGAAGCTTCGGCAGCAGGTTCTCCCAACAAGTCCACAACGAGCGGACCATTCTTTCGTCCAAGTTCTAGCTGGAGATCTTCCAAGTTGTCTCGGATACGTTCCAAGTGAGACACCGGGAAATAGAGGAGAGCGTTATCCTTGAAGAACTGGTTGTCTTCATCTTTTTGCGTTGAAACAAAATCACCCTGCCAACGGGTATGAATGTAGTTTTCAACGGAATCCTGCATTGCCGCCACAATTTCAGGATCATCGCTCTGGATGGCAATCGTGAAACGGTCTGTACTGCCAAAGCGCTGGTACGATTCCTGCAAAGCGAGAACGCTTGGAGTATCATCAGGAAGCAAATGAGAAAGGTCTGCATCCAGTCGAAGACCCGGTTTAACGAAAATGGGGAATGCGCATAATGCGGCAAGCAGGAGATAGAAAGCTAAAGCCTTGTACTGGTGCTTACAAATAAGTGGAATATACCACGCCGAAAATTTTTCTTGTAAGGATTTCTTTGTAACCATGTGTAAAATATAAAAAAATTGTACAATTTCTTTTTTTTACTAGATTTACACTTATGAAAATAATGATAGTCCTTAATCGCATCGCCCGTGGTGGCGGGGAAAATGTGGCCGTTCAACTCGCCAACCAGTTTTCCCGAATGGGGCATACAATTTTTTTCGTCAGCAACAAGGATCGAGGCAACATTTCGGACTTTTATCCGATCGAAGAAAATGTTCAAATTCTCCCTTGTTTTAGTCATTATTTCCCCTTAAAAATTTTTAGCCTTCGCCGTGCCATTAAAAAGGTAAATCCCGACATTATCATCGGTGTCATGCCGGATTCCACTTTCTATACATACCTTGCGGCATTAGGCCTCCACAAAAAAATCATTTCGTCAGACCACAGTTCTTTCGAAAAGAATCCGTATTCGCAAAGGCATCTTTTCCCCTATCTTCTCAAGTTCTATTTCAATGCCGTTTATGATTGCGTTACCGTTTTGACCCAAACGGATCATGACATTGTTGAAAAGAGATTCAAAAAAACGGTGGTCATGCCCAACCCGCTTTCCATAGCACCCGCAAAGGCGCTGAACCCGAACAAGAAAAAAAGAATTCTTGCCGCCGGTCGACTCAATATCTGGCACTGCAAAGGGTTTGACATTCTCATCAAGGCCTGGGCTCGAATACACGAAAAGTATCCCGATTGGACTGTTGAAATTGCTGGCGAAGGTGATAAGGGTCGTCAATATCTCGAAAGCCTGATTGCCGAAAATCATTTGGAAAATTGCGTTATCCTTTCCGGATTTCACTTGAACATCAAAGATTTCTTCAACGACTCCGAAATTTTTGTACTCAGCAGCCGCTATGAAGGATTCGGAATGGTTCTCATTGAAGCGATGTCACAGGGAGCCGCCTGCATTGCCTGCGATTACAAAGGCCGTCAAAGAGAAATCCTCCAAGACGATTCTCAGGGCTTGTGCGTAGAATGCGAAAACGAGGACGCTTTGGCAAACGCCCTTTCAAGAATGATTGAAGACGAAGAATACCGCAAACTTGTGCAAGAAAACGGATGGAAGCGCTCCATGGACTTTACCCCGGATAAAATCGGGGAAAACTGGATGCGCCTCTTTAATGAAATGCTAGGCCACTAGCAAACAATGCTAGGCTAAAATTTACTTGCCGATAATAGCGCCCAAAATATGCAGGGGCTTCACGAGAATCGGCATTTTCTTGTACAGCCAGGCAAGCGACTTTGCGAAAGCGTAAGAGCGGATGATGTAAGCGCCGGCAGCGCCCACTTTTCTCGTCTGGAATTCAAACGCTTCCTTCGCATGCAAGATTACATCATCGTAATACTCGTTGATGTGAATGGACTTATCCGCATTCACGGTCACCGGAAGATTTTTCAAGTTTGTGTAAAAGTCCTTGCGCAAGATCTTCGGCAAGAACAAATTCATCGATTCTGGAACCTTGTGACCGCGCGTGTCGACAATGCGGGAGCCAAAGAAATGCAACACCTTTGCCGTCGGCAAAAATCGGTTGCCATAAGCAAGCTGGCAGTTCCAACCGCCATCCATTTTTTTCGTCACGTAACCGAACTTGTAATTGGTTTCGGCAAGGCTAGCCATGTCGTACGGGAAGTTCTTCGAAACGCAATAAAGCCAAAGTTCATGCCAAGTCTTGAAGAATTCGCGGGCTTCCTGCGTATCGGCGGCAAACATAACGCCCCCGTTAAAAATTTCGTCATTGAGGATCGGCGAAAAGCCCATCATCTTGGCGTTGTTCAAGACCTTCTTGCGGTTAATCGCTTTCGACAAGTTCGTGTGGAAATCGAGCACCGCATAAATGCCGCCGCGCCATTCGTCAGGAATCGAGAGGTCACCGACAATCGCGATGTCCGAATCCATGTACAAAAAGTCCCCGTCAATCACGTTGCGCATCACCGTCTTGAGGTAACGCGAACGCAACATCGGCGTGAACTTTTCATCAAGCGTCAAGACCTTTAATTCATCAACCGCGTCTTTCAAAGCGGCACGCAAACCCGATGTGAGCGTCGCAGCGGTTTTGTCGTCCGTCAAAAGCGTCACAAAAGCGTTCGGGTTGTGGTCACGAAGCGATGCTATTGCCACAAGCGTCTGTTCGCAAAAGAAATCCTTCGGAGAACTAGTCAGAACAAAAAGATACTTGACAGAAGGCATAATCATCCTTGAAGCTTAAGAGGTTCCTTTTTTTCGTAAGCGGCGAGTCGGCTTTCATACGTTCCGCGAGGAGCGTTTCTAAGAAAGTTCTTGATGCGTTGCCAGAACGGGCGCCAGCTGCCATTAGTCACATGGATTGCAAAAGGCTTGTACTTGGATTCGTTAATGCTCGGCAAGAACACATCGCCCGGGTAAACCGTAATCCCTTCAGCGAGTCTCTGCATTTCGTTCTTGTACACAAAGCCATATTGCTGTGCCACATGGGCATAGACGCACGGCGAAATATTCTCGATATTCAATTCGCCATTCGGCAAAATGAACTTTTCGTTTTCGTAATATTCCATGCACTTTTTAAGGAACGGATGCCCCGCCTCACCACCGAAAATGGCCGCCTGCAAAGCAACCCCAGGAATCACGATCCGGTTCGGGTCTTTCTTAGTACCGTCTTCGTTCAAGAGATTCCAGGATTTATTCTTCTTGTAGTGCGATGTAAATTCAACGTTCGTAAAGTAGCGATTGTTCAAGAACGGATCAAAGTTCTGGAACATGAACACGTCCGTATCGCAATAAATACCACCTTCCTGGTAAACGGCATAGAGACGGATGTAATCGCTAATAAAAGCCCACTTGGAAACGCTTTCCGCTTCACGGAGGTACGGGATACGTTCAATAATATCCTTGCACTTGTCAATATCCCATTTTACGATTTCGTAATCAGGGCATTGCTTTTTCCAGCTGGACACGCAAAGTTCCGAAAGCGGAGAAAGCGGAGCGTTGTTCTTCGAAAACCAAATCAGATGTAACTTTTTAGGAATCATAACTATAATATATATAAATCGCTAAGCATTTTGAGGCGGTTTTTCCGCAGCACGCTTTATCACAAGATACACAAGACAAATCGTCGTCACCGCAAAAATGGCGATTTTCTGCCACATTTCAGGTTCAAAACCGGTATTCAAGAGCACAAACAGGACAATCAAGGCGATAGCCCATGCCAGCTGGACAAACAACCCACGGCGATAAGGCCAAATTCCATTTTTCAAAAGTTCGGCGTTCATCCAAATTCCTTGGAACACCTGGAAACCGAGCGTCGAAAGAGCGGCCCCCACCAAGCCAAACTTCGGAATCAAAAGCAAGTTCAGCAAAACGGCCAGAATCAATGAATACACGTTCAATTTCAGCAAGAATTTGCTCTTGCCCATTCCGTTCAGCACCATGCCGGTAAAGCAGAAAGATCCATCGAACAATCCTGCCAAAAGAAGGATTCCGAGGACTTCCGGGTTTTGGACAAAGGATTTACCCGCAAGCATCAACGTCTCTTTTGGGAAAAGCACAATAAAGAATCCAATGCCAATCTGGATGGTCGAAATCAGCGACACGCAATAAGAATACACATGCGGTAAGCCGTGCTTCATGCGTTCCGGTTCCATTCCCGCGACAACCGGGAAAAGGATGGAATTGAAATTTTGACGCACTGTCTTGATGCCATTGGAAATCGTCACCATGATGGCGTACACGCCCGCATATTCTGGGCCAAGCAACACAAGAACCAGCCAAAGGTCCGCTCTCAACAAGAACGCCACGACAAATTCCGAAAAGCCGATCGGCAGCGAAAACGACAGCAACGCCTTGGGAATCTTTTCAGACGAAAGCCACTTCATGCCAGGGAACTGACGCGGCATCAAGTACATGTAAATCAAGACAGCCAGGCAATTTGCCCCCAGCAAACCAATCGGGAGCGAGTACGTCTTATCGCCGGTAATGAAAAAGATCACCAACGCAATCAACGGCGCAAACGTGAACACGGCAAAATCATTAATAAATATGTTGTATTGCGGCTTTCGATTGCCTTCCGATGCTCCCGCAAAAATCAAGTTGAATACCCACGGCACAATGGACATGATGTACAAAATGATTTCCGAAGGTGACAGGGATTCCAGTCCGGAAAACACCGTATAGGCCCCCGTCAACGACATCACAACAATAACCGCAAAGACAAGCAGCGCATAATAAAAGCCAAGGCGAAGCGACTCCGCAATTCCCTCATGAGCGACGCGCCTGTAAAGTTTGTTCTGCGGCACGTACCAGACCAAGCCCTTGTCTAGCCCAAGGACGGCAATACGGCTCATCATCGACACCCAAAGCTGAGTGGATATATAAATACCAAAAGCTTCTTTTCCAAAATAGCGAGCCACCACAAAATTCAAAGCGGGGCCAGAAACCTTAAGCACGGCACCGATAATATTGAGGATGGAACTTTTCAACAAAAATTTTTGGTCGTTCTCGGCAGAAGACATTAATGCCCCTTCTCAATCTCTTTCAGAATATCCAGCAAGACGTCGGACGACGCAAGGTAATTGCTAAAGACAAAAATTCTCTTTTTGCGAGAACCCCTGCATACAGAATTCGTCGATGCACTTTCCATGTGATAGATTTTCAACAGAGGATTATACACCATCAACATTTTATCGCGCAACATTTCAGCATACAGGATATCTTCTTCCTGATACATGAACGTTCCCGAATTCAAGCCTTCGTATCGTGCAACATAGTCCGGCGAAAATACGAGGCAGCAACCGTGCAATTCCACGTTTTCCTGACGGCGGTCGTTCGCAGGTTGATTGCTGTTCGGCCCAGGGCCCAGGCGGTCCGCAATGAACGAATACCAGGTGTCCAAAAAGCCCAGATGTAGAATGTTCCTCATGCGGATTCGACGCCAACGAGCGCGATCACGCTCAAGATCGGCCACCGACATCAACTTGTCTTTCACCGGATTCGGGTTGATTCCGTTCGGGCAATGAATTTCAGGCCCCAGAACCGCAAAATGGCTTCGATTGTACTCGTCCAAAATAACCTTGAAGAAATCATCCTGGATCAAGTAAGTATCATTATTCAGCATCACGATGAAATCGCATTTCTTTTCGTGCTTTAGATACTGAAATCCGACGTTATTGCCACGTGCAAAGCCTAGATTTTCCTTATTCAGAATAACGGATACATGTTCCTTGCCTTCAAACAGCTGTTTTACCTGAGGCCCGGACTTGTTCGGAGAGCAATTATCCACGACGACAATTTCAAAATCATCGGTATCAATTCTTTTTAAAATAGACTCAACACACTGTTCCGTTTCCGCAACAACATTATAGTGTAGAACAACGAAGCCGATGCGCATTACAAACCATTCCTGTGAATAAGTTTTCGTTTCTGTGCTGAATACATAAATCTAAGTAAGACGAGAATATAGAAAAAAAACACCTTAGACAACCCTACAGGAGTATTCGCGTCAGATTAAACGACAAAAAAAGCCGACAAGCGTCTAAAAAGGAAAAATTTTACTACATTATATGGCATGGTTCAATTCAGTCAAACTTCGTGGCAAAACGGCACTCTGGCAGACACGCTCGATATTATGCGTTATGCACCAATGACCCTAACTGTGGGTGTGAACGCCGTTCTATACTACACGTTGCCCAGAACGATTGAATCAGGCGAATTTATACGCTACACGATTGTCGCCGGTTTCCGCAAGGTAAGTTGGACCGGCATCATCGGAGCGGTCAACACAAACGACAGCAATCATGAATTCGAGATTGCCGTGCGCCTTGGCGAAGGCCCGTTCCGTGGCTTTACCGCAAAGCACAAGTTCAATGCCGAAAACGGCGTGACGGCCTGCTTTGACGACATGACGTTCCAGGGCTGCAAGGATTTTGCCGAAGACACATTCTCCATCGTGATGGCAAGCGCCCACATGGTTTACGCACTTCCGGCACGAGCCATGGCTCGTGAACAAATCGCATTTGTAGAAGCAAAGAAAAAGACGCAGGCATTCGAAGCCTTGAATCAATCCGCAACCGCCGGATAAACTCATGTACAAGTCCCTCGAACAGGCCCTGCTGGATTTAGAAAAAGCGGGAATGCTCAAGCGTATTCACGCCGAGGTCGATCCTTACTTAGAAATGGCCGAAATTGCGAGGGAAACGTTTAGGCAACATGGCCCGGCGTTACTTTTCGAAAACGTCAAAGGAAGCAAGTTCCGCGCCGTCTGCAATATTTTCGGCACCGACGAACGGTTCAACTTCTTATTCCGCGATGGATTCGAGCAGACCAAGGCGGCTGTGAACTTCAAGGCAAACCCGGTCGAATTCTTTAAGCAAGCGTTCAAGCATCCCGGGGAATTGTTCAAGGCCGCTGGCGCCGGCATTTCGTCACTCCCCAAGCGCTCTGGAAGCATTAAGGATTTTGAGGAATGCCGTCTTGAGGACTTGCCGCAACTCGTTTGCTGGCCCAAGGACGGCGGAGCTTTCATCACGCTCCCGCAAGTCGCGACACGCCCGAGCGAAAACGCAAGCATCATGCAGACGAACGTGGGCATGTACCGCATCCAGATTTCCGGGAACGAATACGTCCTGAACGAAGAATGCGGCCTGCATTACCAAATCAAGCGCGACATCGCCAAGCACCATCAAAAGGCCTTGGAAGAAGGCCGTCCGCTCAAGGTGAGCGTCTTTATTGGCGGACCTCCGTCACACACGTTTGCAGCCG
>Ga0265300_10002284_pt1 | contig 16776 bp, 15 predicted proteins | sample AusTroGonzalo_MG_FD_193482 | JGI IMG/M metagenome (GOLD analysis project Ga0265300, IMG submission 193482) | Bovine rumen microbial communities from tropical cattle in Woodstock, Queensland, Australia - Gonzalo_03 | ecosystem: Host-associated > Mammals > Digestive system > Stomach > Rumen ...
AACTACGAGCGGCGCATCGTCAGGCTGTTGTCAGACACCATCTTCCTGACCCCCCGCTACCAGACTGCCACCGAGGTGGTCGTCACGAACAAGGAACCAGAGTGGATTCGCCGCTGTCTGAAGGAGACGGTCAAGCGCAAGAACCAGAACTACTTCAGCCACGACGGCTACGAACAAGTGGACTACCACACTCAGAACATGGGTCGCGACAACATCTACCGCTTTCACCTGCAAGGACTGTTGCGCATGAAGAGTGGCGACCACAAGCACTACGAGCTACAGGCCGACAGCATAAACTCACACATCACGGCCAGCGACTCCACACGGCTCACCGACACCCAGAACCTGCGGCGCATGCTCTACGAGGACTTTATGGAGGACCTGACGCGCAACTTCATCAGCTCCCACCGCTTCTACCACTATGCCGACTACGAAGGCAAGAGCAAGGACGAGGTGAAGCTGAGTTTCAGGGCCAAGCACAACACCGACGACCGCGGTTGGCTCATTCTCGACACCACACGCTGCATCGTCACAAGTGCCTACCGTTCTACGGGCACGAAGACCAATCGCCAGGAGCGTATAGGTACAGCCATGTATAACATTGCCCGGGTCTTCGGCTATCGTGTCGACACCTTCACCCGCGACTACCGCGTCAGCTACGCACTACGCCCCGACGGCACGCTCTACCCCGCTGAGGTGCGCTATAAGATGTACTACGCCGGTCGCGACGGCGACTCTACGAAAGCCGAGGAGGAGTTCAGCGAGAAGACTGGCGGTGGCTTCCCCAACATGGAGGCTACGCTGACACTTTCTCCTGCCGTCACCGCTGTCCCCGACTCTGCCCAGTGGCACGAGCTGCCCCCATCGTGGTATGTGACTTTCAACTCCGATTCAGGCCGTCAGCGCGAGGTGCAGCTCTCCAACCTCCCTGCCACCTTCACCATTTTTGCTGAAGACATGGAAATACCAAATAAGGAATAAAAGGAAATTGTAATTTTGCTCCGGAAAATTTGACTTTTGCCCGTTTTCGTCGTATTATAGGTAGAACAACGGATTATGACAGAGATTGAAAGCAACATCATTTCACGCTGCCAGCAAGGCGACAAGGAAGCATTCAGATGGGTGGTACAGACTCATCAGCGGATGATCTTCTCGCTGGCCCTCAAGATGATGTGCGACGAAGAAGAGGCAAAGGACGTGGTGCAGGAGACCTTCATCCGCGTGTGGCAGAGCATCAGGAGCTACGACCCACGGAAGACGTTCACAACGTGGGTGTACACGATAGCCTCACGACAATGTATCGACCACCTGAAACGGGGACGACGGATGGTGGCTCTGCCTGAGGACGAGCTGGTGCTGAGACACTTCACTGCTGACGGCGACAACTTGCAGGCACTGGAAAACAAAGAATGGGTGTCCATCGTCAGGACCATAGCCGAAGGGCTGAGCGACAAACAGCGACTGGTGTTCACGCTCTGCCAGTTGGAGGGGCTGTCGTCGGCCGAGGCAGAGCAGATAACAGGACTGGATGCCCGACAGGTAAAAAGCAACCTGTACATAGCCCGACAAACTATTCGCAAACGACTAACAGAATTAGGATATGAATAAGACAGACGACATACTGGAGAAGCTGAGAGTCGTGGAGCAGCCCGCCATCGACAACGCCGACGAGCTGACGGACCTGATCATGGATAGCCTGCCTGAGCAGTATGAGCCCAAGGAGGCGCAGGCCGGAATGCCGCACGCCATGCTGCTGGCACTACGCATCGTGTCGTCGATGGCAGCGATCTATCTGGTGGGACTGTTCTTCTATCTGCAGATGACACCCACAGGCACGACAGAAATAGCGTATAATAAGGTAGAACAACAACAGCCTTCGCCACAACCGGCATACTGCACGGAGGGGACACCCCGGGAAATCCTGATGTGCTATCTGGAGCGGAAGAAGGAACAACCGTCAACCTATAGTTTAATCAAAAAGCAAATTTATGAAAACCAACATTAAGACCATAGCCACGATGGCACTGGTGCTCATCATGGCATCTTGCAAAAACAAGGACGACCGTATGCTGACCGTCATCAACGCCGACGGCACCTGCAGCCGTGAGTACACCTTCCACTCCACACAGCAATGGCTGGGCATAGCGCCTGAGGAGGACTGGGACAGCGTTGTCGACAAGACATGGGAGCGCAGCTGGTCTGTGCTTGGTGTCGACTCCGTGCGCCATCCCGTGCCCCTGACAGAGGCTCAGCTGGACAAGATGCAGGAGAAGGACCTCAGCAAGCCGTTAGGAAACATGCTGATGGCCCATGTGAAGAAGAACTACAACAGCGTCGAGGAGATGAGCGCCGAGCTGTACAGGGCAGAACGTTCACACCTGGTAAAGGTGGAGGGCATCAAGGCCACCAGTAAGCTGGAGAAACACTTCAAATGGTTCTATACCGACTACACCTTCACCGAGACGTTTGCCAACAAAGACACCACACTCTTCCCCGTCCCGCTCAGCCGCTTCCTCAATGCCGACACGGCCTCCTACTGGTTTGCAGGAAAGCCCGACCTGTCGCGCGGCCTCAGCGGTGCAGAACAGAAGGAGCTGTTGGACGAGATTGAGAAGAAGATTGGCCAGTGGAGCAATGCCAACTGGTTCTATGAAATCTGCAACGTCATCCTCGAGAATTATGACAAAGTGCAGAATCCCCCCGTCAGCAAGGAGCGTTTCGCCAGTGTCCGCGATTCGCTGGTCATGCAGCCCTGCGTGCTGAATACCAATGAAGAGAGCTTCAAAGCCGAAGGTGTCTACACACAGCTTGAAGAGGTCTTCCACACTGATGCCTACACACAGTTCATAAAGACATACCAAGGCGGCCTCGGAGCCTACGAACGGCTCTTGTCCTATGGTATGAGCTACGACCTCGTGATGCCAGGCCGCGTGCTGGATGCCGGCATGGGACAGTACGACGGCGACGTGATTCACTACCCTCTGGGGGGCGAGCGCATGATTCCCGGCGACTACACCATCACCGCCACCTCGCGTGTCACCAACGTCTGGGCCTTCCTCGTCACCATCCTTGTCATCCTCCTCGCCGTTTTCTTCACCATCGGCAAACGCCATTCGTAATCACATTTAATCGCCGATTTCCCAGTAAACACTGCGGAAGGCGGCGATTATGAGTTATGCTTTTAAGGTGCATACGGGAGACCTATAGAAAAAAATGTCGTAAGACAGAAGTCCTACGACACTTTCGCTCTTTGATGCCTTGTACCCAGAGCCGGGGTCGAACCGGCACGGGTTGCCCCACTGGTGTTTGAGACCAGCGCGTCTACCGATTCCGCCATCTGGGCCTCGAAAAGCGGTGCAAAGTTACTAAGAATTTCGGAAAATCCAAAGAAATACGTAAAAAAACTGAAAAATACTTGCGCATATCAGTATTATTACGTATCTTAGTCGCCGAAAAACATTAGACAGAATCTAAACGAATGGAAAATTGCACAAATAATTTCTGCGTTATCCTGGCTGGCGGAAAAGGAAAGCGTCTGTGGCCCTCGAGCAGGGTCGAAAAGCCAAAACAGTTCATGGACTTCTTTGGAACGGGACGAACGCAGTTACAGACGACATACGACCGTTTTGTAAAGTTCATACCGAAGGAGAACATCTACATCTGTACCTGTAAGGAGTATCTGAAGATGACTCAGGAGCAGTTGCCGGAACTGCCGACGGAGAACATTCTTGTGGAGCCCATTAACCGTAACACGGCACCCAGTGTGGCGTGGGCAGGACGGCGCATCCGCCGTGAGCACGGGCCCGAGGCGAACATCGTCATTACGCCGTCGGACCAGCTGGTGCTCAACGAGGAGATATTCTGCAAGAATATCGTCGACGGCCTGCAGTTCGTTTCGACGCACGACATCCTGCTCACTCTGGGCGTCATCCCCACGCGACCGGAGCCGGGCTACGGCTACATACAGCTGGGCGAGCCGACGGAGCTGGAGGGTATCCACAAGGTGCAGTCGTTCACGGAGAAACCCGAGCGCGACTTCGCACGTATCTTCATGGAGAGTGGGGAGTTCTACTGGAATACGGGTATCTATATGACCAATGTGCGCAATCTGCGTGAGGTCTGCCTGAAGCTCTTCCCCGAGATTAACCACCGTCTTGACGATATTGGCGATGACGAGTCGCTGGAGAACGAACTGAAGTTCGTGGAGAAGTACTACCCCTCGTACCCGAACATGTCGCTCGACTATGGTGTGCTGGAGCGTTCGGACAATGTGTGTGTCATGAAGTGCTACTTCGGATGGGCCGACCTCGGTACCTGGCACGCCATCTACGAGTGTATGCAGAAAGGCCAGGAGGATAATGTCATCATCGACTCGGAGGTGCTGCTCGACAATTGCTGTAACAACATAATCAAGCTGCCCAAGGGTAAGGTGGGCGTTTTCAACGGTCTCGACGGCTTCATCGTGGCCGAACAGGACAACGTGCTGATGATTTGTAAGAAGGGCGACTCGTCGTCGCTGGTCAAGAAGTATGCCAACGAGGTGGGCATGAAGTACGGCGAGGACTATATTTAAGTTCGAGGCGTTCGACTGAAGGTCGCTTGCAACCGGAGGGACGCAAGAACAAAAAACAATAAAAGGGGCTCGTGCCCCTTTTATTGTTTTGTAAACTCTGTGTAGATCTTGGCTGCGATGTCCTTGAACTCGCCCTCGCTGAGGCTCAGTTTCTCGCGGCGGAAGTCCACGTCGCCCTCGCTGTTCATCGGGATGAGGTGGATGTGTGCATGGGGCACCTCCAGGCCCAGCACCACCTGTGCCACCTTACGGCAGGGGAAGGCGTTCTTGATGGCTTTGGCCACCTTCTTGGCGAAGACCTGGAAAGCGGCAATCTCCTCGTCGTCCATGTCGAAGATATAGTCTACCTCGCGGCGCGGGATGACCAGGGTGTGACCCTTGACAAGGGGGTTGATGTCGAGGAAAGCGTAGAACTGCTCGTTCTCGGCGCACTTGTAGCTGGGAATCTCACCAGCGGCAATCTTTGAGAAAATATCCATAGTACTTTAATGAGTAATAAGTAATTAGTAATTAGAAATGAGCAATGGTGTCAGCCCTTGAGTGTAATCATAATTACTAATTATTGTTTTATCCAACGGTGATCTTGTCGATGCGCAGCTTGATGGTGCCGCGAGGAATGGTGATTTCCACCTCGTCGCCCACCTTGTGGTTCAGCAGACCCTGGGCAATGGGCGTGGTGATGCTGATCTTGCCCTCGCGGAGGTTGGCCTCGCTCTCGCTGACGATGGTGTAGGCCATCTTGGCCTTGTTGGCCAGGTTGGTCATCTCCACCTTCGACAGAATCTGTACGGAGTCGTTGCTCAGACGAGAGGTGTCTACAATCTTCGCCTCCGAGATAGCCAGCTTCAGCTGGTTGATCTTGGCCTCAAGATGTCCCTGTGCCTCCTTGGCAGCGTCGTACTCGCTGTTCTCACTAAGGTCGCCCTTGTCGCGTGCTTCTGCGATGGCGGCCGATGCCTTCGGGCGTTCCACGCCCTCCAGATACTGTAGTTCGGCTATCAGTTTGTCGTAGCCTTCTTGTGACATGTATGCCATATTCTTTATTCTTTATTCTTTTTACTTTTTTACTTTTTTTCCGGCAGACTAAAAAAGAAAGAATCCCGACTTCGCGCTTGTCGGAATCCTCGTTTGTCAGTCTTTCGTATTTTTCTGCGGGCAAAGGTATGGATTAATTTTGGATTGTGCAAATTTCGGCGCAAAAAAAATTGCTTTTCTGTGTCCTTTTCCTACTTTTTTCCTATTTTTGCACGCACACAATCTTGATTTATGTCAAGAAAGTGTATGGTTTACACCTTTTTTTTTGATTTTTCTTGCAAGCAATCCAAAAAGTGTATATCTTTGCATCGTGTTTTTCATAGTATTAGATTTAAGGTTAACAAAGGTTGGATCTCAGCGGAGATCCTTTTTTTTGTCCTTAAGTCAACCTCAGCCTTTATTATGCGCAGTATTCCTTTCCGTGTGACGGAATTCATTTTTTCTTTAATTTTTTAATCAGTTGTTGACATTAATCACAAAAAAATTGTACCTTTGCACCATATAATTATCTTTAACAATAAACGTCTATGAAGAAAAATTATTTTTGGAATTTGCTGACCTTTATGATAAAACAGCCTTGTCTTTACAGTCGTTGAATGGAAAAGGAAGTTATACCTATACCAGAAGTGAGCAATCAGATAACTTTCAAAAATGGATGATATGCCAGCGTAAAAGGGGACCTACAAGTCCCCTTTTACGTTTTGTATCTTCCGGTAGTACGATGTGCCAACCTTCACGATAAGCGTTTGACCCTTAGGGACAGGGAGGGTGACGCCATTACTGCAGAGGCGTGAGTAGAGGAGACGGCCGGACAGGTTGCTGATGGTGACGAGAGTGGGTGTGTCAATGCCAGTGATGACAAGTTGGCCGTCTGCCAGCTGGCAGCTCACCGATGAGTTGCCAGACAAGTCGCTGACTGCAAGGTCGGCATCATCCTCACGTATGTCAGCGATGCCCCAGAACTTCAACTTGCGATACTTCTCCTTAGTCCCTAAAGGAACGTAAAGAACGCACCCTTCGGGGAAGCCCATGTCGGAGATTGTTCTGACGACCTCTGGGTTTAGCCAATGCACGTGTACTTCCTTCAGTTTCGTGCTCTTCTCGTTAAAAAACTTAGCCACACTGTCGACACTTGCGGCAATATCGATGCTCTGCAGTTCCGAACAATTGTAGAAGGCGTCGGGAATGATAGTCTTTAAGCCGTCTTTGACGGTTATCTTCTGAAGTTTTGAATGTCCTGCAAATATATTGGGTTGCGCCCATTCGAACATACCACCAAGGATCAGTTGTTCAAGGACACTTGTTCTCCACCTACTGGTGAAGGGACGGTACACTTCTAGGTCTTTGATTTCCCTAAGCGCGTTGGTCATGAAACTGAGGACGCTGTCAGCTGGCAGTAAGATTAGTTTCTGAAAGTTTTTGCAGTTTTTCACGCTTCCTGCCAATATGATGTTGGCGGGAATACTGAGCTCCTCGAGCCATTCGCAGTTGCTAATCCCACTGAAGCGGGTGACAGGGAACACAATGCCATCGTATGTGAACGTTGCAGGAATAGTAGATATGGCAGCCAGTTCGTCGGTATAGCCTATAATACTCGCTATGCTGTCGTAGCACTCGCCATTGGTCCCGCCAATAATGTTGAATATGAATCCGTCAGATTCGTAGGGTTTGTGGATATTATAGTAGATCTTATGCAGGTAAGAAAAGTCGTACCCCTCGTAGAGAGTCATACCGTCAAGAAGGAAGAACCCGTCAAATTTGCCTAACCATCCCCAGTTGAAATGATAATAGCCTCCCTGGCAGTAGCCATCGCAAACAAAGGCATGGGGACTATCTTGCTGCTTGTTATTGCCGGTGAAATATGCCGGCAATCCTCTTTGTAGACTGAAATAAAGCCCGTTCAGATCTCTTTCACTTACTATGTTTACTCCATTAATGTCTGTGCCATAATCGAAATAGCTTTTCAGAGCAACAGGAACATCATTGGACTGGGCTCCGCTGCCATCGACTTCATAGTTCATGGACACGGAGATGCCACAGTCGAGCATGAGCTGTGCTACGGCTCGCCTGGCCTCTTCGGAGATGTCGGGCTGGCTGTAGTCGTCGACCATCTTGTCCCATTGGTAGGTTGTCTCTGCGAAATTAGCTGACAACGTGATTTTGGTATTGTCAATACTGGTTGTGTATTCTTTCTCTCCTTTTCCATGCTTAGGCCATCGATGATAGTACATGATCTGGGCCATCGCCGTGGCAACGCAACCCGTAGGTACCTTTGTGCCGTCGGCATTTGTCGGACACAGATCGTTGAACGGAGCCCACTGTCCCCACTTGCTGTGAATGAGTGGTTCGATGTCGGCCTTCGTGTCGGGTGCTCGACGGGGTGACGGGCCTATCGACTTGTGTTGTGTTATAGCAGCATTGATGCACTCTTCGCAGTGAGCGAGCCAGCATTTCATGTTGTAGGGCATAGTATCACTGCTGACCGTCCCTTCATCAGAATATCCAAGCACCGGCGAGGTGACACAATCGTCGCCGGCAGCAATGACGAAGCCACGGCCCGTACCCCTGCTGAAAAGGTGGTAGAGAGGGTAGCCGCATAGGGCGTCGGAACCGCTTGTTATCAGGGTGAGCTCTTCGGTAGCTGGAGCACGTAGCACCCCTGTCTTCACCGGTCTTTCCATGAGGAACTGCCATGCAAGCACTTTGGCGTGACTGACGCTGACGGACTTTGCCACCAACGGCATATTGACGGCAAGGAGAACAGCTATGATGAGCTGTTTCAGGAGTTTGTGGCAATGCGTGCAGTAAAATGTATGGTGACTCATCACAGCTTGTTATAGATGGCGTGCAGGACAACATAGATGACGATGCCGGAGAGCAGTCCGGCAAAGACATCGATGACGTAGTGGGCCTGGATGTAGAACGTGGCTAGGCACATCAGCAGGAACAGCGGTAGCATGACAAAGAACAGCCACCGCGAGCGCGACTCCCAGGCCAGGAGCATCAGCACGGTGGTGACGCCAACGTGGCTGCTGGGGAAGGCGGCGGTGGGACGCTCGCCGGCTTCATGGGCCTTGATGACGAGGTCGTAGAAGAAGCCGTCCTTCCAGCCCGGTAGGGTGACCATTTCCTGATGGTCGGCAAAGTAGTGGCCCAGGTCGGGGAACACGCCGGCAGCGATGTTCTCGGTGCCTACAGCTACATAGTAGAACTGCGGACCGGCCACGGGCAGGAAGATGAAGATGACGTAGTAGATGAAGAAGGAGGTGAGGATGATGAACGCCGTGCGGTTGAAGCGATCGTAACGACAGAAGAAGTAGAATGCCGTGACCAGCGCTATCAGCGGGTAGTAGCTGGAGTAGCCCAGGTGCATCAGCTCACTCCACACGGGGTGGCTCCACTCCTGGGCGAAGGTCAGCGCCGGCTGACAGCCGAAGAGCGACTGCTCGTAGCCAGCGAAGATGTGGTCGAGGTTCGGGAACATCCGGTTGAACTCGTAGGTGTCGGGATACCACCACGAGAGCAGTCCCAGCTGTGCGCCGATGCGTGCAAGATGTGTCAGACGGCAGGGCAGCAGTCGGTAGACACCCCATAGCGCCAGCGTGATGGCCAGCACCTGCAGTCGTCCAACGAACATATAGACGGGGTTGTGGACCTTGGTGATGGTGAACAGCATGATGACGAGTGTCAGCGCCATGTAGCCCAGCACCACCCACTCGACGGCCAGTAGTCCCTTGACGGGCTTCGCCTTCGGCTCAAACAGATATCTGATAGCTTTTCTCATCTCTCTCCGTTGGTTACAGCCAGTGGTTCTCCTTATACCATGTGATAGCCCTGTGTACACCCTCTTTGAGCTGTACCTGGGGCTTGTAGCCCAGCTCATCGATGGCGGGCTGTATGTCGCAGCGCCAGTTGCGCTGGCGCAGGATGTTGAACTTGTCGTTGTTCAGGGCCGTCACCTTACCGGTCATGCGGCCAATGTACTCGCCGAAGAACGTCACCACGCGGAGCACCCAGACGGGGGCCGTGATGCGTATCCACCAGGGGCGTCCCAGCTCCTCGTGGATGAGGTCGCTGAACGTTGTCGACTGGTAGACCTCGCCGTCGGAGAGGAAGTACTTGCGGCCCGTCTGTCCCTTCTCCAGGGCCAGGAAGACGGCCTGCACGACGTCGCTGACGTAGACGAACGTGATGTCCTGACGCTTGTAGCCCACGGCGAAGTCCGTGTGCTGCTTGATGCTCTGTGCCATGAGGAAGTAGTCCTTCTCGCGTGGGCCGTAGACACCCGTGGGGCGCAGGATGACATAAGGAAAGGGGGCGTGGGGGGACGGAGGTACGGGGGTATGTGAGGACAAAGACTCCAGGAACCTTTCCGCCTCCAGCTTGCTCCGTCCGTACTCCGTGTTCGGCTGTGGCGTGTCCGTCTCGCGGATCTCCTCGTAAGGCAGCTGTTCGCGGATAGCGCCGAAGATGCTGAGTGAGCTCACGAAGGCAAAACGCTTCAGGGGCATCTGCAGCTCCATCAGCGCCTTGACGAGGTTCTTCGTCCCCTCGGTGTTGATGCGGTAGAAGTCGCGCTTGTCCGTACACTTCGTCACGCCGGCGGCATGTACTACGTAGTCGAACTGGTGCGGCCGCAGCTGTTCCACCAGCTGCTCTCGGGACGAGAGGTTCAGCTCGATGAAGTTGATGCGCTCGTCCGTCAGGTAGGCCTTCGAACTGCTCTTTCGGACAACGGCCCACGTCTCAAAGCCCTGTCGCAAGGCTTCCTCCACGATAAACGAGCCGATGAAACCGCTGGCTCCGGTAATCAGAATCTTCATTTCTTTCCTATTTTTTGCTGCGTTAAAGGTAGTGCAAACTATTTAGTCGTTGACGATGGTGATGCGCCCCTGGGGCGTAGCGTAGGTGTCGCCCAGCTTGCCGCCGAGTTCCTCCTTCATGAATGTGGCGATGACGTCGCGGGTGAGGGTGGTGGAGATGGCGACGGGGGTGCAGTCCTTCAGCACGTTGTTGAAGCCGCCACCCTTGTAGTAGGCGGAAAGGGCGACGGTGTAGGTACGTGCCGGGTCGATGGCGACATACTGGCCGGTGGTACGGTCCAGTACCGTGACGTCGCTCACGGTGTGGCTGGCGCTATGGATGGTGTATTTCAGGCCAGAGCACTGTGGGAAGTTGCCGTCGGGCTCGGGCATGAGGGCTGTGCTCTGACGCAGGGCCTCGACAATCTGTGCGCCCGTTGCCTCAATCTTATAGAGCTGCTGGTCGTAGGGCGACAGGGCGGTGATGTCGCCGTAGGTGATGTTGCCGGCAGGGACGTCGTTACGCAGTCCGCCACCGTTCTCCAGGGCGATGTCGGCATTGGTGAACTTGCGGTAGGCATCGGTAGCCAAGTCGCCGGCGTTGGTCTCCATGCAGCGGACGATGTAGACGTCGTTCTCGTTGGTGACCACAAGGGGATAGTCGCTGGTGCAGACCACCTTGTTGACAATCTCGTTCATCAGCGTTTTCACGCTGTCGGTGGTGGCGGTGACACGGGCGTTCTCGTGGTAGATCATCTTGGCGGGGATGAGCGACGTGGTGAAGCGACCGTCCTTGATGAGCAGCTTGCCGACGTAGGCAAACTGGGTGCCCGTCTGTGTGATGCCGATGGTCTTGTTGTCGAGATTGGTCACCTGGTCACGGATAATCACCGAGTGGCTGTGGCCGTCGAGGACGACGTCGATGCCCTTGGTGCCGGCTATCAGGCGGTGGGAGTCGAAGCCCATGGACTGTGTCTGCTCGCCGACGTGCGAGAGGAGCACCACGTAGTCGGCTCCTGCCTGGCGTGCCTCGTCGACAGCCTTCTGGATGAGGCTGATGAAGTCGTCGCGGCGCAGGTCGTAGATAAGCTTGCCCTTGTCGTCGTAGAAGGCGTAGTTCTCAAGAATCATGGTCTCGGGCGTCACGGCACCGACGAAGGCGATGCGCTTGTCGCCGAACTGCTTGATGACGTAGGGCGGGTAGTAGGACTTCGGGGCATCGGCATCATAGAAGTTGGCGCAGACCACGGGGGCGTTGACCGTCGAGAGCAGCTGCTTCATGTGAGGCACGCCGTAGTCGAATTCGTGGTTGCCGAGGGTGACGGCATCGTAACCCACGTGACGCATGATGTCGACGATATACTGTCCGCGCGAGATGGCGCCGCTGGTGCCGCCCTGCAGGTAGTCGCCACAGCTGACGGCGGCGGCGTAGGCGGTGTCGCTGGCGTTGATGGCGTCGCGCAGGCCTGCTAGCTTCGTGTAGCCGTCGATGCCGCAGTGGACGTCGTTCTCATAGAGGATGACGATGCTCTTCGAGGAAGGCTGTTGGACGGCGTACTGGACGGTCTTCGTACACGACGCAAAGAACAGGGACGTGAGCGTGCCCAGTAGGAGGCAGAGGCTCTTGACGAGCTTGAAGAGCTTGTCGCTGGGGCGCACCTTCGCAGTGACGGGGATGGCGATGCGGGTGCCCTGTGGCGCCTCTTCGACGGGGTTGCCGTCGTTGTCGTGGATCTCCGTTGCCGTGAGGTACATGACGCCGGTGGTGGGGCCTGTGACCAGCAGCTTGTCGCCCAGACGGAAGGTGGCGGCATCGACGGTGAACTCAGCGACACCGAGGCGAGAGAAGTACTTCACGCCCTTGCCGATATACACCTTGCGCTCGGTGGCGTTCGAGCCGTAGTTCTTGTTCCACTCGCCCATAAGCTGGCCTTGGTAGTAGCCGTCCCAGAAGCCGCGGTTGAAGACCGTGGCCAGACGGCTGTCCCACTCGTCCTTGCGCTCCTCGGTGAACAGCTTCTCGTTATCGTTTTCTTCATCGTGCAGTACCGCTGCGATGGCCTCCTTGTAGCACTTCACGACGGTATAGACGTATTCCGGTCCGCGGGCGCGTCCCTCAATCTTGAACACGCGGACGCCGGCGTTCATCAGGCGGTCGATGAAGCGGATGGTCTTCAGGTCCTTGGGCGACATGATGTACTTGTTGTCTATCTCGAGCTGGTAGCCCGTCTCGTTGTCGGTGGCGGTATAGGAGCGTCGGCACACCTGTATGCACTCGCCGCGGTTGGCCGAGCGGTTGGCGGCGTCGAGACTCATGTAGCACTTGCCGCTGACGGCCATGCAGAGGGCTCCGTGACAGAACATCTCGATGCGTACCTGCTGGCCGCTGGGGCCGCAGATATTCTGCTCCTGTACCTGGCGGTAGATGTCGGCCACCTGTTCGAGCCGCAGCTCACGGGCCAGCACGACGACATCGGCAAACTGTGCGTAGAAGCGCAGCGCCTCGATGTTCGAGATGTTCAGCTGTGTGGACAAGTGAACCTCGACACCTACACGCCGGCAGTACTGCATGACGGCGACATCCGACGCGATGACGGCACTGACACCTGCCTCGTGGGCGGCGTCGATGATGGTGTGCATCATGTCGATGTCCTCGCCGTAGATGATGGTGTTCACCGTGAGGTACGACTTCATGCCGTGCTCATTGCAGGTGGCAGCGATGTCGCGCAGGTCATCGACGGTGAAGTGGTTGGCGGAGTGGGCCCTCATGTTGAGCTGTTCCACACCGAAGTAAACGGAGTCGGCACCTGCCTGTATGGCTGCCTGCAGCGACTCGAACGAGCCGACGGGAGCCATGATTTCAAAGTCTTTCGTGTTCATGCGAGCTGAAGCCTGTTTGTGATAAGGGTTAGCCTAAGGTGATGTTTTCCACGTTGACGTCCTCGTGGAGGAATATCTGCGCCTGCTCCTTGAACTTCTCGGGGTTCTCGGTGGTCAGGTAGCGGACGCCGGCGCCGCGCGAGCAGCGCTGTTCTATCTCGGGATGTTTGGTGAAGTACTGCTGCAGACTGTCGGCCACGTACTCGCCCTGCGGTACAACGCGTACGCCCGTGGGCAGGTACTTCAGAATCTTGGGCATCAGCAGGGGGTAGTGTGTGCAGCCCAGAATGATGGCATCGATGAGCGGGTCCTTGCGCATGATCTCGTCGATGCGCTTCTTCACGAAGTAGTCGGCACCGGGCGAGTCGGCCTCGTTATATTCCACCAGCGGCACCCAGAAGGGGCAGGCTACGCCGCTGACGGTGATGTCGGGGAACTGCTTCAGGATCTCCATGTTGTAGCTCTCGCTCTTGATGGTGCCCTCGGTGGCCAGCACGCCAACGTGGCGGCTTTTCGTGAGCGTCCCGATGATCTCAGCCGTTGGGCGGATGATGCCCAGTACGCGGCGTGTGGGGTCTATCTTCGGCAGGTCGAGCTGCTGGATGGTGCGCAGCGCCTTTGCCGAAGCGGTGTTACAGCCGAGGATGACGAGATGGCAGCCCATGTCGAAGAGTTTCATGACGGCCTGACGGGTGAACTCATAGACGACGTCGAAGGAGCGCGGACCGTAGGGGGCACGGGCATTGTCGCCGAGGTACAGATAGTCGTACTCGGGCAGCAGCTGGCGTATGCCGTGCAGGATGGTCAGTCCGCCGTAGCCGCTATCGAAGATGCCGATGGGTCCTTGTTCCATAGTTCAGCGGCTGAGGGCTTTAAGGACCATCGGCATGGCGTCCACGCTCAGCGAAGGAGCGATGAAGGGACAGGCATCGCCGTCGGTGTTGACGATGATGATCAGGCCGTTCTCCGCAGCCACCTTGGCCAGCAGGCTGTTCAGCTGCTCCTTCAGTGGCAGCAGGGCGGCAGCCTCGGCCTCGGCCAACTCACGGCGGCTCTCGGCCTTGAAGGCGACGTTGCGCTCCATGAGCTCCCTAAGCTCCGTCTGTCGTTTCAGGAGGATGGTCTTCGGGAAGTCCTTCTGTCCGTCGAGAAACTCCTCGTACTTACGGTTGAAGTCGTCCTCGGCACGTTTCAACTCCTTCTCGTACTGTGCCCGCTGGTCAGCCAGCCGCTGCTGCGTCACGGCGTAGTCGGGCAGGGCTGCAAGGGCCTTCGTATAGCTTATCGTGCCAATCTTCACCAGCGAGAAACTCTCCTGTGCCTGAACGGTCAGGGCAAGACAGGCAAATATTAGTAATAGTACTTTTTTCATAAGTTACTTCTTCATGCAAGTTGGTTCAGTGCGCAAAATTAGGAATAAAATCCCGAATAAAGAAATAATTCAGGGAAAATTCGTACCTTTGTCGCCGTTTAAAAAACTATTGACGATGGAATATATGTCACAGGAAGGCTACGACAAGCTCGTGGCCGAGCTCCAGCACATGATCAACGTGGAGCTTCCACAGGTGAAAGACGCTATAGCCGAGGCGCGCGACAAGGGCGACCTCAGTGAGAACTTCGAGTACCATGCCGCCAAGCGCGAGCAGGGACGGCTGCTGGGGCGCATCCGCTTCAAGCAGCGTGTGTTGGAGAATACGCGTGTCATCGACAAGTCGCTGCTGGCCAGCGATAGCATCGTCCTCCTGAGCCGTGTGGAGATGACGAACCTTGCCAACAACGCCCGCATGACCTACACCATTGCCAGTCCCCACGAGGCCAACCTCCGCGAAGGAAAGATTTCCATCAAGTCGCCCATCGCCCAGGCTCTGCTCAACAAGAAGGTGGGCGACGTCGTCGAGGTCCGCGTACCCGCCGGCACCCTGAAGCTCCGTATCGAGAGCATACAGATGTGACCGCTGTCGAGCGTAAGGACCATAGCGAACGAGCCGGAGTTCAACAGAACCCCGGCTCGCCGTTTGTTTATGAAAGTGGTTTTTTACTTCAGTCCCAGCTGTGCCTTCACCTGTGCGGTGACGTCGGTAGAGAGTGTGGTGCTGATGTAGGGGATGCCGGCACCCATCTCCATGATGTAGACATAGCCACCGCTCTGGCCCACGGCCTTGATGGCGTCGAGAACCTTGTTGGTGATAGTCTGCATCTTCTCAGAAGAAGCCTTCTGGAGAGCCTGCTGGTTGTCCTGGAAGCTCTGCTGGATCTTCGTGTACATATCCTGCAGCTCCTGCTGACGGCGGGTCTTGATGTTCTCGGGCAGGGTGGCCTGCTCCTTCTCGAAGGCCTCACCCTTCTTCTGCAGCTCGTCCTGCATTGACTTCAGGTCGGCTTCATACTGAGCCTGGAGGGCATCAATCTCGTTCTTTGCCTTGTTGTACTCGGGCATAGCCTGGATAATCTCCTGGGTGTTCACGTGACCGAACTTGGCCTGTGCGTTAGCGGTGGTGAAGCCGCAGAGTGCGCAGAGTGCGCAGATAATCAGTTTCTTCATTGTTGTTGTTTTATTTTTCGTTATTATGTTATTTCGTTATGACGTAGTCACGATAGTATGACGTTTTTTCGTGGCGACGGTTTAATAGGCGTATCCCAGCTTCCTGAGCACATCTGTTGAGATATCGATCTTCGGTGAGGCGAAAATGATGCCGGCATCGCTGGCGCGGTCGAGCACGAGCTGGTAGCTATGCTGTTCGGCTAGGTCCTTCACGGCGTTGTAGATCTCGTCCTGGATGGGTGTCATCAGGGCGTTGCGCTTCTTGAAGAGCTCACCATCGGGGCCGAAATACTTCTTCTTCAGCTCGGCGGCCTGTTTCTCCTTCTCGACGATGGCATCCTGACGGGCTTTCTTCTGCTCTGCCGAGAGGAAGACGACCTCGTTCTGGTAGGTTTTGTACATGGTCTGTGCCTCTGTTGTCAGGGCATCCACCTCTGCCTGCCACTTCTTCGACACCTGCGAGAGCTGTTCGTTGGCACGCTCGTAAGCTGGAATATTCTTCAGGATATACTCCATGTCGATCAAAGCGAACTTCTGTGCCTGCATCGACACTGCCGATGCAAACAGTGCTATTAATAATACTACCTTTTTCATCGTTGTATGTTTTTTGGTCGTTATGTTGTTATTCCGTCGTTTAGAACTCCTGTCCGAGGATGAAGTGGAACTGCGAGCCACCGCGATTCTGCGAGCTGGAGTAGTGGGGCTTGTCGAAGCCATAGGCCCAGTCGATACCCATCAGACCCACCATCGGCAGGAAGATACGTACACCGAAGCCGGCGGAGCGCTTGATCTCGAAGGGGTTGAACTTCTTGGTGTCTGTCCAGGCGTTACCGGCCTCAAGGAAGCCGAGTCCGTAGATGGTGGTGTTGCCCATCATGAACGGGTAGCGCAGCTCCAGCGTCATGCGGTCGTAGGCATAGCCGGCAGCACCGCGCGGTGTCAGC
>Ga0265300_10002285_pt1 | contig 16773 bp, 10 predicted proteins | sample AusTroGonzalo_MG_FD_193482 | JGI IMG/M metagenome (GOLD analysis project Ga0265300, IMG submission 193482) | Bovine rumen microbial communities from tropical cattle in Woodstock, Queensland, Australia - Gonzalo_03 | ecosystem: Host-associated > Mammals > Digestive system > Stomach > Rumen ...
TTTTTCGCTAATCTGTACTTTCTCAACAGAAAAATGCTGTATCTTTGCCGCCGATAAGCGGTGCCGCGAGGCTCAATAGGGAATCGGGTGCAAATCCCGGACAGTTCCCGCTGCTGTAAACTCTTCGTGCTGGCCATTATGCCACTGAAAACCAAACCTTTTCGGGAAGGCGGCCCAGCCCAAGGGAGTGAGTCAGAAGACCTGCCGCCTGTCGTGAAAAGAAGCTTTCGGGACAAGAGCTGGCTTTCCTTCTCGTGTAAGGTTTACCCTCATTTTCCGTGAGCGCATTATCGTAATGGATTGAACGTTAAACCTTTAAATTATACTATTATGCGTAAAATCTTTACTTTAGCTTTCCTTATGGGAATCTTCGGTCTGTTTACGACCAACCTGTTTGCACAACAGGATGCTACCATCGACCCCGCTGACATCCGCTGGTGGATTGGCGAAGGTGAAAACGAAGTAGTGTTCATTGTCAACTGGAACGAGCCTGACACAGCTCTGGCTTGGGGCTATCGTTTTGCCGCCGAGAGTGTGACGATAAAAGACGTCATGGACGACATCGCACTGGCTGATTATCGTTTCAGTTATGACGCCACCGAATCCGAGTACGGTTATTGGCTCAATGATCTTTTCTTCAATGACGGTATCCTCGATTTAAGCCTTACGGAGCCAGGTTGGGTTTCGTATGTGATTAATGGCAATCCGTCCTGGGATTATTTTGATGTTGCTACCCTCGTGGATGGCGACTATGTGAAATGGGGCGATACCTATTGTGGCACCATGGTTGACCCCGAGAACTGGATTTATGTCTGGGAGAAGGAAGTCGCTGCCGTGTATCCTTTGGCTGATGAAGCCAAAATCGACCCCTCCGAGATCCTCTATTGGATTGGCGAAGGCGAGAACGAAGTGGTGTTTGCTGTCAACTGGAACAACCCCAACAAGTGCTTGGCTTGGGGCTACCGTTTCAGCGAAGAGAGCATCACGGTGAAAGACGTGATGGATGGCATCGCTGCCGTTGACGGCCGTTTCAATTATGATGCTGATGGAAGCTGGTTGAACGACATCAAATACAACGATGGCGAACTTGCCCTTTGTCTCTATGGCATGTATTTCATGTTCAACGTCAACGGCGTTGGCGCATGGAACAGCTTTGACCAGGAGTTCGTTTCCAACGGCGACTTCATTAAGTGGGGCGATGAATCCTGTGGTACTGAGATTGCCCAATGGACTTATGTCTGGACGCAAGTTGTTGAGCCCGTCAGTGTCTATGACGCCGTCAACGAAAACGGTGTTGCTTCCTTGTCCATCTATCCCAATCCTGCCGTTAGCGAGACCTTCGTGACCATCGAAAGCGCTGGCATGAACGAGGTTTCCGTGTACGACATGCAAGGCCGTCTCGTGAGCAAGCAAAGTGTGCTGGCCAACGAGGGTGAGCTGGTGCGCATCAGCACGGAAAGCATGGCTGGTGGCGTGTATTTCGTCACGGTGAACAACGAGAGCGTTGTGCGTACAGCCAAACTTGTGGTGAAATGATTAAAAGGATTTCCATCCTGTTGCTGGCTATGGTGCCAGTCGCGTTGTGGGCGCAGTTCGCGCCTGCACAAGACAAGCCTGGCACCACAGCCATGCATGCCGACTCGTCAGCGTTTGTCGGATGGGCCACGGGAGTCGAAGTTGTCCATGGCCCGATGAACATCGCCAACCCTGGTCTGGGTGTGACGGGTGCTAATTACCCTGACGAGAACGCCTTGGGTTATCCTGAAGGCACGTTCGGGGTGGTATGCCTCGGTGATGGCGGTATGGCGACATTGACATTCGCATCGCCCATTTGCAACGGCAATGGCCCAGATTTTGCCGTGTTTGAGAACGGATTTGCCAACGCCGTAAATCCCGACAGTTGGGCTCTTGAGCTTGCTTTTGTGGAAGTGAGTTCGGATGGCGAGCATTTCTTCCGTTTCCCAGCCTACAGCAACACGCAAACCACGACACAGCTTGGCAATGGCGGAACCATCGACCCGTCACAAATCCATAATTTGGCGAGCAAGTATGGTGCAATGTATGGCACTCCTTTCGACCTTGACGAGGTAGAGGACACCCCGCTTCTCGACAAGAGCCGTGTCACGCATGTCCGTCTTGTCGATGTCATTGGATGTCTTGACTCGCTCTATGCCACTTATGATTGCCAAGGACACAAGATCAACGACCCGTGGCCTACGCCGTTCGCCAGTAGCGGCTTCGACCTTGATGCCGTTGGTGTGATTCATGACGTCGCCCATAATGATGTGCCCGAGAATGCGGAGGGTGCTGTTGCCATCTATCCCAACCCAGTAAGAGACAGACTGACGGTGAAGGCCGAAAACCTGCAATCGGTTGAGGTCTACAATCTTGTCGGACAACAGATTTTGACCACGAAAGAAGCCATCGTCGACTTGAGTGATTTGACCGAAGGTATTTATTTTGTGCGCATTGTCTGTAATGGCAATATGTACACTAAACGTATTGTGAAACAATAAAATACGATTGATATGAAAAGAAGAAATCTGTTTCTGTTGTTGGCTTTGGCTACGATGTTGTTCGCCTGCAAGCCCGATCCGGTCACGCCTGACGACCCCGGTCAGCCTGCGGACACCATCATCCCCATGGATCTCAAAGGTGTTTTCGTTCTCAACGAAGGCAACTACCAGTTCTCCAATGCTTCGCTGTCGTTCTACGATCCCGAGGCTGACACGGTGATCAACAACCTGTTCTATAAGGCCAATAATGCTCCCATCGGCGATGTGGCGCAAAGTCTGGCGATGATGGACGGGATGTTGTATGTCGTCGTCAACAACAGCAACTATATCTATAAGTTGAACGCCTGCACCATTGTCTGCGACACCACGAAACCTTTCAAACTCGGTGATTTTTATTCACCCCGTGAAATGTTTATCGTCGCGCCCAACAAGGCTTACGTCACGGACTTGGTCGGCACCGACCTGTGGATCATCAACCCGCAGGATATGACCCATACAGGCACCATAGCGATGGGCAACACCACCGAAAAGATGGTGCAGGTCGGCAGTGAGCTGTACGTCAGCAACTGGTCTATCTATTACATCGTCAATGACCCCAATTCGCATGAAAGCTACAACACCGTTCAGGTCGTCGACCTTAACAACGACGTGAAGGTGGCTGACATCACGGTAGGCAAGGAACCCAATACCATGGTGGTCGACAAAAATGGCCATGTGTGGGTGCTTTGTGAAGGTCGTTCATGGGAAGACGAGTATGGTGAGAATCCCACGCTGTGGGAGATTGACCCGATGCTAAAAACCGCTACGGTACGCTACGAGTTCAAAGGCCCGTATGAGTTTGACGACGATATCAAAGGCGTTGCCTCAACGTTGAAATCCAATCTCACTGGCGACCAGTTCTATTTGATTTACAACAATGAGGTGCGCCGTTTCGACCTCGCCACATTGAGTTTGTCGGATTCGTTTCGCATCACTCCCGAACCCCAAGGCTTGTTTTATAACATGGCCGTGGATCTCAAGACAGGCGATCTTTACGTCGCCGATGCGAAGAATTACATGATGGAGGGTGTTGTGTACCGCTATTCCAGCGATGGCGTGTTGCTGGCTTCTTTCAAGGCCGGCCTCATTCCCAGTGCAATGTTGTTTAAATAATTGATATTCATTTTGTGAGGTCTCCAACATGGGAGGCCTCACGTTTTTTTGCCTATGAAAAAAAACTGTCCCCGTTGCGGAAAAGAATTCGAGTGCGTCCATAGCATCGACTGCTGGTGCGTGAAGGTAAAGCTCACCGACGCCACAAAAGCCTATTTGAAAGAGCATTACAGCGATTGCCTGTGCAAGGATTGTTTGGAGGAAATCAATGAAAAGTAGAATATCTCACGCAGAATGCGCAGAATTATGGGAAGCGCAAAGCGACGTAAGTATTGCTGCCGGTAGGGTTCTGCGATTTCTGCGGATTCTGCGTGCAAATATGACTCGTACTTTGCATATCCTGTTTGCACTAGTGTTCTTTGTGTTTACAGCATGTGTTCCTAAAAGTAGTCAAACTCCCGAGAAAACGCTAGGCGATAACCTCATGCGTCATGCCCGCAATATCTCGGTTTATGAAAAAGACTACGGCTACCGCATGGAAGTCATCTGTCCTTGGGACACGACGCTCTCCTTGGGCAGCTTCGCCATCGTCAAGGACACGACAAAGGCTGTCGACAAGGATGTCAAAGGCGTTATTAATGCCCCAGTCAAGTCTGTGATTTCGTTTTCAGCCACACAATGGGCTGTTTTTCTGCGTCTTGGCGAAATCGACCGCGTGAAAGGCATCCTCGAAGGCCGTTTCGTCAGCGATTCGACCATGCTTTCGCTCTTGGCACAACACAAAGTCTACGACATCGGCACCGAAGCCGCTGCCGACATCGAGCGAATGATACAACTGCAACCTGATGCTTTACTTTACTCGCCTTATTTCGATGGCAACCAAGGCGGCTTAAACGTCACGGGGGCGGTGCTGTTCCCCTTTGCCGACTACATGGAAAACACGCCTTTGGGTCGCGCCGAGTGGATTAGGATTATCGGTATTCTAGCTGGCTGCGAGGACAAAGCCGACGCTTGGTTCGACGACATTGAGGCGCGCTACAATGCCCTTTCGACACTTTGCGCCGAGGTGGAAAGCCGCCCGACAGTCTTTTCTGATTTGGCTTTCAACGGACAATGGTATGTAGCGGGCGGAAAGAGCTACATCGCCCAACTTTTTGCTGATGCGGGCGCCGACTACATCTGGAAGGACAACCCTTCGACGGCCAGCGTCCCGATGGATGCCGAAAGCATCCTCGCCAAGGCCCAACATGCCGACTTCTGGCGCGTCAACAATTCCATGCCCACGCCGATGACCTACGCGACCTTGGCCAAGGAAAGCCCTGTTTATCCGTTGTTTGATGCTTACAAAAAGCACCAAATCATTGTCTGCGACATCATGAAAACAGGCTATTTCGAGCAGTCGCAGTGCGAGCCTGATTTGCTGTTGGCCGATTTCATTTATTTCTTCCACCCCGAACTATTGACGGGCGAATGGGAAGGATATCAGCCGAAATATTATCATTTGATGGAGAAATGATTACCGCCTAAACGGACAATCCACCGAGCAGCCTGAACAGCTGCTTTTTTTGTTGCCACAGCAAGCGTTATCCTTACCTTTTCGCAAAAAGTGGATGGCGACAATGACCATTGCGAGGACCACCAACAGCACTATGACGGTAGCGAGATTCATGCGATGACGGCGTTAGCAATGAGATAGGCGAACCAAGCGCAAATCCAAGCGACGACGCACTGGAAGGCGATGATAAACAGCATCCACTTGCTACCCAACTCGCGGCGGATGGAGGCCACGGCCGCCACGCAAGGCGTGTAGAGCAGGCAAAAGACTAACATCGAAATCGAGGTAATTGTAGTGAATAAAGGCATGGCATTGAGCACCTCAAGGGTGGCAACCACGCTTTCCTTGGCCATGAAACCACTCACCAAGGCCGTAACGATTTGCCACTCGCCCAAGCCGATGGGACGGAACACAGGAGCAATCCAGCCAGCCACGACAGCCAACATGCTGCCTTCGCCGTTTTCCACCATGTTGAAGTGGAAATCAAAGGTTTGGAGGAACCAAATTACCAACGAGGCGAGGAAAATCACCGTGAAAGCACGTTGCAGGAAGTCTTTGGTCTTGTCCCAAAGCAGGTGGGCGACGTTCTTCAGACCAGGCAGACGGTAGTTGGGTAGCTCCATCACGAAGGGAGCCACGTCGCCCTTGTGACCGAACCATTTGGTAAACAGCGCGGTAACGATACCTACGACGATACCCAACAAATATAGGCAGATCAATACCACGCCGCCATGGTGCGGGAAAAACATGCTGGTGAAGAAGGCGTAAATCGGGATTTTGGCTGAACAGCTCATGAAAGGTGTCAACAAAATTGTGCACCAACGGTCGTGGGTAGAGTGGAGGGTTCGCGTGGCCATCACTGCGGGCACGGTGCAGCCAAAGCCGATGAGCATAGGCACAATACTGTGTCCTGTGAGGCCGAGCTTTCGCAAGAAACTGTCGCTGACAAAAGCCACACGGGCCATGTAGCCGCTGTCTTCCAACAAACTCAAGAAGAAGAACAGCAATATAATAATAGGTACAAAACTCAACACGCTACCCACGCCGCCGAAGATACCATCCACCACCAATGACTGCACCGCCGGACTGACATCCCAGTTGGCTAAAGCAGTGCCGCATTGCACGGCGAGCCAAGAAATGCCTTGGTCGAGTAAGTCTTGCAGAGGCGCACCGATGGCGTCGATAGAGAGGTAGATAATGCCCACCATGACGAGGATGAAAATCGGGATGGCAGTCCACTTGCCCGTTAGAATCTTGTCGATGCGGCGACTACGTTGGTATTCCTTGCTTTCCTTGGGCTTCACTACGGTCTTGTCGCACAGCCTTTTAATGAACGTGAACCGCATTTCTGCCATGGCTGCGGCGCGGTCGAGGCCACGTTCCTCTTCCATCTGCACGATAAGGTGTTCTAGCGTTTCTTTCTCGTTTTGGGAAAGCTTCAGGGCTTCCATAACGATAGGGTCGCCTTCAACGAGTTTGGAGGCTGCAAAACGCACAGGAATGTCAGCACGTTGCGCATGGTCCTCGATGAGGTGCATAATGCTGTGGAGGCAACGGTGCACGGCACCACCGTGGTCGTCCTTGTCGCAGAAGTCCTGACGGATGGGTGCTTCTTGGTATTTCGCCACATGGATGGCGTGGTCGACGAGTTCGGAAACGCCTTCGTTTTTGGCCGCCGCAATGGGCACCACAGGCAGACCGAGGATTTGCTCCATTTCGTTCACGAGGATACTGCCACCGTTGTTGCGCACCTCGTCCATCATGTTGAGGGCCAGTACCATAGGTACGCCAAGCTCCATGAGTTGCATGGTGAGGTAGAGGTTGCGCTCGATGTTGTTGGCATCCACGATGTTGATGATGGCCTTGGGCTTCTGCTGCATGATGAACTCACGCGAGACGACTTCTTCAGCGGTGTAAGGTGAAAGCGAGTAGATGCCTGGCAGGTCAGTGACGGAGGTCTCGGGATGACCTTTAATGACACCGTCTTTGCGGTCGACGGTCACGCCGGGGAAGTTACCTACATGTTGGTTCGCGCCCGTGAGTTGGTTGAAGAGGGTGGTTTTTCCACAGTTCTGTTGTCCTGCAAGGGCGAAAGTCAGTTGGGTCCCTTTGGGCAGCGGGTGTTCGTGGGTCTTGTCGTGATAGATGCCTTCCTCGCCCAAGCCTGGGTGGGCGTTGTGGTCGGGGAGTGAGGTGATATAAAGTCGGTCATCGTCCTGATGGTTAATGCCTTCGGCTTCATTGGAGTTGGTGCAAGGTTCAACCTCTATAAGGGTGGCATCGGCTTTGCGCAAAGTGAGTGCGTAGCCATGTACCATAATTTCCATAGGGTCGCCAAGGGGGGCGAATTTCACTAATTTGACGACGGCATCGGGGATGAGACCCATGTCCAAGAAATGCTGTCGCCGCGAGCCTTCCCCGCCAACAGCCTGTATGCGAGCCGATTGTCCTATTTGAAGTATATCGAGGGTAATCATTGGTGTCTTTGTTTTTCCGTTTGCAAAAATACGGCGTTACCGGGCTTGTTTTACTCCTTATTAGTGAGGTTTTTTGTCAATGGGAATCACCATTAATGATAATGGTCTCTGGTTCACCGCGCGTTAAAAAACGCAAACTGACTATAGGTTGTTTCTTGCCTTCAGTCTTGACCTCACAGGTAAATGTAACCTCATTAGATCCTTCATCAAGGAAAGAAACGCCTCGTGGGAGGACTTCTTCTATCGTGTTGTAATTCTGGTCAGTAATGTATGCCTTGCCATCGAAACTATACATTAGATATTGACCTGCTTTGAGCGTACAAGAGAGGTAAAGGATGCCGTTAGGTGTCCTAAATTCCAACTCACTGATGCTGCCTTTGCCATCTACCGCAATTTGCAGGGCAAAACGGCTCTTGTATGGGTTGTTCCATTCCCAAGTGTCGTCGGTGAAATTACAGAAATAACGTCTCGAAATGTGCTGTGTATAAAGCAGATAGGTCGAATCGGCCTTTTCGATGTGCCAGTTGCCGTAAGGGTCTTTGAACGTTTCTTTCTGTGCCTCGTTAAAAGCACTATCAAGGCGCAGCGTTTCCCATATATTAATAGTATTCAACATTTCGTCGGTGAGGCCATGTTTGCGCAGGGTTTCCTCGCTGACCTCAAGGCCGAAACCTGCGTCGAAGGCGGCAGCTTTGGAGAGGAACCATTCGAGTTCTTCCAACGTGGTGGCGCGTCGGTTTTTGTCGGCGAGAATTATTGGGAAGTTGCCTATCATCCACGACATCTGTTGCTCGTGATAGAAATCTTGCTTTTGTGACAAGGTCTCTACGATTTTCGTCCTCATCGAAGCGGTCCAAACCATGTTTTCGTTGACGCGACTCAAATAAGGCCATGAAGCAGGAGTGAGCAGGTCGGCTTGTAAGAGTTTGTCGGAGTTGTATTTGCGCATCGTGTCGAGAAAGTGACTGATGGCCGTGTCGCCTTGTTCACTGTAGCCATAGCTTTTCAAGTCGTTGAAAATCAGCAATGGGATGTCTTTCTTGGCACATTCCTTGGCTACTTTTTGAGCTATCTGGTCTTGGAGTTCGAGGTCGGGGAGAAGGGTGCGCTCAGGCGTGTCCCAGAGTTTGTAAACGGGTGCGTCTTTCGGGTGCGCCGATTTCCTTGTGCCGAACGCGCCACGAACACAATGGTACAACAGGTGGATGTTGCCCGTAGTCTCCATGGTGCGGTAAGTGATGAGCTCGTCGCCAATTTGCAGCACATTAATGCTCGAAGGCGTGTCGAAAAGCTCGGAATGATAGACTGCAAACTCGTCTTGACGCTCATTCATAGGCAGTTGCAACTGTAATACGCCTTGTTTCAGCAGGTGTTTTGACGGTTTGGGCGAAACGAGTTTGCTGTCTGTGGGGATACGGTTGACCACCACCGAAAGACCCAAATCCAATCCCGATTGGCGACATTTTGCCTTCAGAAATGCGGTGTCTTTTTCATCGTAATCCGATATCAGATAGGACTTTGTACTACGCAGAGGAACAAGAATATTATCCGTTTCTTGTGCGAATGAAGTTATTCCACACAACAGCAGCAAACCGATAGCCAATAGCCTCCTCATCAATCGATTCCTCTCAAGTCTTTGTAGAGTTGCACGGCGTAGAGGTCGGTCATGTTGGAGATGAAGTCGATGGCCGACTGGAGTTTTGAATAGGTGTCGTCGGTCTGCGCCTTGAATTGCTCGGGGATGAGCGATAGCAACTTCTTGTTATAAGGTGTGTCGGGGTGTAACACGGCGTCAGTGAAGTTCTCCAACAGCGTCCCGATGACGTTAAAGCCTGTCAGTTCGATTTTCACCACGGAAGGGTGTCGGTAGATGTGTTTCACCGAAGCATCGCGGCAGATGTCGAGCGCATTTTTCTCGAAATCAGGCAGATGTGAAATGAGACTCTTCTCAAACTTGCCTTCCATGATGGCTTCGTAGTTCTTGACAAATATGTCGCTGGCGCAGTTAACGAGTTTATTGATGAGCATGGCGCGGAGGAAGGCCATGCGTTCATTCACGTCGCTCACTTCGTTGTATGCTTTTTCCTTGTGGGCGAAGAATTGCTTGTCTTTTTCGGTGTCGAAGAACGAGAGGAAACAGTTTTCGATGGACTCGGTGCTGATAATGCCGCGTTTGTGGGCGTCTTCCATGTCTAAAACAAGGTAGCAGATGTCATCGGCAGCCTCCATCATGTACGACAGCGGATGGCGAGCGTAGACGAGATGTTCCGCATCCAAACGCGGGATGCCGCACTCGTTGACGACCTCCTCAAAGGCAGGGATTTCAGAGTAGAACACGTTGTATTTCTTGCGGTTGCCTTTGTTGTAGGACGGGTATGGGTATTTCAGCAAGGTGGCCAAGGTCGCGGAAGTGAGCGAGAAGCCGCCCGCGCGACGACCTGTGAACTGGTGCGTCAGTTGTCGGAAAGCGTTGGCGTTGCCCTCGAAAGCGATGAGGTCGCTCCATTGTTCAGGCAGCATTTGGCTTTGCAACTCTTTGCCTTTACCATCCTTGAAAAAGCTGCTGATGGTGTCCTCGCCTGAGTGACCGAAAGGCGGGTTGCCGAGGTCGTGGGCCAGACATGCCGAGGCCACGATGGTTTCGATGTCAGACTGGCGTTCTTTCAGGTCAGGGTGTTTCTTGGCGAGTTTTTCCACTGTGCGGCAGGCGATGGAGCGTCCTACGCTGGCCACTTCTAAGCTGTGCGTCAGGCGGTTGTGGACCATCTGTGCGCCAGGAAGCGGAAACACCTGCGTCTTGTTTTGCAGTCTTCTGAATGGGCTGCTGAAAATGATGCGGTCGTAGTCGCGCTGGAAACTGCTGCGGATGTCGGGGCTTTTCTGTGCCTGCGCGTAGCGTTTGTTGGAGAGTAGGTCGGTCCAGTTCATGTGGTGTTGTCTTTATTGGTTCAAACTCTGCCTCGCATAAGGCACCAAATCCTGAGAAGCAAACTCTCCCTTCAAGAACTTGAAATACCCTGCCACGGCTACCATGGCGGCGTTGTCGGTGGAGTAGGAGAGGCGCGGGATGAAGACCTTCCAATGGCATTTTTCGCCAAGGGCAAGCATAGCATCGTGGAGGCCGCTGTTGGCACTCACGCCACCGGCGATGGCCACGGTCTTGATGCCCGTTTGTTTGCTGGCTTTCACCAACTTACTCATTAGGATGTCGATGATGGTCTTCTGCACGGAGGCACAGAGGTCGGCCTTGTTTTCTTCGATGAAGTTCGGGTTGAGTTTCAGGTTGTCGCGGACGGTGTACAAGATGCTGGTTTTCAGTCCGCTGAAGCTGTAGTCCAAATCGGGAATCTGGGGCTTGGCGAAACTGAAGGCTTCAGGGTTGCCTTGTTTGGCTAACTTGTCGATAACGGGACCGCCAGGGTAGGGCAGACCGAGGATTTTGGCCGTCTTGTCGAAAGCCTCACCCGCCGCATCGTCGATGGTCTTGCCGATAACTTCCATGTCGAAATAGTCCTTCACCACCACAATTTGGGTATGTCCGCCCGAGACGGTGAGGCACAGGAACGGGAAGTCGGGCACTTCGGTATGGGTCTCGTCAGTGGCGAAATGCACCAAGATATGGGCGTTCATGTGGTCAATTTCCACCATGGGAATGTCCAAAGTCTGCGCGAAAGCCTTTGCAAATGAGGTGCCTACGAGCAACGAGCCCAAAAGTCCGGGGCCGCGCGTAAAAGCGATGGCGGATAACTGATTTTTTTCTATTTTTGCAGTCTTCAAGGCCGTGTCGATGACGGGGATGATATTTTGCTGGTGCGCACGGGAAGCGAGTTCGGGGACTACGCCGCCGTATTGCTCGTGAACCTTCTGACTGGCAATGACATTCGACAAGACGCGCGTGCCTTGGAGCACTGCGGCCGAGGTGTCGTCGCACGACGATTCGATGCCTAAAATGTATTCGTTCATAGTTTCGATTTGGAGGGTCAAAAGTATCAAAAAAAAGATTATCCATAGCATTTTGATTTTGTTTACGGTGGTGCTTGCCGTCATCGTGACGCTGTTTGTGGGTATTCAAGATCCTATCATTCAGAAGTTTGCGGTGCGTTTTGCAGGTGGCTATCTTTCTGAAAAAACTGGTGCTGATGTGAAGGTAGGCCGCTTGGTCGTCACGCCCGATTTTCAGGTCTACATTGACGATGTTGACGTTAAGGACCTGAGAAGCAACGACTTGGCGAAAATAGAACGGTTGCGCGTCAAAATCTTCGTGACAGAGCTTTTGGAAGGCAAAATCCACTTAGGTCGCGTGATGTTGCGCAACGCGGATGTCAACATGATACAATACGAGGGCGAGGAGTCCTTCAATTTCCAGTTTTTGGCCGATTTCTTTAGCTCTGGCGAAGAAAAGGAGAAAAGTTCTGAGCCTTTGGATTTGCAGATTGACAATGTCAATGTCAGCAACCTCAATTTCCTGATGTGGAACCAAAACACGGACCATCCCGAAAAGATTGAACAGAAAGCCATCGACTATTCTCATCTTGATTTGGATAGCATCTATTTGTCCGTCAAGGATTTGCAAATCATTGGCGACTCCATTCACACTGTTGTGGAGATGCTGAAAGGCAAGGAGATGAGCGGTATTGAAATCAAGATGCTGCAATCGGACGTTATCGTCGCGCAGAGCGGTATTCGCCTGACGGACATGCAGTTGGAGACCAACAACAGTCTCATCCATACCGACCTCAACATGCTGTTTGACAGCTTTGAGGCTTTTCAGGACTTCGTCAATTTGGTGCGTTTTGACGCGACAATCTATCCTACCGACATCTTGTTGTCCGACGTGGGCGTGTTCGCGCCTGTCATGTACAAAATGCCCGACCGCATTTTCTTCCAGGGTCGTTTTACGGGCCCCATCGAGCATTTCACGGTGAGTGACATCGAAGCGCAAATCGGAAAATCCACCTTGCTGCAAGGCAATATTTCCATGCATCCGCTTGATTTTGAGGATGGTGAGCATAGAATGAACATCAAGAAGTTCCGTTTTACATACGATGATGTCGCGAATTTCTATATTCCAAGCAGTTCAGTGACGGTGCCGCTACCTGAGTCGTTGAAGGCCTTACATTCGGGCACAGTGAGACTCAATTTCAAAGGCTCCTACAACAATTTCAAGTCTGAGATACATCTGCTTTCCAACGTTGGCAATCTGGATGTCAACGTGGCGCGCAACAAGAAAGCCAACGGCGACAATATCTTTTCGGGCGACATCAAGGCCGACCGCGTGGATGCCGGCGTAATGGCCAATGCCTCGAAATTCGTCGGCAAACTCGATCTCGACGCCGATTTCACCGCCAAGTTCCCTCATAACGGCGACCTTGACTTGAGCGTCAATGGCAAGGCGTATCGCGCCCAACTGCTTGGAAACCATATCAATGAGGTGGTACTCAACGGCGACATGAAAGAAAACCGCTTTGTGGGCAAGTTGATGGTCGACGACGACGAACTGAGTCTTGATTTCGATGGTATGATTGACTTCGAAGACAAAAAATATCCCAAGGCCGACTTTGCCGCCGACATCCGTCATGCCGACCTGAGCGCCTTGAAGTTGATGAAAAACGACTCCATCAGCGAAATCAGCACCCGCATCGTGGCCAACCTGTCGGGATTTGACATCGACGACCTCGAAGGCGAACTGCATATCGACAGAACCACCTATCGCGACAGCCGTGGCGCTTATTTCATGGAGGACTTCGACGCTACCATCGTCAACGACAACCTGATGGGCCGCCGCATTAACCTCACCAACGACTTCTTCAACTTCGAGATGGCGGGCAAAATCAACTTCGCCAGCCTAATGATGTCTCTCAACGAATATGGCGATTCTTTCGTGCATTTTCCCATCTTCGAGAAGAACTTGGAGGAGTTTCAGAAATACAAACTCAAGCATGACGTGGAACAAGACTTCTTTGTCAGCCTGACGCTCAAGGACACCAAGACGCTCAGCCGATTCTTCATGCCTTCATTGAAGATTGCCAAAAACACAAGCGTCAACGGCACCTTTACCTCCAGGACCAACCAACTCAACTTGACGGCCCGTTCCAAATCCATTAAGTTCGGTGACCTGTGCATCAACGACTTGGAAATCAAGAATCTCAATTCGCGCAGGGCAGCAATCGGCTCGTTGACTGTAGGCGAAATCGCGTGGACTAACATGAGTAAAACCGACACGTTGGTGTTTGGCTTGGACAACCTCTCGCTGACTGCGCGAATGGCCGATGACACCATCGCAACCCGTATCGTATGGGACGACAACGCCGAAATCGACCGCAACAAGGCCTTGATTGAGACCACTTTCCATCCTCATCATGGAGGTGGCATTTTTAGCATTAAGAACGGTGATATTCGCATCAATGACAGCTTGTGGCAGGTCTCGCACAACAACTTCATCGACCTTGACGGCGGTCGTGTGAACCTCTCCAACCTCATGTTCACCCATAATGCCCAATCTATGCGTATTGATGGCTATGTGCCTAAGGCAGCGGGAGATACGCTGTCGGTACAGTGGCAAAAGTTCAACCTTTCCGACTTCGACACGCTCTTTGAGCACTTGGGCTTCGATGTTGATGGCTTGCTTACGGGCAACGCACTCGTGAGCAGCATAAAAGAGAACGCTATGGTGTTGGCCGACTTAATCATAGAGGACTTAGGCACAAATGGCGACCGTATCGGCGATGCCACCATCAACAGTTCTTGGGACAATCCCAACAAGGCCGTCAACCTGAATGTGAGCATCCTCGACCAAATGCGACAGGCACTGAATATTTATGGTTCCTATTACACGGCACGAAAAACAGACAACCTTGACTTCAATATCGAATTGGACTCGTTGAAATTGAGAGCGTTAAGCCCGGTCCTTGCTGGCGTGGTGACGAGGATGCAGGGCTTTGCCGATGGTCGGGCGACCATTAGCGGCTCCCTACAACAGCCTGCTGTAGAAGGTCAAATAAACATCATCGATGGTGGTTGCAAGGTTGACTATCTGAACACGTTCTACACTTTCTCGCCGACTATTCACATTGATTCTCATGAGATTACACTGGATGACTTAGTCTTGGTCGACACGCTCGGCAACCATGCTATTGTGGAAGGCAAAGTCACCCACAATCATCTCAAGGACTTCCATCTTGATCTTAAGCTCCATCCGCGCCAGTTCCTTGCCATGGCCACTTCAGCCAAAGACAACGACACTTTCTATGGCACGGCCATCGCCGATGGTTTGGTCAATGTGAGAGGCCCGTTCAATGATATTTTCTTGGGCATTAAGGCTAGAACCCAAAAGGGAACCAAGGTCACTATTCCCATCAGCCGTTCTACTACGGTGAAAGACAACGACTTCATCGTTTTTGTGCAACCGCCTGTTGTTTTGGAAGATGACGAGGAAGAGCAACCCGTGGAAGAAGCCAAGAAAAAGAGCAACCTGACCCTTAACCTCGATATTGACGTGACTGACGAGGCCGACCTGCACATTGACCTGCCTGGTATTGGCAATCTCGATGCTACCGGCAATGGTAACGTGAAGATGGCTACTTCCCACACCACGCCATTCTCACTGATTGGAGAGTATATTATCAAAAACGGACGTTTTCAGCTGAATTTCAAGGAGTTGATAACCCGTAACTTCAACCTCAGAGAGGGTGGAACCATCGTCTTTACGGGCGAGCCGACCGATGGCCGCATCAATGCTACGGGTGTGTATTCAGTGAAAACAGGCTTGGCTTCTTTGGGCGTGGAAGTCGACTCTACCACGTCGACGAGTACCAGTGTCAATGTGGAATGTCTGATCCATTTGAGAGACGCGCTGCTCAACCCGACAATCACCTTCGGCATGAACCTGCCTAACGCCTCGGAAGACATCACCCATACCGTGTTCGCCCTCATCGACACCACTAACCAAGCGGTTATGACCGAACAAGCCTTGTCACTGCTGGTATTGGGAACCTTCAGCTATGCGGGCAACTCGTCCAACAACAATCCGACAAACTACTTTGATGCATTGGCGAGTAGCTTGATTTTCAATAATTTGAGTGTCAATCTTGCCGACAATGTGAACATTGGCCTGCGTTACCACTCGGGCAGTGCTTCTGCGACCTACGACGAGTACCAAATTGCCTTCCGTACCGAGCTTTTTGACAACCGCCTGACCTTTGAGACCAACGTTGGCATGGTTTCCAATAGCAATGAGAATGCCTCCAACCTCATCGGTGAGTTCGACCTTTACTACAAACTGACGAAGGATGGACGACTGCAAGCCCATTTCTACAACCACTCCAACTACAACACCAACTATTCGAGCTTCTCATTCGACCGACTCGCGCCTTATACCCAAGGCCTTGGTCTCAGTTATAGCCGCTCGTTCAATCGTATCAGCGACCTGTGGCGTAAGAAAAAGGCCTTTACGCCCATAGGTGACCCCATGATTAACAAGCCCAAAGGAAAGGATACCCCATGAGTTACGACAACATGCGGAATTTCAAGGTGTTTCAGGCTTCCGCTGGCTCTGGGAAAACTTATACCATCGTCAAGGAATACTTGAAACTTTGCCTCGGCAGCGCGCAACAGGTCGACAATTTCCGGCATATTCTCGCTATCACTTTCACCAACGCTTCGGCCAACGACATGAAGGCGAAAATCGTCAGCCATCTGTGTGAAATTATTGATAGCAAGGAGGTTAAAGAGCACACTATGGAAGCCGATTTATTGGTCGAATTAAGTATCACCGACGAGGATTTGAAACACAACGCCCAAAGTCTGATGACGCGCATCATGCACGATTACAGCAGTTTCTGTGTCAGCACTATCGATGCGTTTGTCCAGAAACTCTCACGCACTTTCGCTCATGATCTTGGCTTGCCGAGTCAATATACCGTCAGCATTGACAATGATGATATTGCACAGACCGTCACGGAAAACATCGGGATGCAAATCAATGACGACAATCCGTTTATTGTCAAGCTGTTGCAGGATTTCAGTAATGAGCGTTTCTCTAACGAAAAGTCCATCAACCTCGCCAACCAGTTGCATGATTTCGTCAAGAAACTGATGGAGGAGAAGGCCTACCAAAAAGATGGCAGCGACAACA
>Ga0265300_10002288_pt1 | contig 16762 bp, 7 predicted proteins | sample AusTroGonzalo_MG_FD_193482 | JGI IMG/M metagenome (GOLD analysis project Ga0265300, IMG submission 193482) | Bovine rumen microbial communities from tropical cattle in Woodstock, Queensland, Australia - Gonzalo_03 | ecosystem: Host-associated > Mammals > Digestive system > Stomach > Rumen ...
TGCGTAATGCTCAGTTTGCTCAGGAGTATTTAGGATTGGTTCCCGAGTTGGCAACCAAGAAGTCCAAGGCTATCATGCAGATTTCCCTCGGTCTGCAGAATCCCAATCCTGATGCATACGTCATTACCATTAGCAAGAAGGGTATCAATATTCAGGGCGCCAGCGAGAGTGGTGTCTTCTATGCCATCCAGACCCTGCGCAAGAGTATAGAGGGTGAGAAGGGTGATACCATTCGTCTTCCCTACGTAACCATCACAGACGAACCTCGCTTCGGTTATCGTGGAGTTATGTTGGACTGTGCCCGCCATTTCTTCCCCATCGAGTACATCAGGAAGTATATCGATATCATGGCCTTGCACGGTGTGAACAAGTTCCATTGGCATCTTACTGACGACCAGGGCTGGCGTTTCGAGGTGAAGTCGCTGCCTGAGCTGGCAAAGAAAGCCAGCTATCGCCCCCATACCATCCTGGGCAAGAACCTGGGTCTTGGGGATGCCGACAATGCTCTTTTCGATGATACGCCAGAAGAGGGATATTATACTCAGAACCAGATTAAGGCTATTGTAGAGTATGCTGCAGAGCGCTACATCACCATTATTCCTGAGATTGACCTTCCCGGTCACATGGTGGCAGCACTGAGCGTTTATCCTGAACTGGGATGTACCGGCGGTCCTTACAATGTGTGGTGTCAGTGGGGCGTCTCGCATGATGTGCTATGTGCCGGTAATCCCAAGACATTGAATTTCCTGAAGAAGGTCTTCACTGAACTTTGTGATGTGTTCCCCAGCAAGTTAATCCACATCGGTGGTGACGAGAGTCCGCGTACCCGCTGGCAGAAGTGTCCTATGTGTCAGGCTAAGATGAAGGAACTGGGTCTGGAGAAAGAAGCCGAGTTGCAGACATATATTAATAAGGAGATGGAGCGCTTCCTGGCAGAGAAGGGCCGTGAGTTAATCGGTTGGGATGAGACCCTGGAAGGCGGCCTCAGCGAGAATGCAACCGTTATGTCCTGGCGCGGTTACAAGGGCGGAATTGAGGCTGCCCGGCAGCATCATCGTGTTGTCATGTCTCCTACCGACAACTGCTACATTGACTACTATCAGCTGAAGGATCGGGGTAAGCAGCCCCTTGCCATTGGTGGTTATCTGCCCTTAAGTAAGGTGTACAGTATGGAGCCTATTCCAGCAGAGCTGACTCCTGAAGAAGGTAAGTACATCATGGGTGCGCAGTGCAACCTGTGGACAGAGTATGTGGTAAGTCCCGATCATGCTTCCTTCATGCTTCTGCCCCGTCTGGCAGCTATGTGCGAGGTGCAGTGGACTCAGCCCGACAAGAAGAACTACGAGGATTTCTGCAAGCGACTGCCTGCCCTGCAGCAGATGTACCGCCGTCTGGGATATAAGTTCTGTACCAGTTACGAATAAGGCGGTCCCTCTCTCAAATGGGAGTGCTAAAACAGATTTTTAATGCAATTACAGTTAAATCATTTAACCACGGGTTACGGCAGTAGGATAGTAACCCCCGATATCAACGCTACATTGGTGCCTGGAGAGCTTACCAGCCTTCTGGGCCCTAATGGAGTGGGGAAGAGTACCCTGTTGCGTACTCTTTCTACATTCCTTCCACCCTTGCAAGGGGATATTGTGCTACAAGGCAAGTCTCTGAAGAATCTTTCTTCATCCCAGTTGAGCCGTCTTATTGGTGTCGTGCTGACAGAGCGCCCCGATGTGCAGAATATGACGGTCCGTGATATGGTGGGTATGGGACGCAGTCCTTATACCGGTTTCTGGGGTCGCTTAGCGGCAGAAGATGAGCAGTATGTCTCGGAGGCTATGAAGTTGGCCGGCATTACAGCATTAGAGAAACGTATGTTCAATACCCTCAGTGACGGTGAACGTCAGAAGGTTATGATAGCCAAGGTGCTGGCTCAGCAGACACCTGTCATCCTGTTGGATGAGCCGACTGCTTTCCTGGATTTCCCCAGCAAGGTGGAGATGATGCGCCTTCTGCGCCGTCTGGCTCATGAGATGCAGAAGATAATTTTCCTCAGTACCCATGATGTGGAGTTGGCTCTCCAGCTCAGTGACTGCCTATGGATTATGCATCCCGGTGAGGTGGTAATAGGAAAGCCCGCCGAACTCTCTGAGAGCGGCGAGCTTACACGTTTTATTCAGGTTGACGGTATCAGGTTTGATCCCGTCCTAATGAGTTACCGCATTATTTAAGGTTATTGAACATAAAACGTGTTCAATAACCTTAAATAATTATCACTAACTGTTCCCTCCCATTTGGGGGAGTGCCGGGGAGAGGGGCCTAGGGGGAGTTATAAAAGGCTCCTTACCAGATATCCTCGGGTTCTACGGGGTTGTCGTAGATTTCCTTGGCACACCATTCCAGGTAGTCCATATACATCTCATATTTGTCGGAATCCAATACCGACTTCAGACGCAGATAGTAGGATACGTCCGGATCCAGTGTCTGTCGAACCAGAATATGGCGCAGATTGTTGGGACTGCCAGTACGGCAGGGACCATTGCTGTTCTGGATACTCATTTCGCCTCTCATGCGGTTGTTGTTACGCATATGCTTGTCAACCTCAATATTATGGAAGTCATCATCTGTGTCGGGCTCGTAACCGTAATTCTTGTCCGTTCCAGCCTTGGTAAGGTCGACAGGAATACCTGTAGGCGCAAGTCTTTCCTTGTCCGAACCGAAATAGAACTGCACAATACCGCGGTCACCGTTGGGAAGTACACGGTAGCGCAATTCATAGGTACCTCTGCGTGGCACAGGCGGCAGCTTGATGGTAATCTCGTAGTGTCCGACAGCTTTCAGTTCGTCCTCCTGATTGTTACACCAGTTGTATTTGTAGGCATTCAGATAGACAAACTTCGTATCGTTGTTCATCTCCATATTCTCCAGATACTGGTATGTAGTGTTGGGTGGGAAGTGAACAAACTGGTCACGGGGATCTGCACTGTTCTTCTTACGCAAGTCATTGCTCATTGCCTCGGGGAAGAGGCTCATGGCGTCAAAGCGAATACGGCCTTTTGCCAGATTCTCGCGTACCTTGTCGGTATAGGACAGAGGCTTGTCTATGGCATAAATCATACCGTTTACTGCTTGGTAGGTTAGCACGTTCTCCGAAGAGTTGTCTATATGATTGCCCACTTTGTCGGGGTCGCATGACAACTCGTGATATGTACCTCTTCTTCCGTTATCCAGATTGGGGAAACGGTTCAGGAAGATACCTTTGCTCTCCTTGCTCTCGAAAATCTTCAGCAGCCTGGGCTTTCCCATTGTAGTGTAATACTCATATACGGGAATTGTAAGTATTCCGGTACTTTGGTCGAAGTCCTTCTCGTTGACATGGAAAACGAGACGGTTTGCTGCTATACGCATGGGAAGAATGTGGTAGGTGAACCACTGGTTAAGCAGATTATTAGGTGATGCCCAGTTCTCATCCGTGGTAAACACATCGTACTGACTATATTGTTTGTTGTCATATATCCACTTCTGAATATCACTGCAGGTTATATCGATGGGTTCTTTCCCTATTTCCTGACGCCAGAAATCGTCGGTCTCTGCAAATATGGTGAAGCCATAGTAACGGTGTTGGGGTGCATAGGCTGGAGCTGTATTTCCACTCTTGAAAGTCCAGCCTACAGCCTGACCGTCGAAGTCGGGGATAAGGCCCTTCAGGTACAGTTCGCGGTATTTGTTGTCTTCAATCGCACTGAGTGTATCTTTCAGGCCGCAGGCCAGTGCCAGACGTGATGCTACTATAAAGCCCTCCTTCTTGTTGTCTATGATGTCCGCCATGAGGTCGGCCATTGTTACGTCCTTGGGGGCTATCACCTTCTCCATCTGGTGTAGCACACCGTTGATGGCGGGTATGTCGCGGTTCTTGATGCTTAACGGACAGTCGTAGTTGATATACAGGCTGTCGGGGTATTCACTGACATATCGCACTGTCAACTTACGGTCCCTAAGGTTGCCAAGCTGCATTTCGCCGTTATTCTGTGTGGGGAAAGTATAGGTTTCGTAGCTCTGATAGTCTCCACCGTCTATGATGCTGTTGTAGGCAATAATCATTCTGATAGAGTCAAGCAAGGCTGTTGTCGGGAATCCTTCCCAGGTAGGTTCTGTTATGAGCCCCTCCTCACACAGGTCTTCCAGATACTTCTGAATAGCATCATTCGTAGGTGCAAAGACGGTGTAGTTTCCTCGTGCTGTCAGCATTTGGTATATGGTTGACAGACTGATCTCGCTTATGGGCGTATTCTTAAGCACATCCAGATACTCGGAGTAGGTGTCGGCATGCTTCTCCATGTAGGAAATCAGTGTCTCTTCCTTGAATACGTAACGTGAACTTACATCTACCTGTTCAGAGCATCCTACAACCATCAGGACAGTTGTTATAAGGATACAGAGGAAATAAGTGTACTTTTTCATTGTGTTTTTCTTAATCCGGGATTTTGAATTGTATTCTGTGAAATAAGGATTATTCTTCCAAAGGACGTTGATCTATTCCCATGACTTTCAAACGGTCAACATGCTTCAGCAGGCGGGGGTAGAATCTGTCCCAGTTCTGCTGGCTGTTGGGAGTCCATGCTTTTTCGGCCAGGGCCAGAGCACGCGGGAATACCATGTACTGCATCTGAGCTTCGGTGGGAATACGTTCGCACCAGATGTTACCCTGCATACCCTTAATCAGTCTCAGCTGTTCTGCACTCAGGTCGGTGGGAACGATATCACCGGTATAGAGGTTCTTCAGGGTGTTGTTGTCCTGAGCATAGTCAAAGTAGCAGAAAGTAAATGGGCACAGAATCACCTCGTTTCCTCCAGTGGTAGAGCGCTGTACAACATCGGTATGATCACCACGCCACCAGTTCACGGTAGCTGACTTGCTGACACCGCCTTCCAGAATCTCGTCCCAACCGATAAGCTTCTTTCCGTTCTCATTGAAGTACTTCTCCATGGTGCAGGTAAACCAAGACTGCAACTCTGCCTCGTCCTTTACACCCTGATCCTTTATGCGTTGCTGGCAGTCGGGGCACTTCTTCCATGCCGAGCGGTTTACCTCGTCGCCTCCGATCTCTACATATTCGTAGGGGAAGAGCTCGAATATTTCCTTGTAAACGTTACGGCAGAACTCCAGGGATGTATCCTTTCCTACACAGATCGGGTCGCGGCCGTCTTTCTCGCAGGAGAGCCAGGGGTAGCATTTGGTAGCTGCATAGCTGTGACCGGGAACATCAAATTCAGGGACGATGTCAATACCTCTAACCAAGGCATATTCAATAATGTCCTTTACTTCGTCCTGTGTATAGAAACCTCCATATTCCAACTTTCCGTCTCGTACCCGTGTAAAGTCGGATGTCATGGGAACAACCATACGGGGATTCTTGTCGTTTTTGGCAATCTCGTTACAGCGTCTGTCCCAATGTTCCTTTGCGGGATCGCGGAATCCGCTGTCATCGGTAAGCAGGGGATATTGCTTAATCTCCAGACGCCATCCCTGTGAGTCCACCAGATGCCAGTGGAATTTGCTGAACTTGTACAGTGCCATCACGTCAAGGAAACGCTTTGTCTCTTCAACTGTGAAGAAATGACGTACGGGGTCAAGCATCATGCCGCGCCACCCGAAGTTAGGCGTGTCCTCAATCTCAACAGCAGGAACTCGCCAGTCAACATAGGGCTGTAAGGTAGTGGCTTCCACCTGAATGGGGAGTAGCTGACGCAAAGTGGCTATGCCGTGTATGATACCGCGGTAGCTGGCTGCCTCAATCCGTATGCCGTCTGTTGATGAGGTTAGCTGATAGCCTTCGGCTCCTGCCTCACTTTTGGGGTTAAGAGTCAGGATGATGTCTGCCTTGTTGCCTTTACGTACAGGCAGGGTGTAACCGGTGCTGGGGCGTAGTTTCTCCTGCAGGTATTCTGCAGCAGGCAACAGATTTTTGTGATTGTATGCTATGGTAGCATTGGGCTTAAGAATAAATGACCCTTCTTTCTCCGCAATGCGGGTGGGCTGTGGGATGATGTTCACCTCCGCCAGTAGCGAAAGAGGCATCAAGAAAATGAGCGACAGAAGCACCGTTTTTGATGTTTTCATATTACAAAGAAATAAAAATGTTAACTTTTTCACCGCAAAGATACAACAAATATTGTTTTTTTCTTGCTTTTGCTCTGAGATTTAATAATTTTGTGCACGAAAAATGCATAAACATTAGGTGTTATAATAAGTAAAAATGAAAAGTATCGCTAAAACAATCTTGAAAAAGGTGGCTGCTATGCTACTACCTTTATTTTTCTGTGTATCCCAGGCTGTGGCTACAGATTACATCAGTGATTTGGTGTTAGTCGGAGGAACTTATGAGGAAACGCACGTCCTTATAGATTCATACAAGTCGAAAGGGTGGGAGTTTATTAACAAGGACTTGAACGCAGGAGCGGGAGGTGATTACATCTACTTACTTTACAAGGTTGGTAGTTCTGAAGGCATTAACAGAGATTTTATTACTGATATCTATATCAAGCGTGGAACATGGCCCTACCCTGACGATATGGATGTGGGTGGTGCTTCTTATCACCTTTGTACTTACAAGGGTGGTGATCACTTTCGTGGGCAGCGTGGCGATTTGAACAGTAACACGGGCGAAGATACTGACCCTATTCATTTGTACTACACCCGTGCCTGTTTTAGTGATCAGCAGGTACTTACCGGCATCACTTTCAATTCCACTAAGAGTGGCGCTGTGGGTGCCAACGGTGGAGGTGAAGGGTATGACCTGAATGCTGGTGCTGGTGGAGATAAAATTTATATGCATCTCTCGACGACCAAGGGCGTACCTGATTTGCCTGGAGAAGGAACTGTTACAAATCCGTTTAGGATACGTAATGCTGATGACTGGCATGTTTTCTCTGTGGATGTAAAGGAAGGATACCATACAGGTAAGTTATTTGCCTTGACCTCCGACTTGGTAGTTAAGGAGATGGTGGGAACAAAAGATCATCCTTTTATTGGAGAGTTCTATGGATTAGGTCATGAACTGGATCTTTCTATTGTCAGTGAAGATGATGGTGCTGCACCTTTTCATTATGTAAAGGGTGCTATCATTCATGGTGTAAAGACTAAAGGTGCCGTTGTCTGTGTTTCTACAACGAGTAATTGTCATGCTGGCGGTTTGGTCGGTATCTGTGCAGGTGACAGCACAACCATCGAGGACTGCGTTGTCAGGACCACTGTAACGGGACTTGGCTATCTTGGCGGTATCGTAGGTCATGCCGGTTCAGGCAAACTGGCGCTCAGGAAGTGCTCTTTTAATGGCACACTCGATAGCTATACGGACTATGCCGGTGGTCTGGTTGGCTGGTGTGATGACGGAAGGCTTTCTCTGTATAGCTGTATGACCGATTGCACCATTCAACCGGGATTAAATGGAAAATTTAATCCCATTGCCTGTAAGTTGAATGGCGGCAGGGCTACAGCCACCTTCGAAGATGTATTCTACCTGAACACTCTTACACAGAATGTTCCTGCCCACAACCTTTTGCCCGAAGTTGAGGCTCAGCCAGTTAATGCAACGCGCGTGGAGAATCAGTGGGACGACCCCTTCACTGCTGCTGATGGTACAACATATTTTGCAACTCATCAGGTCAGTCCCAAGCATATGCCTTATAAATTCCGTTTTGAGAATAGCTTGTGTGACTGGACAACTTCTGACCTCCAATCTGACTCTGGTCTTATTGGTGAGGACAGCTACGAAGGAAAAAGCTGCTTTATGTTCAAAGCCTCTGACCATGATCAGTACCTTATCACTCCTGAGTTGAGATGCCGTGCTAACGAGAAGGTCGTCTTCCATTTTCATGGAATAAAGGAAAAGGCTGTTAAGTTCCAGATAGGTACTTCCACAACCACCAATGATCTTTCTTTCTTCAAATGGTCCAATGAGTATACGGCATTGGCTGGCAGTTGGAGCGAAATTGTAGCATCAATTTCCGGTAAGGTCAAATACATTGCCATTAGATCTGTATCAGGTACTTCTGACTTCTATGTAGATTACTTCACTATGGAGGAGTATGGAATCTATGATCCCGAGAATATCACTACCACAGACATTGCCAAAGAGGCTGCCACATTGCATTGGGATGGTAACTCTGACTCTTACATGGTCCGCTATCGTCCTCAACCGTATTTCCTGGAAACCTTTGATGGAGATAAGATTCATTGGACCGTTCACAATGAAGGTGGCAACTCACAGACCAACTGGAAAGTTACCAGTTTCTCTGAAGATACTTATTTGTATGCTCACAGTGGTCAGAGACTGGCTTTCGGACGTAGCCTGGACTACGCTGCGCAGACTGCCTACAAGGTAGATAACTGGCTCATATCGCCACAGATTGAACTTGGCGGTGTGTTAAGCTATTGGCTGATGGATGATGGCAATAAACACGAACACTATGAGATTTGGGTTTCCACCACCAACTGCGTAGAATCGGCTTTCCAGAAGGTTGCTGAACCGGGTCATGGAACCTTGCAGTATCAATGGGGAGAGAAAACAGTAGATATGAGTCAGTTCCAGGGACAGAAGGGCTACATAGCCTTCCGTTTGACAGACGAAGGTAAAGACTTCCTGGCTTTAGATGACATAGCTCTTTATGCTAACGACTGGATTACCTTTACCACAAATGAGCCTAATGTGGTACTGGATAATTTAGCGCCTGGAACTGCATATGAGGTTCAGGTTCAAGGTGCCAAGGATGGACAAGCCACAGACTGGTCATCGGTTTATACCTTTACCACTGTGCCACTGTCCCAGGAAGAGATTGATGGAATTGAAGCCGTCACTATCTCACCTGTTATTCAAGATGATGTCTGGTATGACTTGAATGGACGCCGAACAAATGAACATCCCCGGAAGTCTGGTATTTACATTTATAATGGAAAGAAGATACTTCGCAGGTAATTCTGAATAGTAAAAAGAACGGGGAGCAATTGATTATTGCTTCCCGTCTTGTTTTTAGAACTCGTATCCAAGGTTTATGAAGAAACTGGGCTTTTTGGTATGATTGCTATATCCGATGGCAGCACCCAGCGGACCGAATATGGTGTTGTAGTAATAAGCGGCCTGTACGCCAAAGAGGACACGGTTGTCAAATAGTTCCTTCACCTTCTCGGCCTGTAGGCCGCCTACCACGCGGAGCAGCACGTAGTGATTGTTGCCTATGCGCTCCTGTGCCTGTAATTGGGTAGCTACAAACTGCTTGTTTATATACTCTATGTTGCCGATTCCGGCAAATGGCATCTGCTGGTCAACGTAATGACCGAACCAGTCTCCGCCTATGGTATTGCCAAAGAAGAGCGGAATGGAGTTACCGAAGAGCAGACGGCCGTAAACCATGGGCTGCAGGGTGAAACGCTTGCCTATTGTGAAAGACATGCGCCAGTTTGCACTGACTTCATGCATACCGGATGTCTTACCTGTTTGGTTGCCCTCCGTATCAAATTCGTTCATGCGGATAAAGTCGTTGGTTAGGTAGGCATATTCGGCATTAAAGCGGGCTCCTCTTGTGGGAAAGTACCAATTGTCCTCGCTATTGTAGTTTACGCGGCCACGGTAACTGATGTAATGTTGGTCCATGAGCGCCAGCTGTCTGGATGACTCCGACTCCAGCTTATTGAGGTAGTGAACAAAATCCCAGCGTAGGCCCATCTGCAGATTGAAGTGGCGAAGGTCGAAGTTGAACGGCAGGACCTCAGCCTGTGACTGGATGTATCGGATGTTGTAGTCAAGGTCTCCGTTAACGTATACGTCTATATCGTTTCTGCGGAATGTGTAGCTGAGTGTAGGGCGTGTGAAACTGCGGGGATGAATGGTGAATTCTCCTCGTGCCATCATACGCTTACCCAGTCTCAGGGTAATATCGGTGTTGATGGGGACGGCTGTCTTCATGGGGATGTCCAGTCCCAGCTGCACAGCGGCATGTTCCTCTATATCGTAACGTGCGCCGGCATGTAGTTGCACAGACTTGCGGTTACCAGCCGAAAGGATGACGCGTACCCCGTCTCCGTCTGGAATCAGATTGCATTCGGCAGTCTGATAGAACAGATCTATGCGCATGGATGTGGTTAGCTCCTGTGCCAGTTTTGCATCAATGCTGTCTGTCTTGTTAAGATTGAATTTCTGACGCAGGAAGCGCTCGGCAGGTGCTGTCATGTTCTCGAAGGTATATCCCGTGACGTGAAACTTCTCGGTCAGCACCTGCGGACGCCGTGGCTGTAGGATGGTGGGGCGGAACGATTCGTCAATTCCTATGCGTTTCTTCAGGGCTATGATATCATCCCAATGGCTCATGGCAAGTTCCTCGCCACGTCGGATGAGCGTATCTATGGCAGCGTATGTGAAACTGGCAGAGCCGTAGCCCTTTGTGTTCACTTGCAGATGCAGGTCGGTAATGGCCAGGTTCTCTTCGACCTTGTTCTTACAGTTTACGTCAATAATCTGACTGAGGATACTCATGGTACCTCCTAAGTCTTCGGCCATTTTAGGTGCCCCTTGTACGGTGACGCCAATAATGATGTCTGCTCCCATCTCCTTGGCTATGTCTGCCGGGTAGTTGTTCTTCAGACCTCCATCCACCAGCACCATGTCTCCAGTTCTGACGGGTGCGAAGGCTGCCGGTATGGACATAGAGGCACGCATAGCCTGTGGCAGCCGTCCGCTATGGAAATCCACCTCACTATTGTCGATGATATTCGTTGCTACGCAGGCAAAGGGTATGCACAGATCGTGGGTGAAGTCAAGCGAGTCTGTGTAGCCGTTGCAGAGCTGTTGGAATAGTTCAGCCAGGTTCTTTCCTCTGATAATACCGCCGGCGTTCATGTCGCGCTTGCCTATGGTTATGCCAGTAGTGTATTGGTAGGTGTTCTGCTTCTTGCGGTCGCTGAGGCTCTGGTTGCGCAGGTTCTCCTTATCGGTAATGACATAGCTCCAATCCTGCTTACGCACCATAGAGTCCAGTGCATTGGCATTGTATCCTATGGAGTAGAGGCCGCCAATGATGCTGCCCATTGATGTTCCTGTAATGATGTCGATGGGGATACCTGCCTTCTCCAGTACCTTCAGCACACCAATGTGCGCCATACCTTTGGCACCACCGCCGCTAAGTACAACGGCAACATGTTTTCTGTTAATGTCTGTGCTGTCCTTTTGCGCATTCGTTGCACCACACATCAGTATGGTAGCAATAATCAGTAGAATCTTCTTCATATGCATATTATTCTTTGTTTTTCACTTCTTTCACTAAATTAGTGAACTGGTAGTTTTTAAGGCCCCACTGGGGAGCAATCACATACTCGGGAGGGCTCTGACTGACAAATCGTTCCAGAACCAGGGCGGAGGGTAGGTGAGAGATGTACTCCAGCACCAGGTCTATGTATTCCCGGGCTGTGGGGAGCGGCCAGGGATGTTGCAAGTATTCCTCTGCCAGAGCAGTACCTTTGATAATCTGCAGCTGATGAAGTTTCAAGGTGGTGAGGGGCAGACGTGCTATCTCGTCGGCCTGACGCATCAGTTCCTCTCTGCTTTCCCATGGGAAGCCCAGGATGATGTGGGCTCCAACGCGGATGCCGCAGGCAGCAGTCTTTCGGATGATTTCTGCAGAAAGGGCAAAGCTGTGTCCTCGGTTAATGCGCAGCAGTGTCTCCTCGTTGGCGCTCTCTATACCGTATTCTACAATCAGGAACGTACGACGGTTCAGCTCCGTCAGATATTCAAGGAGGTCTGGGGGCATGCAGTCGGGCCGTGTTCCGATGACTAGTCCCAGTACATCAGGCACCCGTAATGCTTCCTCATAGAGTTCTTTCAGGTGCTCCAGCTGTCCGTAGGTATTGGTGTAGGCCTGGAAATAGGCCAGGTATTTCATGTTGGGGTATTTTCGGGCAAAGAAGCGTTTGCCTTCCTCCAATTGCCGGGTAATGCTCTTGTCGGGCTGGCAGTATGCAGGATTGAAGGTCTGGTTGTTGCAGAAGGTGCAACCGCCATAGCCAACCGTACCGTCCCTGTTGGGGCAGCTAAAGCCTGCATTGACGGATATTTTCTGTACCTTTGTTCCTAATTGCTCTTGCAGCCAAGGACCGAATTCGATGTAATTCATACCACAAAAATACATAAAAAGAGTGAAATGCCTTTTTTTGCATGCTTTTTTTTGAAAAAAAAGCCGTACCTTTGGGGTCAAATATCCTAATATTACATTACAAACATACAAAATCAGCATGAAGCGTTTATTCTTTTTGATAGCTATTGTCTGCACATTTATCAGTGTTCGTGCTGCAGGCGAAATTCAACTTACTGACCTCTGCCGTGGTGCTTATTATGCCAGACATATCTATGGCGTTAATCCTCTTCTTGACGGTGAGAGCTACAGCCAGATGACGGACGGTGGCAAGAAGATTGTCCGTAAGAGCTTCCGCACGGGAGAGCAGACGGACGTCATCTTTGATGCGGACAACATAAAGACTCGCATACAGTTGCCTCATATCGACGGTTATATCATGAGTCCCAATGAGCAGAACATCCTGTTGCGTACAGAGACCAAGAGCATCTACCGTCACAGCCGTACAGCCCAGTACTATATATATAATGTGAAGAACCGTACTGTTGCCCGTTTGAGCGACGGCGGTCCTCAGGAAGTTCCAGTCTGGAGTAGGGACGGAAATATGGTGGCCTTTGTTCGCGAGGGTAACCTGTTTCTGGTGAAACTGCTCTTCAACAATAGTGAGAGCCAGATTACCAAGGACGGCAAGTTCAATGAGGTGATAAACGGAAAGCCCGACTGGGTGAACGAGGAGGAGTTCTCCTTTAACTGTGCTTTCGACTTCAACGAGGATAATACCATGATAGCATGGATACGTTACGATGAGTCGGAAGTGCCGATGTTCAGTTTCCCATGGTATAAGGGACTGAAGCCCGAGCTCAAGCAATATGCCCAGTATCCAGGCTCCTATGATTACAAATATCCTGTTGCCGGCGCCAAGAACAGCGTGGTTAGTGTGCACAGTTTTGACATCAAGAGCCGTGTAATCCGCAAGATGCAGCTGCCTATCCCTGCCGATGGCTATATACCTCGTATCTTCTTCACCAAAGACCCCGAGAAGTTACTCGTCCTGACCAATAACCGCCATCAGGACTGTCTCGATATTTATCTGGCTAATCCCCGCAGTACGGAGTGCCGCGTGATTGTACGTGAACAGGCCGATAAGTATATTGCCGAAGAGGTTTACAAGAACTTCAAGGTGGTGGATGACGGCTTTATCATGATGAGCGAACGCAGCGGCTTCAACCATTTGTACCTTTACGACCTGACAGGTACCATGCGCCGTCAGCTGACAAAGGGCAACTTCGTTGTGACGGACTTCTACGGATATGATGCCAAGTCGGGAACTACCTACTATGCCAGTACCGAGGAGAGTCCGCTCTGCCGTGCCGTATACAAGTCCGATGCCAAGGGCAAGGTGGTGAAGCTGAGCCAGCAGCGTGGAACCAACAAGGCTACCTTCAGTCAGGGACTGCGTTATTACATGAATGTCTATAGCAATCTGAATACTCCTTCCGTTACAACATTGTGCGATGCAAGCGGCAAGACACTGAAGACATTGGAGGACAATGCCGAACTGAAGAAGAAACTTGCCGGGTTGAATTTAGGCGAGCGCAGGTTCTTTACCTTCAAGACTCAGGATGGTGTAGAATTGAACGGCTTTATGGTGCTGCCTGCCAACTTCTCGGAAAGTAAGAAGTATCCTGTGATTATGCATCAGTACAGCGGTCCTGGCAGTCAGCAGGTTCTGGATAGCTGGAGCACAGGTAATATGGGCGGTTCGCTCTACGAGCAGTACCTCTGTCAGCAGGGCTTCATCTGTGTATGTGTTGACGGAAGAGGAACCGGTGGTCGTGGTCGCGACTTTGAGCAGTGCACCTACCTGAAGTTGGGACAGCTGGAGAGTCATGATCAGGTAGAGGCTGCTATTTACCTGGGCACCTTGCCATATGTAGACAAGAATCATATTGGTATCTGGGGATGGAGTTTTGGCGGCTTCAATACCCTGATGAGTATGAGTGAGGGACGTCCTGTCTTCGCTGCCGGTGTGGCTGTGGCTCCTCCAACCGACTGGCGCTACTATGACAGTGTCTATACAGAGCGCTTCATGCGTACTCCCAACGAGAATGGGGCAGGATATGATGTTAGTCCCATCGGACGTGCCAGCCAATTGAGCGGACATCTGCTTATCTGTCATGGTTCTGCAGATGACAATGTACATTATCGTAATGTTGCTGAATATACTGAGGCGTTGGTTCAGGCCGACAAGGATTTCCGACAGCTAACCTACACCAACCGCAATCATGGTATCGCTGGCGGTAATACCCGTGTGCATCTTTTCCGTCAGATAACACAGCACTTTAAGCAGTATCTTCAATAAGAGCGAGATAAAAATGACGTAATAGTTTCGTTTTTCTTAAATAAGTATTATCTTTGCACAGCTTTTACGCAATGGTCCCGTAGCTTAGCTGTATAGAGCGTCAGATTCCGGTTCTGAAGGTCGAGGGTTAGAATCCCTCCGGGATCACGAAAGAAAAAAAGGAGATTTAAACATGAAAGTTCATTTTCAGATGTTTAAATCTCCTTTCTTTTCTTCGTAGGATGGCTTGCGCCAGCCTACGGGATGGACGAAGTCAATTCTCCGGGATCAGGATGGCTTGCGCCAGCCTATTTCCAATGTGCCCATTTTTTCTCAAACTCCCAGATTTTTGCGTCCAGGTCCAGAGCTCGCTGGCACTCTTCCTTTGTCTTGCCGTTGGGAACACGGGGACCTTTTAGATTGACGAAGGGCTCACCGGCATCGTATGCAGCCAGTACGGCATCAAAGAACATCTTCCAGCGGACTTTGTAGAATGTCTCTACCAGTCCGTCCCAGTCGCGATTGGCATAGTCAGAGAGTTGATAAGTATCGCCCCATACGGTAATAATGGTGCGGGCGTTCATCTCGAAGTAATCTTTCTCAGCCTCGGTCTTACCCCATGCACGGGCATCACGAATCCAATCGTTGAGCGAGAACTCGGGACATGTTTTCAGTATCTCGATGAGTTGATCGCACATACTCAGGAACTTCTCAGAAGCCGCTACCATTCCGTCCCTGTCGCCAGCCTTGTAGGCATCGGTGAAACTCTTTCTTACAGCCAATGCTCTGTTGCATATCGATTGACGGCGTGTGTTGGCAAGGTCGAACTTGAGATAGTTAGAAGTGCCCTTAACCTGCTCAAGCAAAGCCAATGCCTCATCCAGATTCTTGATGTCATAGCCCTTGCGAAGTTCTGTGGTCCAGTTCCATTCGCCCTCCAGATTGGGATGAGCATTGATAATGCCGGATGCTCCGGTGCTGGTGTGCGTGGTGCATACCTTGTCCACCATCTTATGCCAGAATGCTCTGTAAGTGGAATCTGTGCGTCCCAGGTGGCGGTCGGCAATATTATCGATATACTCTTCGAATCCGATGCCTGTGTTCCAGGCCTGAGCCAGCATGGCTTCATAGACGGGTTCGTTGACACCGAAGCCTTCAAGGGTGGAACCGATGCCGACAAACTCAGGGCCGCCTTCCTTCTTTGTGGCAGCGATGCGGTTGGCATTCAGCTTGTAGTCACCCTCAATCTCTGTCATACCACCGAAGTTGCCAAGATAGCACCAGATAAACTTCTGTCCGTAGAAATGCTCGGTGCGACGCCATATCTCTATGTAATCGCCCTCGTAGTCCAGCATAATCAGTTTGCCTTTGGGAACAGCGGTGAGGAATGCTTTGATTCTTTCTGGTGTCCAGGCTCTTTGGTTACTGATGAAAAGCCATGCCATTTGCAGCCAAATGGCTTCGGGATCAACGCTCGACAGAGATTCATATACGCCGGACGATATCTTGGCCAGTGAATCGGGTTCCCATGATGGGGGAGATACTTCGTTGAAGAGGTCAACACCATAGATATGGTTGGTGCCGTACATCTTGGTCTGCTCTTCCAGGAAGTCTTTCTGGATGCGGGCAAAGACAGGGTCAGAAGGGCTCAGGTAGGTGCAGCGGTATTTCTCGTCGAAGTTGCACCAGCGGTTTACTTTCGAGGTCCTGATTCCGGGTACAGTCTTTTCCAGATCTGCCGGAATATGACCTGCGAAGGCTGGGAGCACGGGAGTCATGTTCAGCTCGCGCTCACGGCTCAGAATCTGCTTCTGTAGCTCGGCTTGTCCGTCAATCCAGCTCTGAGGCAGCGGACCCTGCCAGCGGTCGATGTTTATCATGCGTTGCCAAGGCAGATGGGCAGGACCTGTAAAATAGGCGCGGATCTGCTCGTCGGTCATACCGTACTTGCGCCATACCTTTTGCCAGACAGCTTCCTGTCCGGTGATGGCAAGGGGCATGTTCACACCGTTCAGCGCCATCCAGTCGATGAAGCGTTCCCATTGCTGCCACTTCCACCATGGCATGGTGTAGCCGAAGGTACAATAGTTGAGGAAGAACCTGACGGGAACCTCCACCTTTCCCGATACCTTTTCGGGAACCCGCGGCATGGTTTTGGGTAATTCCACAGGGTTGTAGTCGTACCAGCTTACATTGGCAAGGCAATACTGCTGGATGTAGCGGTTCAGGCCGACTGCCATGGAGTTCGCGTTGTTTCCCCGGATTAGGACTTTCTTGCCCTTTTGTTCCAGTTCGTAGGAATCG
>Ga0265300_10002291_pt1 | contig 16759 bp, 13 predicted proteins | sample AusTroGonzalo_MG_FD_193482 | JGI IMG/M metagenome (GOLD analysis project Ga0265300, IMG submission 193482) | Bovine rumen microbial communities from tropical cattle in Woodstock, Queensland, Australia - Gonzalo_03 | ecosystem: Host-associated > Mammals > Digestive system > Stomach > Rumen ...
TGAGCTGCTGGTGCGTGGGCGGTCGTTTGTTCCCAGACGAGGACGGGCGTTGTCACGGCGATGGCTGTCAACACGGGGACGAGCGTTGTCACGTCCCAGAGACCGATGGTTGCGATAGCCGTCGGTGTGGTGACGGTCGTAGCGCTGACGCATGCCGAAGTGGTCGTTCCTGTGATTGATGGCAGGGCGGAAGTGGTCGCGACGTCCATAGTAGTAGCTGCGGCCACCGTTGATGTGCCAGGCGTGACCACCGCGATAGGTGACGTAGAAGTGTGGGCGTCCGAAGTAGAAGAAGTCGCGTACAGTGTAGCGGGCATAGATGCCGAAGTGCCAGCGACCGGCGTTCCAGTAGAGCGGACGGAAGAAATAGGATGCGGCCTGGAAGGCTTCCCACTGCCACGAATAGAGAATATAGCTCAGATCGAGGTTACGACGCTCCCAGTAGACGCCATAGACGTCGTCGGGACTGGTGACACCCATGAGGTAGTCGAGGTTGATCTCGTAAGCTGCCTCATACTGTTCGTCGGTCAGGTCGAGTTCATAGGCCATCTTATCCGTGAGGAAGAGGGCTTCGTTGCGGGCCTGCTCGTAGCTCATGGCGTTAGCTGCGGCTGACATCGTCAGCAGAGCTATCAGGGTAAACATAATCTTCTTCATAGTCGTAAAGTTTTAATTGTTCGACATGTTTGTTTCTTGATTCTGGTGCAAAGTAACGGCTTTTTTCGCATCTGCGCAAGGGTTTTTCCCTAAACCGTAGGGGGATTTTCCCTATAGTTGTGCTTTTTCTCAGAAATAAATCGTACCTTTGTAGCGTGAAAGGAGTAATATGTGATATGAAGAAGTTATTGTCCATTTACCATTGTACATTCATTATTGGCGCAGCGCTAATGTTGGCGGCGTGCGAGTTCGAAACGTCAGGCAATGGCGACCTGGACGGGCTGTGGCAGTTGACACAGCAGGACTCTGTGGGTACACAGACGTCGGAGGATATGCGTCAGTCGGGCATCTTTTGGGCTGTGCAGGTGCGTCTGCTACAGATAAAGAGCGGCCCCCAGAAGGGGTATTATCGTTTTAATCGCAGTAATGGGCGGTTAAGACTGTATTCGGCCGATTTGGACAAGGAGGGCAATGCTGACACGACATCGCTCTATAACTACCGTGTGCTGAAGCTCAATGGCAGCAAGATGGTGCTTGAAGATGACAATGTAAAACTGAGTTTCAGAAAGTATTAAGGACTTCTACTATCTGACAGGCCTCGTCTGTTGTCAGTATAGGACTGATGGGCAGGCTTAACTCCTGCTCATGGATCTTTTCAGTAATAGGAAGACTGTGTGTGTTCCATTCCTTATAGCATGCTTGCTTGTGGGGTGGAATGGGGTAGTGGATGAGCGTCTGTATGCCCTGTTCCGTCAGGTACTGCTGCAGCTTGTCACGCTTAGGACTGAGGACAGGGAATATGTGGTAGACATTCTGTGTGTCGTTCAAACGGCGGGGCAACGTGATGAGCGGATTCTTGATGTTCTCGTAATAATGGCATGCTATCTGTTGACGATGACAGTTGTCATCATCCAGATGACGCAGTTTCACGTCAAGAAATGCTGCCTGTAACTCATCGAGACGACTGTTGCGACCTTGATAACGGAATACATATTTTTTCTGTGAGCCGTAATTGGCCAATGCCCGTACGCAGTCAGCTATGTCTTTGTCGTTGGTGGTGACGGCACCGCCATCTCCCAATGCTCCAAGGTTTTTGCCAGGGTAAAACGAGTGCCCGGCTGCATCGCCGAGGCTTCCCGTACGTGTACCTATATTATATAGGCAACCATGTGCCTGGGCATTGTCTTCCACTAACTTCAGATTGTACTGATGACACAACTCGCCTATGTGTTCCGTGTAGGCACAGCGGCCGTAGAGGTGAACCAACATGATGGAACGAGTGCGTGGCGTGATGGCTGCCTCGATGAGGCTGTCATCTATTTCCAGTGTCTCCTCGTTTGGCTCTATGAGCACAGGCTTCAACCCGTTCTCGGTGATGGCCAGGATGGAAGCAATATAGGTGTTTGCGGGCACGATGACTTCGTCGCCGGGGTGCATGATACCCATCTCTATGTAAGCACGATAGATAAGTGTCAAGGCATCAAGACCATTGGCAACGCCAACACAGTAGCGTGTACCTATATATTCTGCATAGTGTCCCTCGAACGCAGCATTTGCACTGCCTTGCAAATACCAACCGGAGTCTATGATAGTAGCAGCTGCCTTTTTCAGCTCGTCGGCGTACTGATGGTTGACGCCTTTCAAATCAAGAAAGGGAATCATTTTCGTGAGGGATTTGGCTTAGAATACCTTACCGAAAGCGATGCGGGCAAAAGTAAGACCGATAATCTTGAAGTCAAGCGCCCAAGAACGATGCTCCAGATACTCAAGATCCATTTCCAAACGCTTCAGCATTTTCTCCATCGTGTCGGTGTAGCCGTTGTAGAGCGTTGCCATCGACGTGATGCCAGGCCGAATCTGGAAGAGATACTGGTAACGCTGGTCATGCTCCATAATCTGTTCAATGAAGAACTGGCGCTCAGGGCGTGGACCCACAAATGACATCTCGCCCTTGAAAACATTCCAGAACTGAGGTAACTCGTCCAAATGGTGAGCACGCAAGAAACGGCCAATCTTTGTTAGACGGTCATCATCATCACGGTCACAGAGTTCAGGACCTCCTTTTTCTGCGTCAACCACCATGCTACGGAACTTATAGATGTTGAATGGACGACCGAAACGGCCAATACGTTCCTGTTTGAAGATGACAGGGCCATTCTTCTCACGCTTGATGGCAATATAACAGAATAAGAATAAGGGAGAGAAGATAATCAGGCAGATAAGCGCAACAAACAAATCGAAAACGCGTTTTACGTTGCGTTCGAATCCGTTCATTCCGTCAATGATATATCCGCTGGTATGTATCGTCATATATGGATTATGCGCAGTATTATTTAGTTCCTTTATTACTATCAACGGCACAAGTGCCATTTTATTGCAGCGAGATGCGAATATTTTTTCTTTTTTCTATTCGCTACTGCAAAACGGGTGCAAAGATACGAAAAAATTGTCAGACAGCCAAGTTTCTGGTTTGATAAAAATGTTCGAGGGTTCAATAAATGCATTGGGGCAATCTAAAAACTTAAATAGCCAAATGACTTGATGATGTATTTGAAATGCACGAAAACGATATTTGACTTAATACCTAGTTTTCTACAGGCAATCAGATCCTCTTTTGTTCCCAACCATCTGTTTTTAAGGCTTTTAGTACTTTCGCCTCCTACGAGCATTGTGACGAAGTCCATGGGAAGATATTTCGTCCGTATCTTATGAATATAGGTAAGCCGTGCAATCATCTCTACATCGGCGGAGATGCGAAAGCAGGTATCGTATAGACCATATTTCTCGTAAATGATCCTGCGTACGTAGAAAGATGGGTGAGGTGGGATGTATCCATAACGTACCATCCAAGGGCGGAATGGGCGCCCGGAATAGTATCTTACACTTCTTGAAGAATCACCGTCTTTCACGAAGTGTACATCGCCGTAGACAGCATCCTCGTTGTCTGTAAAACTTTGAGCGATTCGCTCGATGACGTCATCAGAGGTTAGAATGTCGTCGGAATTCAGAATACCGATGATGTCGCCAGTGGCCATCCGAATACCTTTGTTCATGGCATCATAGATGCCAAAGTCCTTTTCTGATATCCAACGCATTCTGCCATTGAATGCAGATTCGTGCTTCTTGATGATGTCAACGGTATTGTCCGTTGACAATCCGTCTACAACGATATATTCAATATCTTTGTAGGTCTGCCGTAGCACTGAACTGATGGTTCGGCTTAGTGTTGCGGCACTATTCCATGTTACGGTAACGATTGATACCTTCATATTTGAGTTGCAAAGGTACAAAAAAAAAGCGACTAACAGTCATTTATGCGATAAAAAATAAATTATGTCTTGGAGAACTCTGTAACGGCTTTTTTGAATGTTTCGTAATCCTTCATAAACGACTGTAGCAATTTACGACGATTTGCTTCGTAGTCGTCAATGTTGTGATGAGCTATGAAATTGTTCAACTCCTCTTTCAAGTTGTCTGTATTCTCAATGGCAATCCCTACACCGTAGTCTTGAACATAGTCGCCCTGAATGGAGTGGACGGTGGTAATCATGGGCTTACGAAAGATGAGCGAGCTGTAGAAGCGGTTTGATAGGGCTGTGTCGTGAGACAATTTGTGGGGATAGAAGATGTTTAGGAATGTTGCTCTTTTGATGATGTCGGGCTCTTCATGCTTTTGGTAGAACCCTGAGAAGTTGACGTTGTGAATGTTTTCCGATGCTGCCAATTCTTTCAGTTTGACATCGGCTCCCTCTTCGCCGCGTCCAATGTAGGATGTCTCAAACCGTTGATCATTAGCCAATGCCATCATGATGGCTGCGTTCTGCTCAAAGTCTCTGATACCGCCGATGGTGAGAACGGATATCTTGCCTTGAGTCAGCGTCCATGAATTGGAAATGCTTTCGGTGGGGGCATTAAGGGCATTACACAGCAGACTGTGGCTGATGTTATGGCTCAGAATATACTTCACACCTTCGGGAAGGCAGCGTTTGAAGCCGGGAGATGATATCATGTTGTAGGAACTAATGGATAGTACTTTGCGGTATATTGGCATAAACCAGCGCTCGATGGACAAGTCGCGGTAATCCATGATGAACTTTCCGCTATAGTATTTCTTTAGGAAAGGGTAGAGGAATATGGCTATCTGTGGTCCACACACAATAAGCCTGTCGTAGCGCTCTTTTCTGATTACTTTAGCGAGAAATCGCGAATAGCGATAGTATCCCAAGAAGCGTTTAAACATACCATCAGTAGAACTCAAACTGGCAGAAAAACGGTGGGCTGCAAGTTCGTTGAGGTTACGCTTGTCAAAATATATAATGTCGTAATCTACACCTAATTCATCAAGAAGGTCTGTATATACTCGTGAATAAGGTGAGAAGTAAACATTAGTGGGTAAGAGTACTCCTATTCTCATATTTCAAGTAGTTTTCTGATGATGCGGTCGCAGGCGTTTCCATCGCCATAAGGGTTGACGGCTTTGCTCATTTGCAGGTATGCCTTTTGATTGTCGATTAGTTCTGACGCGCTGTCGACAATCTTCTGATAGTTGGTACCAACGAGTTTTACAGTGCCTGCCGTCACTGCTTCGGGTCGTTCTGTGGTGTCGCGCATGACAAGAACGGGTTTTCCAAGTCCTGGAGCTTCTTCCTGTATGCCGCCAGAGTCGGTGAGCACTATAAATGACTTCTCCATGAGATAGACGAACTCGAGATACTGAAGCGGCTCGATGAAGAAAAAATTTTTATAGTCTGACAGATTCTCGCCGAAGACTTCGTGAATGGGCTTGCGTACATTAGGATTGAGATGCATGGGGTAAACAAAGTCGATGTCAGGATACTTCTCTGACAGGTCTTTCATGGCCGTAACCATACTGAGGAATCCCTCGCCGAAGTTTTCTCTTCTGTGTCCCGTTATCAGTATAAGTTTTTTTTCATGATTAAGTCGATTGACGTCATAACCTGCCTTTCTCAGTATTGTAACCTGTTCTGCAGCAAGTGTAGTGTCTTTGTGAAGCCTCTTTACCACCATGTGGAGTGCGTCGATGACGGTGTTGCCTGTGACCATGATACTGCCAGTGGCCGATTCTTTCTCCAGATTCTGTTTAGAAAGTGGTGTCGGGGCGAAGTTGTATGTAGCAATGCGACCTGTAATCTGGCGGTTTATCTCCTCTGGCCAGGGGCTGTAGATATTCCTAGTGCGGAGACCAGCTTCGACATGGCCGACGGGAATCTGCTGATAGAATGCTGCCAGCGCCGCTGCCGTAGATGTTGTTGTGTCACCATGAACCAGTACCACGTCAGGCTGTGTCTCCTTGAGTATGTCACGCATACCTGTAAGTACGCGGGTAGTAACGTCGTAGAGGTCTTGTCCCTGCTTCATGATATTCAAATCATAGTCGGGCGTGATGTTGAATATACGTAACACTTGATCGAGCATCTCGCGATGCTGACCTGTAACACAGACGATGGTTTGAAACGCATCGCACTGTTCTTTTAGCTTTATCACCAGAGGCGCCATCTTAATGGCTTCTGGCCGTGTGCCGAAAACTAGTAATATCTTTTTCATTTGAGTATGTCTGTATAGTCGGGAGTCAAGTCGGAAGTTGCAATGCAGCATTGCGCTTCCTGGTGATGTATTATGTATGATAATCGTTCCTTGAGTTGAGAGATGTTGTCGAAGAAAGGATTGTAGTTGAAGAACTCCTTACAGTAGCTTAATGCCATGTTGTTCTTAATAAGTGCTTTTTTCTTGTAAGTGACACATTCGAAACTGACAGCACTGACGGTAAACCTAAAGGTCGAAGGATAGATGATGAGTATGACGTCAGAGTTCAGAAATAATTTCTGATATTCTTTTTGTGGCAGGAACTCACGGATAATCCTGATTCTGTCGCTTGATGGCATGATGTCAAGATGGGAACGCAGTGTGAATATAATATGTTCATCTGCAAGGAACTGCAGAAAGTCATCGCTGCTGAGCAACTCTCTCAGAAAGTTTTCATCGGAACCCACAGAGGGATGAAAGAGTTGGATGTCTTGGTGGGAATGCTCTGACGAAGGAGCAGAATCGCATGCAGGCATTACACCATGTGATATGATATGTACGTTGTCTATTCCCCGCTGACGAAAAGGTTCTGCCATGCTCTCATTGAATACGATAAAGTCATTATGTTTTGCAAGGCGTTTCAAAAATGTTCTTTTAATGCTATTTCCTAATCCAATGGCATTGCGATGGCAGATAATCTGCATACTGTTGCAGAGAGGCAGGAGTCCAAGGCTTATTTCGTCAAGACTAGAAATGATCACATGGTCGTAGTCCTTGAATCTGACTTTGAACTTAATATAAAGTAGTGTCAGCAGGAAAATAACCCTGTTCAGTAAGGGGTGACCTTCTCGTTTTCGAAGTATTGGCGGTATGAAAGCTACATACTGATTGGCTTCGTATGGCAAATTGTTGGCAATAAGTTGGTGCAGTATCAAGTGTACGTCGAAACCGCATTGCTTCAGAGCGTCAATATGGATATGGTTGAAATTGACATGCCCTTTTTCCAATATATAGTCGATGAAAAGAACTTTCTTCCTCATAACAGAATCTTATTCTTTGTTTTCATTGAAATGTTGACGGAAAAAGATGTAACGTTCGCTGAAGGACTTCGCACCGAAAATGGTATTCTCATAGTCGGCCAGCGCATAGTTACAACCGGTGAAAGTCTTAAGAACACAATAGATAGCCATGAACGTCAGGAAGAGTAAACGGTTATTTTTCAGAGCGAAGCATTTGATGAAGTCTATCCATACAATCCAGTAACCAAAACAGAAGAGTCCAGACACACGCGTACTAACAGTACGGAACTCGCTTAGCATTAAGAAGAGTATCAGATATAGGAAAACGCTATTGATGAAAATATTGGCTTCGGGGCGCATGTTTCTGAGTTTGTCAATGTAGCAGAACATCAGAAAAAAAGTGAAGAGACGTTCCAGATATCCAATGCTCAGTCCGAATCCGGTACTGCTATCCATCTTTGTGTACTGATCCAGCCAGAATTTAGTGGAAGGCATTATCATGTCGGCGATAATACCAATCATCGTTTTTAAGAGAGGAATGTGCATAAGATAAATGGCATTGGCAATGACGAAGATTGCTAACAGAATCCACTTGTTGTATTTCCTGTGTAGGAAGAAATACATAGTCATGAAGACTAATGCCGTACTGTGGAACAGAAATCCTAGCAGATTAATGGCGAAGAATGGTATAGGCTTACGCTTTTGTAGGTATTCTATGGAGTTGATAAACAGTAGAATGGACAGACTGTTGCGCATCAGGTCGGTACTGAGTACAATACCGTTGAAGCTAAGGAACATCACAAAGGCCAATGGCAGATTGTCAGTGTACCTTGTGAAAAAGCGTGTCATCAGAATGGTGTTGATAACACAACAGACGAAGACAAAGAATTGAAAGTCGGGGATAATCGTTTTACAGCCTACCGCCAGTAACGTGAAGCCTGGTTCCCATTCCCACTTTTTCATAGTGAATAAAGTGGTGAAGTCGGGAAGGGCTCTGAAGTGCTGGTAGTAGTTGGTCCAATCGTAGAAGATGAACCCCCGAAATCCAAAAAAGAAGATAAACACTGCGATACATCCTATCTTGATATGGAAACGACGCTGTTCGTTATCTGCCTGATGATAGCAAATTGCTAAGACACCATAGAAGATAACGAGTAGGATGTATGGGATGGCATATATCATCTCTTGAATTTACAGTTATTTCTTTTGGAAAAACGATTTTTTAATGTCGCGAATATATAGCACCCAGAGGGCATCGGCAATAATACCTAGTATAATGAATGTCAATACCATCATAGAACGAGGTGTGCTTGAGGCTCTTAATGGGACACATGGCTCCTGTATGACTGTAAAAGCGGGGGTGCGCTCTTGTACTTTTGCTTTTGCCTGTTCTATCTGTGCTGCCGTCTGACTGAAGGTCTTGTATTTCAGCTCAACATTGTTCTCAAGCGCTTCCAGTTTTGACTGATACATAGTGAGGATGTTCTTTGTGTGTGAATCGGAATAGGAAGCATAGGCTTGTTGTGCCTTATGATACTCGACTTCGGCTACCTTGTTTAGTTTCTCAGCATACTTCAAGTCGATGCGGGCCTTGTGTGTACGATATAGGGTGATGTAGTCCTGAAGGCGCTTTTGCACCGTATCGGCAAGGGTGGCAGCAATAATGGGGTCAATGTCTTCAACAGAGATTGTGATGACATTCGTGCCTTTGTTGATTTGGCAGTCAATGTTCTTGCGAGCCATCCCACAGATGGCATCCTGCTCTTTGGTGAGATGAGTAGGATTAATTGTCTTGCAGCCTCCTTGTTCTTTCTCGTCACTGTTGGTTATCTTACAGATAAGCTGTCCAACCAAATAGCCCGGATATGTCCAAAACGGACTCTTGTAATCATACTTCAGATGATTATAGTATGACTTGCTTTCTGTGTCGTTTTTCTGCTTGACCTGAATGGGAAATAACTTTATCAAGAAGCTGGATGAGGCCAGAACTTCAGGGTAAATCTCTGGATAAATGGCATCAACACCTCCATTGTTGGCATCCAGATTCAGTCCTACCATGCCTGCAATATCACTGAGACTTCCTGACATGCCCATACCAGAAACCTCTGGTGCCATAGTTACGACAGAAGTGTATCGCTTCTGCTGGTTGAGGGCGTAGATAACTCCTATCAAGGTAAAGACCACAATGAAACGGAATAATAGCTTCTTCTCTGCCAATACCTTTTTTGCCAATTCGATGAGATCGAATTCACGAGAGGGGTGTTGTGTTTTGTTGTTCTCTTCCATATGATGATAATCGTTGTTTTTGTTTTACATAAGTGGAATGTCCCAAATGCAGTGGTAATCTAAATCGTGTCTGCGCTCTCCGATCTTCTTTGCCGGAACACCTCCGACGATTTCGTAAGGGGCTACGTCATGCGTGACAACAGCTCCGGCACAGACAACGGCTCCACGCCCGATTTTTGTCCCTTGAAGGATGGTGGCCCCTATGCCAATCCATACATAGTCTTCAATGACGATAGGCTTACCTACATAGTCAAAGCGCTTGCTATTATGGTCGTGGCCACCTGTGATGAGCGACACTTGGTGGGATATGGATACGTTATTGCCAATAATGATACCCGCTCTGGCGTCAATGATACATCCTCGGTTAATATGGCTGTATTCGCCAATATGCAGAAGCCAAGGGTATATGATATAGTTTTTCTTCATGATAAACGTCCCCTTGCCTATCTTGGCTTTAAGCCGCTTGAGATACCATCTGCGCCAAGACCAAAAGGGAATCGTAGGAAGGACATCGTTGACGAGGAACTCAACGCCAAAAGCTCTAATGACAGGATAAATGCCTGTTTTTACTAGTGTTTTTTTACACATCTCCTTTAAAAGATATGATAATGCTTTAGCAGAGAAGCCTCCATTTGTGGTAATCTTGTAGTTTATCCACAGGTTGTGATAAGGGTGGTTGGATGTCCCTTCTGCCAGATAGGCTTGTACGATTGTGTCTGTCTTCTTGAATCGATAACCAGCTTTGTACACTTTGTGAATCATGTGCCAGTCAAGCGCATATCCATATTTTTCCTTATATGCCAAATCAAATGGGGTGTGCTTTTGGATACTGGTTCTGATAAGTGAAGAGCCGTGCCTGAACACGGGAGCATACTCCATCAGACTAACATTGGCATGGGCATCAATGGGACGGTTGAAATTTGGCGTGATTTCTATGCTGTTACCATAAACGATGTCTGCATTAGTTGCTTCTTCTGAGGTTACGATGGCCTCAAGGGCAGAATCTGATGCATACAGGTCGCCACAATTTAAGAAATTTATCCAGTCACCAGTGGCATGCTTTATGCCTTTGTTCATGGCATCATAAATACCTTCGTCTTTTTCCGAGCACCAATAGGTCAGCTTGTTAGCGTATTCGCGAATGATATCAGCAGTACCATCGGTACTGCCACCGTCAATCACGATGTATTCCTTGTTCGGCCAAGTCTGTGAGAAGTAACTCTCTATCGTTGCGCGAATGTGGTCTACATCATTATAGACCACAGTAATAACACTTATCTTGTTTCCTATTTGATCCATATGCCAGAAGCTTTTCGTGTGATAATGAGCCTACATTGGTATAGGTGGATAATGCTCATGACGGCATAGCAAACAGCCATACCTAATACAATTCCTTCGGCGCCCCATTGTCTTCCGTAGGTGGCGACCCAAGCTATATAGGCTGCGGTTGCCGCTATCGAAGTCCAGATTTGAACATATATGGTGTTGAGACCATTCAATAGATAGGTCACGCAGTTGTTAAGGTTGAAGCATGTGATGAAAATTAAGACAGAGAGCGATATACTGACAGGTACAGTCACCTTCTCGCCAACCCATATGTTATAGAAAAGGTTACATCCTAAAAGCATGACAGCTCCTACTGCCAGCGTGAGGCACCATCCAATGAAAGAACGCTTGAAGGTCTTTTGAATCCATTTCCAGTCGCCCTTGACGTAGGCATCGGTATAGGCGTTCCACATAGGTGCTATCAGAATGGTGTAGCCGATGATAATCAAGTTGAAATATTTATATGCGATATTATAAGTGGTTACTGACTCTGGCCCACAAAAGTGTGAAATGAACAAGTTGGAACCACCGAAGATGATGAGGCAGCTCGTCGTCTGTATGACAAAGAAGCCAAGACCCTTTTTGATGACGCCTTTACTGAAGCCGATGTCGATTTTCTTGAACGAAGGTCGCATGGCCGGATATTTGATGAATAGTGGAATGCCCCCAATGATGAATGCCAAAAGAGGCATTGCGAGCAGTGTGACCACGATATAGAGCAGATTGCCTTCTGTTGTTTTTGTCAGGATATAGACGATGGCAAGTGCCAGCACATTGCCGATTGTCGTCAACAGGTCGTTGAGGGCGTATTGTTGCAAGGCTACATAGATGAAGCCGATGTTCTTCAGCACAAAGTTCACGAGTATGAGCATAAGGGCTACGAGGAAGACGATGCGCAGGCTCTCGTTGCTGAGGCTCGATGTATTGAGGATGGAAGCGATGTCAAGGGTATAAAGCAATGGTATGGCGACAATAGCCAGCACGAGGGCTATGACTGACAACAGAAGGAATGTGGAGCTGATGTAGATGCCGGCAGTCTTGAAGTCTCCTTTGGAGATGGCGGCCGTCAGGTAGTTGCGCATGCCGTTGCCTAACCCAATGTCGAACACTGCTACCCAGAATGCCATCGAGGTGATGGTCATCCAGATGCCATAGGGCTCGTTGTCAATGTAGTTCAGTGTAATGGGAACAATCAGAAAAGAAGTGTAAAGGCTGATAGCCTTTAACACTCCTGACAGCAAGATGTTGTTGCGCAACATCTTGCTTCTCGCTACACCGTTTTTTAGCTCTTTACTCTTCACGATGCATTTATGCTTGAGTTTACGTATAAACTACTTTATCAGATTGGCAATTGTGGCAATCATCGTGGCAATAGATGCAGTCGAAGTGCCGATAGACAGCCATTCCGTTAGACCGAGGGCACGCTTTCGTGATTTGGTGGGCACTACAATTTGACAGCCGGGGGCTGGCTTGTGCTTGCGGTCGGCCTTGGCCACCATGCCGTTCATGTATATGATGATGGTCTGGCTACGCTTACCCGTAGAACTGACGCCACCGGCGAGGTCCAGATAGTAGTTGGCTTTCTTGCCTGCTTTGAAGCGTACGGTGTTGGGGTAGAGAACCTCGCCGTTGATGCTGACGGTACTGGTGTAGCGAGGTACGACGATGCGGTCGCCCTCACGCAGGTAGGGGTCGTCGTCACTGCCGGGATTAGCCATTGCCTTGTCGAGCTCAATGGCTACGGGGAAGGTAGTCATTGTCAGCAGCTTCTTGACGTCGATAGAGTCATTGCCGGAGTTGCGCTGGGCGGTACGCAGCATGGTTTCCATCTGTTCGCGTTCTTCTTGTGTCATCTGGCGCAGCAGCTTGGCACCCTCGGGGTAAGCGCGCTTGGTTACACCGCCAGCCTGCTTGATAATCTCGCTCAGGCGCTGGCGACTATTGGTCAGCGTGTAGTTACCTTGGAACTGCACCTCGCCCTCTACGGAGACGTTCTGCTGCTCGGTGTACTTCGGACTACGGCGAACGTAGATTTCGTCATATGGCATCAGTGTGAAGTTGCTGCCGTCTTGAATCTTAAAGTCCTTGTCGATACTGAAACTGTAGGTGAAAGCCAGTGTGTCGCTGGCTTCGGTGGCTTCGGCGTCGATGATGCGTCGTGCAACGTCGACTTTCGCCAGCGAGGCTGCGTTGGTCAGACCACCAGCCTGCAGAATGGCGTCTTCGACTGTCTCATTAGCGGCATACTTATAGGTGCCGGGGTAGGGGACCTCACCGTGGATGGTGATGATTTTGTCTGTCTCCTGTTCCTCGTGGCTGGCTATGTAGAGTACGTCCTCGTTCTTGATGGGCAGGTCGGGTGTGGTGCCCTCCAGAATTCCTTTGATGTCGACGCTGACGACTTCCAGTGAGCGGTCGGCTTTCGTACGGTGCATCACACCGTGCTGGCCGATAGCCTCCTCTGTCAGTCCGCCTGCAGCCTCAATGAGTGCCTTGACGGTGCTGATGTTTCCACCGGTCTGGTACATGCCGGGACGGAAGACGGCACCAATAACCTGCGCCATGTTCTGATAGCGTACGATAGTGGAATCGACAGTGATGGAGTCCTCGTCCATCAGTCGGAAATCGTTCATATCGAACTCGCCGACGTTGAACACCGAGTATTGTGTGCCTGCCTTGCGGTTGACGCGGATGGCCTGAGTGTAGGCATCGCCAGTGAAACCGCCGGCATAGCGGAGCAGGGTGGCGGCGCTCTCGTTCTTCTTCATCTCATAGAACATGGGGCGCTTCACCTTACCGGCAATGCATACCAGCGATTCGTACGGACCTACGGTGATGATGTCGTTGTCCTGCAAACGGACATCGCCTGTCAACTGGCCATTCAGCAGGAAGGCATAGACGTCGACACTTGATATCTGCCTGCCGTTGCGGAACACCTTGATGCTACGCAGCGTACCGATGTCGTTAGGACCGCCAGCCATGTAAAGGGCGTTGTAGACGGTGGCGAAAGCCGACAGCGTGTAGGTTCCCGGCATCTTCACCTCACCCGTTACGCTGATAGTGATGGTTCGTGTCTGTCCCAGTGTCAGGTCGATTCTCGAACCCTGATAGCGGGGACCGATGGTTTGGCGCAGACGACTCTTGGCCTGACTTACGCTGAGGCCGCCCAGCTGTATGACGCCGATGCCCTCAATGGTGATGGTGCCGTCGGGCGAAATCGTCTCGGTAACACTCTCCTGCGAGGCGCCCCAGATGTCGACGTTCACTACGTCGCCAGGACCCAAGCGGTAATTCTGTGGCGTAGCGAGGTTCATCGAACTCTCGAATGTCATTTTCTTGTTGTTGAAGATGTCGTGACCGAAAATCTTACGGCCTTTCTCCTTCTTCTCCAACTCATCGTCAAAATACTTCAGAGAGTCGGGCATCATGAAGTCCATCGCATCGTCCATCATCATGAACTCCTCGTCCTCTTCGTCGTAGGTGTTACGCTTCGTCTTGGGGCGGTTGTCCTTGACGCGGAATTTCGAAACGTTACGCTTCTCGCGCTCTTTCTCGCCGGCACGCTTCTCGCCGTTGGCCTCGCGCATGCGGGTCTTTACGCTCTTGCTGCCTGCAGTGATGTCGTCAGCTCCCAGCGCGCCGTTTTTTGTTTGGCGCTGGTACTTCTTCTGAATTCGGCGAATCTGGTCGATGGTGACACCGCGCTGCATCAGTTGTGTGACAATCTGCTGACGAGAGACGCCGTTGGCGTTCTGTTCTATCACGAAATCCATCACCTGGTTGTCGGTCATGCCTGATTGTGCCACAGCCATCGTGCAGCATAGCATAAGTGTCAGGAAAGCAGTAACTATTCGTTTCATTTATTCGTTGATTATCTGTTGCGTTTAGCGCGTAGCGCGCATACATTATTAACTCCGTTCCAGGCTTGAATATTGTGCCCGTACGAGAAAAACATGGCAAAGGTACTACTTTTTTTTGAAAAACACTTGTCAAATCAGGAAAATGTACTATCTTTGCACCCGAAAATACGTTTTCCATACTGGGGTTGACTGGATTTGACGGCAAGCCGAGATGGTACGTAAGCACGCGGAGGCTCGTTGGCTACCTCCTTAAACTGAGTGAACACAAATTTAATTGGCAACTATGAGTATGCTCTCGCTGCCTAATCGAAGTATAGTAGATTACTGGCTTTATTCCGTCACAAGGTGACAGAACGAGACGTCGCTCCGAGGATGTTGTTCCGAATCCGAAGAATCAGCGGCGCAGGTTAAATCGGAAATAGTCTGTGTAGGCTCCGATGCTCAGATGAAATTTAGGAGATAAGGCAGTGGTTGGTGGTCCAGGTCTTGCTACTGTTCGAAAACCGAAGTCTGGAATAAGCGTGTAGAAAGCGTATGGTTTCCTTGTGCGGACGAGGGTTCGACTCCCTCCAGCTCCACTAAAGCCCTCTTTCGAGAGGGCTTTGTTTGTACATAACCTAACCATCTATAAAAAACGTATGAGAAATAAATTTGTGATGACCGGTTGGCTGCTGGCGGCCTTCGTTCTCTTAACTGGCTGTGAGAAAGTGGTTTTCGAGGAAGGTGAGGAGCCTTCTGAGGGGACCAAGGGGAATGTGGTTATTAGCGTTGCCGGTTTCGAGCAGATAAAGGGCTCTGCCCGCAGCACCGCCAACCTGACGGATGTGTGTACCCGTCTCACCTTTGCCGTCTATAAGGATGGCGAACGGGTGAATAATATCAACCAGAAAGCCAACAGCACATCCTTTGGTAAGGTCGAACTGTCGCTGGAGGAAGGAGATTATGAGGTCCTGGTTATAGGCCACAGCGGTCAGGGCAGTAACAATCCCGATACGAAGGACCCCGCCAGTGTCGCATTTTCTAATCTGACGGAAAAAGGCGGCGGTACGGGCTTTTCAGACACCTTCTACTATTATGGCGACTTGACGGTCGGGACTGGGCAGACGACGCAGTCCTACACCTTGAAGCGCGCTGTGGCTATGTTCCGTTTTGTGACGACCGACGCGATGCCGTCAAAGGTCAGACAGCTGTGGTTCTACATTGACGGCGGATGTAAGAGTTTCGACGCGACGGTGGGAGCGGGTATCTACAATCCGAAACAAACACCGCCCGTCATGCTTTTCGATTTGGACGCCTCGCACGACGGGAAACCGCTTCAGATAGACGTCTATACCTTCATCAGTCCGGCCATGAGTACGGTGAACATGATGGTGCGGGCTCTGGGCGCTCCTGACAGCGAGGGATACCGCGACATCCTCTACGAGCGTAATTTCGATAACGTTCCCATGCAGCGCAACACGATTACCCAGTATGCCGGCGCGTTCTTCGTGAATGGCAGCTATCCGGATAACCCCAATAACCCGGATAACCCCAATAACCCGGATAATCCGGATAATCCAGAAAATCCGGACAATCCGAATACCCCGGACAATCCGAATACCCCGGACAACCCGAACACCCCGGACAACCCCAACAATCCAGACACCCCTGATACGCCCGCAACGCCTGGCGGCACGTTTCTCGTAGACACTGCCTGGCTCACGGTTAACAAGTACACTTTCTGAGACAATGCCAAACGATATTGCTATCTATACGCTGACGTCGCCGCTTCACGACCCGTCGGCCATCCGCGAGTCTACCGTTCTGTTCCTGAGCGACTTGGCTCTTGACCACACTTTCTGCGACGACGACTTTTCGGCCTACGGCACCCACGCCCTCGATGTCATCTACGTGCGCACTGGCGGCACGGAGATGCTGTTCCGCCAGTTGCTACCCCGCCTTCAGCAGCAGTCCTCCCAGCCGTTCGTGTTGCTGACCTCGGGTCAGAGCAACTCGTTGGCGGCCTCTATGGAGATTCTGTCATATCTGCGTCAGCAGGGACTGCAAGGCGAGATCGTTCACGGCGAC
>Ga0265300_10002302_pt1 | contig 16734 bp, 30 predicted proteins | sample AusTroGonzalo_MG_FD_193482 | JGI IMG/M metagenome (GOLD analysis project Ga0265300, IMG submission 193482) | Bovine rumen microbial communities from tropical cattle in Woodstock, Queensland, Australia - Gonzalo_03 | ecosystem: Host-associated > Mammals > Digestive system > Stomach > Rumen ...
CATCCTTGATGCGTTCTCCGTCTATCACCAATTCTCCATCAAATTCCACAACCTTATCCCTAGAGAATGCAAGCATATCAGAGAACGCTAGCCCCGTATAGACTGAGAAGACAAACATATCGCGCACACGCGCGAGAGTTGGCGGCAGAACGACACGCTCTATGGCTTTGATTTCCTCTGTGGTGAGGTACTTATCCTTTCGAGGCTCTGCACGCTCTACACGCACTCTTTTGGAGGCATAAGGCGAGGTTTTCAGATAAGCATCCGCTATTGCATCGTTGCAGAACTGACGGAGGTACTTGTGGTAGCTCTGAATGGTGGACTTCTGATAGCCATTCTCCTTTAACAACTGTGCGAACCTCATTAACTCTGTCACGTTTAACTCTGAGAACGTGCGGAACATTTTCCATTTCTTAATCTGACGGAGAAAAGTGTCGTATCTTTTTCGGGTTGTCTCACGAACATCTTTTAGACTAGCCTGCTCCTCTATGTATTCCCAGAACGTTTTGTTCACGCTGTCTGCCTTGATAGCAGTCGGGAGATATTCAATGTCAATGAAACCTTGCTCCTCCATCTGAAAGACAATCGCCTCTGCCTTGCTTCTCAGGTTGGTTAGCTTGTCATTAATCGCCTTTGCGTTTGGATAACTAGGGCTTACCCTCTCATTCCTAAAATAGAACGGAGGAACTTTAATACCCGTTGAAACATACTTTGTCTTGCGTTCATAAGTGATGCGCAATTCAACAATTTGAGGGGTTTTTGAGCCTTTTTCGGCTTTCCTCGTGTTAATAAAACTTAAATGTACATTAGCCATTTCTCTGTATTTTTAGTGAATAGTGATTACTATTGAAATTTGTTTTACCTTTTTTTCCCAAGTTGCCATTTGGTAAAACATTGGTAAAACATTTCGCAGTACTTAGTAGTACTTAGTAGTACTTAGTAGTACCTTGTAGTACTCTATTTTTTGTAACACTTTTTAACGTGTAACTAACTAGTTTTCAGTACTTTGAGAGACAAAAAATAAGACAAGATATTGAAACTCAATGTCTTGCCTTATCCCAGAGAAATTATTGTATGAATTTGCTTTGTGTGATCCGCTTGGGGTCATTATTTTTTGTCTCTGAAATCTCAGCAAGTATCTGTCTGTCTGTAATTTATTTGGTTATCAGTTTTCTATATGGGTAGTGATTTGGTAAATCACTTTTTCTGCATTTATAACGCATACATTTTGTGAATTATTGTATTGTTAATATGCTTTTAACACTATTTGGCTGTTCAAAATCTTTGTCATACTTTTGCATCCGTCACGAAAATAGGCTTCGTTGTGTACATTAGCGCATACAATATTACTTGCAAAAAGTTAAGCTATACAAGCTCTCGTCATCAGCCTATTTGGTGCGAGAGTTTTTTTTGTGCTTGTACCTGACCTAACGGAAGGATTCAGTTCATCCCTACCCTCTTGACTCCGTTAGTGCCACACAAAGAGAAAAAGTCTGTGGCAAGAGATGGGCGCAAGGAGCAGTCTCGACAGGCAGAAGTAATTTCTGAATATGCTCCAGCCTCCACGAATACTCGTGCGGAGGTGCGATGGAAACCTCACCGCTTCCCATGCGGCAAGACCAAACGCTAAAGCCTTTTTTATTACGCATGAAGCAGATTTTTGCCTCGCGCGTAATAGGAAGGGCTTGTGCTCTGTTTCCTACCTTAAACCCTATGGCATGACCTTAATGACATAAGATAAGACACAAGTATAAGGAAAGAAATAAACAAAGAAAGAGAGAATAATACGGAAATATATAACTTATAAAAGGAAGAACACAAGACACAAGTAAATTTTGCCCGAAAATTCCCCACGAAAAACACGATTTCAGCCGTTTTTTTATGCAAATGTGGGTAAGTTATCCACCCGAATGCCGTTAAAGCCACAGCAGGCGATTTTATGCACGAATAAACTCGTCTATGATTTTGTTCTTCTCGTCAATGACACACTCAAGCTCGTTTATCTCCTGCGCATATTGCTTGAGCCTCTTCTGAAACCTCAAGAAGTCTATCTGCATATTCCGCATGGCAACCTCGTTGTTCACCGACTTCTCCGTTACCGCATCGTGCATATCTCCCTTGCCTCTTAGCAGCCATTCTGCGGACACCTCTGGATATAGCTCTAGGATCTTGACGATGAACTCTAGGTTGAGTCTCGCCTGCTTCTTCAATATCCTATCAACAGTCGATTGCTGCATACCTAGCTGTTTAATCGCCCAATTATTAATGCTAACAACGTGCTTACGGACAATGAGTAATTTAATCCTGTCTAGCAACGCATCGCTATATAATTCATCCATACTTGTGAGTGTATAAAAGTGTTTCGTAATGTTAAATTACATAAACTACCCAAAAATACATTATGCAAAATTTGGTAGTTTATGATAAAATGGGTAACTTTGCACTCGAAGTTAAACAATTTCTGCATAAACCGAGAATTATCGGGTGCAAAAGTAATAATTATTTCCTAGATATGCAAGAAAAGAAGTATAAAAAACCTTTAAAGTTCAGGGAAAAGCAAATCCTTATCCCTAAACAACAGACTGAAAAGCTGCACAAGATGTTCGGTGTCTCGGAGGTCAGCATATACAGCGCACTCCGCTATGACATGAACTCTGAAAGGTGCGTAGCAATACGAGAGGCAGCGTTCAAGAGCGGTTGTGCAGAGGTGATGATACGCAGACCGATGGCTCAGTACGACATCTATGTTAATAAGGAGTTGGGAGATCCAATGGCAACTGCACATTCATAGACACCTTATTTATTTATAGACTAAATCTATTAGAGGGTATCACCAAAATTGGCAACACCCTAGTATTAAAGAAACAACGAACACATTTTTAGCAGGTTAAGACGACAGCTTAATTTTCAGCAGTCGTTCAACGAAGCCAAAAGTAGCTCGGTTAAAAACCACAAATCTATTATGAACAATGAAGTAACAATCTTTGGCGAAAGCCAACAGAAATTAAGTTCGCTCGAAATTGCAGAGCTGACAGGTAAGCAACACAAGGATGTGTTGAAAGCCATACGAAATATGGAGGAGGCATGGGTGAAAGTATGTGGGCGCAAATTTGCGCTGACATCCAGAACCATATCTATTAGAGTTAAAACCCAAATCTATTATGATTTCAAGCAACATAGTATTCAAAGGTGACAACGACCTCGCACTGACAAATAGTTTGTTGGTTGCTGAAAAGTTTGGAAAAGAACATCATAATGTCATTAAGGCAATAGAGACACTGCTAGGGGGTGTCGTTAAAAATAACGAGACCCCAATCGAAGATACTCAGAGAATGTTTGAGAAATCAACGTACATAAATCCGCAGAATGGGCAGGTTTATCCAATGTACATTATGAACCGCGATGGCTTTAGCCTCCTAGTGATGGGCTTCACAGGAAAGAAAGCACTCCAATTCAAACTTGAGTTCATCAATGCCTTCAACGAAATGGAGCGCATCATCAAGGAGAACAAACCAAAGCTGTCACAAGCCGAGTTTCTTTTGCAGCAAGCACAGATGTTTGTGGAAATGGAACGCAGGACTTCAAAGATTGAGAACGAGATAGCCGAGATGAAGAAAGAAAGGGAAGAAGCTACATACGCACTTCTCACAGAGCAATACTTGTCAAAGGATAGTCTTCCCGAGCTTTCGGAGGCAAAGCAGCGCAGGCAGAACATTCGCAGAATGATTAACGACTACTCGGCAGCAACAGGTCTTAGGCAGCAGGATATTTGGCACGACATATATGCGAAGCTGTATTATCAGTATGGCAAGAGCATTAATTCGTACAAGAAGCGTGACAGCGACAAGACGAAGTTGGATATAGCCGAAAGGGTTGGTCTCCTCCCACAGATACACGCTATTGTTTCGTCAATGGTTCGCTCTGTTCAAAGGGCAATGTAAATACCCAAAATTCGGGGTATTTAAATATGGAAGATTCTACATATTTAAACTCCTAACTGATTGATAATAAAGATAAAGCAAGTAATATGTACGAGAAATTTTCAGAGAGCTATCCGGGCAACTTCCCTTTCACAATGGAGGAAAAGGCAAAGCAGATGGGCTACTCACTCAGCCGATTCAAGGCCGTATATAGAACACTCGGTCTTAACTATCAGAAGATAGACGGCAGGCGCAGGGTGATGTTTGAATAACGATTTTGTTTAATCCTATTATAATTAATGAAATGTTATCAGAATGTTTTTGTTTTTCTAAAGCATTTGTTTTCATGTCGTGAGACACACGAGAAATTCATTGTATGAAATGTGAGTTACGGCGGTGACTCACAATACAAGGGCGGAGCTGGTTGCTACCTACAACACAAACACAATAGTTTCATAATTCATATTCTTCATAGTTAGTAAACCAGAGAATTTTCTTTCATGTAAGCCTTGGTAGGAGGTTCGATTCCTCCTCCGTCCACAGTTATTATCATAATTGATTTAAGACCTAAAACTACATTCTACGACTATCATCCGTGAGGATCATAGTTTGGTACGGCAGATGGTGCAGGGTATTATTGTTCGACAACAAATAGTTTTAGCAACCCTCTGTGTTCGACTCGCAGCGTACCAACAATGTTTGTTAATTATAAGAGATGATCTTGGATATAAATGGTATTTTCTTTTTGGTGTCCGTGAGGATAAGGTTTTAGAGAACAACAGTATGTAGATATTAGATTTTAGTTATTAGAATTTTCCCTGAGACTGGTTCGTGACGAATAGGTCTCTTCTTTGGAAGACCTCGGAGGTTCATGGCAGTCCGACTCTGCTATCTTCCACTATGATAAAGAAGACAACAAAACCCAGAGCGTTAAACCGCTCGACAGAGTTGAGGAAGGCAGATGAAGCGTTCTCACTCTATATACGCACAAGAGACTCGCAAGCCTATCAAGGCAGAGCGTTCAGGTGTCTTGCTTGTGGCAAGATTAAACCGATAGAACAAGGCGATGCAAGTCATTTAGTCGGAAGACAACACATGGCTACTCGCTTTTCTGAGGACAATGTTTGGGTAACTTGTAGGTATTGCAACCGCTTCGACAACGGCAACCTGATTGAGTATCGCAAGAACCTTGTCAAGAAGATTGGCGAAACAAAGGTAATCATGGTTGAGGCAGCAAAGAATACGACACACCGCATGGATGCGTATGATTTGCGAGAGATAGCACTTTTCTACAAGAAAAAGGTTAAAGAGTTTGAATATCAAATCAAATAGTTATGGAGTACAGAACTTGTAAAGTCTGCGGAAAGACAAAGCCGATGTCAGAATTTTACGGAAAGACATATACTTGTAAAAGATGTGTCTGTAAACGTAACTCAGACAAGGCTATGCAAAGGAATTTGGAGCGATACCCTGACCTCCCTAACGAGGAATGGAGATACGTACCATTCGACCATAATTATATGGTTTCCAATCTAGGAAGGATTCGTTCTATTGTTTATGGCGGTCATAGAGGAAAGGTATTAAGCCCTGCCAAACATTGTCAAGGTTATTTGCGCATACGTTTAGCACGCGGACATTCCTATTGTATTCATCGTTTAGTGGCTATGGCATTTATTCCTAACCCTGAGAACAAGAAAACTATCAATCACAAGAATGGAATAAAAAACGACAATAGAGTGGAAAACCTTGAGTGGGCAACACAGAGCGAAAACAATCGTCATGCAATAGCCACAGGGTTGAAAGTCTATACAGAAAGACAGAGGCTATCTGCTATTGCTAGAGCAAAAATCCCAGATACCTACATCTTCAAAGTGTTTGAACTACACAAGCAAGGAGTAAAGCAATGTAAGATAGCAGAACAGCTAAACATTACAAGAGCTTTTGTTTGCAGAGTGCTTAACGGCAAGACTCGCACATATACTCAGAAAGTCAAGGAACTTAAAGCAGAGAAAGGACTATCATAATGGAAGAAAAGAAGTTTGATTTGGTCTATTGCCTAGGCACAGAGGACGGCAAAGGTGTACGTGAGGCTTTAGAAGCACACGGAGGCAAGCACGTGCCCTCAAAAGATTGTTCATACAAAGGAGCTACCAACGCTTACTATATATCCCCACGCGATGGTACTATAGATGGTATATGTATCTATCCTTATAATGCTTTCGTAGAGTTCATAAAACCTCTATTCACAGAGATCGAGCCGCTAGATGGTAGAAGACGGAGAGCCTACATGGGAGGACGTTTCTGGGTAGTGCGTATGAATCCTCTTGCCATTATTGACTCTAGTATAGATGCGTACCAAAGAATTGATAATGTAATTTTTGAAAGCGGAAACTATTTCCTGTCGGAAGCGGAAGCGCAGGAATACGCAGATAAAATCAACCAACTATTCAAAGATAGACTATGAGTAAAGAAGATTTCATAAAAGACTTCATCCTCCGCAGGGCAGGATGGGCAGATGCTTCGGAGAACAGCGTAGAGAATACCCTACGGCTTGCCAACGAGTACGCTGACAGACTATTCCCGACAGACCCAAACGGCAAGCATGAGACTATATGCAAGGTACTTCGGAACTGCAACTTGCAGAAGCTAGTGACACTCCCGACAGAGGAACGCTATGCGTATCTTTCGGAAGTCCTAGACTCTAAGATGTCACAAGAGGATATGTTATTATTCACTCACCTGAAACCGAACAATGAGAAAGTTAATACAAGAAGGAACTGATGATCGTTGCTGTGGCTGTTGCCAATACTTCCTCTACGAAGATATATATGGCTATGGCTACTGCGACTTGTCAAAGAACAAACCCGAGGCACATTGTTCAGATGTATGTGCAGGGTTCAAACATGAATAGCTATGACAGAAAAAGAATTGGTAAGGCTTGCCGAAGAAAGAAGCTATAAGAATTTAGGTAGATTGTCTCCTGCGTTTGTGCAAGGATATATCAAAGGTTTCCACGAATCAGAGGAATGCCACCAACCAGTAGAGATACCACTTAAATGAATAGATATGATCTACATTCCCACCTTTGCGGAAGTTGCTAAATTAAGGAAGAAGAAATGAGACAATGCGACAACTGCGAGAACTACGCCCAACAGAGCAGCAGTTCCTCCCTATGCAAAATCAAACGTGCTATTGTCAAGTTCTGTGGCATTTGCACCAAGTATAAACCTAAAACTATTAAACAATGAATGTCAAAAGCCTAATTGGGTATGTAATCGTGCCGACAGGTGATTGCAAGACTTGCCCTAACGACAAGGAAGAATGCCGCAAGCTAACTCTCGCAGGAGGTCAGCAGATTTGTGTCAGAAACATCTTAACAACAATAATATAATTATGAAACTTACAATCAAGAACATCAAGCTAAACTGGTTCAAGGGTATAACAAACCTTGATATTGACTTCGTTGATACTATCACAACAATCAGAGGTCGCAACGGAGCAGGCAAGTCCACGATAGCGGACGGACTCTCATGGCTACTCTTTGGCAAGAACGCAAAAGGTGAGACAGCATTCGGCATTAAGACACGTGACGAGCAGGGCAATGATATTCCGCACAAGGATCACTCCGTTACAGCTACATTCCTAGTGGACGGAAAGGAAATCACCCTCTCTCGTACCCTCAAGGAGAAATGGACTAAGCAAAGAGGCTCAGACGAGGAAGTTCTTTCCTCTAACGTAACCAAGTATATGGTTAATGGCGAGGAAGTAACCAAGACAGACTACGATAAGTATGTTAGCAGCATTGCGCCCGTCAATCTGTTCTCATTACTCTCTACTCCTTCCGCTTTCTGCAATCAGCATTGGCAGGAGCAGCGCAGGGTACTCTCTGAGATAGCAGGCAAGATAGACTACGACAAGATACTCAGCGAGGATGCACGCTATGCAGCTTTACTAAAGGAGTTGGAAGACCAATCTCTTGAGGCTTACCGCAAGCACCTCTCATATCAGATTAAGGAACTCAAAAAGAGTATCGCAGAAATGCCTGTCAAGGTGCAGACACTCAACCAGACATTGCCTACTTGTGAGACTTCCGAGGAGGAACTGACGAGCTTGCTTAACGAGGTTTCAGAGCAGCTTAAACGTGTAAACGCAGAGATTAACGCTGCAAAGGCAGGCGGTGCGGACTTGTTTGCCACTAAGAACATTAAGGACAAAATTCAGTTTACTGAACGTCGGCTCCTCAACATCGAAACCTCAAAGCGCAACCTCGCAAGAGAGGCTGTCGAGCAGCACGAAGCAGAGGTGCTTGACGCATTCCGTCAGCTAGCCGATGCAAAAAACTCACTTGAGGACTTGCAGAAGAAACGCATATCAGTCTATACCCTTATCGACAAGGCTGACGAGAGGATAGAGGAGATTAAGACAGACCTTGCAATAGGCAACGCTGATTGGCGCAACCTCAAAGAAGAAAGGTTTGAGTTTGACGAGAAATTGACTGTCTGCCCAACTTGCGGTCAGGAACTCCCCGTAGAGCAGGCGCAGGAGCGTTACAAGGATGCACTCACACACTACAATCTCGCAAAGGCAGCACGCAAGGAGGCTCTGTTGAAGAAAGCCGAAAAGCTGAACGCTGATTTGGAGCAGGCAAAGGCTGTGAAACAGGAGAACATAGATATGCTTGCCATCACAGACGAGCAGATACAGAATGCCTCAACCTTTGTTCACGACCTAGAGGCTAAACATAAGGAGGTATCAGAAGCTAAAGCACCTAGCTATCAGGAATTGCTTGATGCAGATGCGAACTACCTAGCTCTCAAGCAAGAAATAACCGACCTCTACAATAGCCTAGAGCAACCAACCGAGGGTGGCAGCGTAGATACCTCCAACCTAGAGGAAGAAGCAGCCAACTTGCAGCGTGATATAGAAGACATTAAGCGCAAGATATACGATTGTCAGAACTTTGAACGTGTATCTAAACTTATCGAGGACACCAAGGCACAATGGCAAGACCTCAACAAGCAGCTCACAGCACTTGAGCAGAAGGAAGATGTGGCTATCGCACTTTCGGATAAGATGGATACTCTCCTTGAGGATAGCGTGAACTCGCATTTCTCTATCGTTAAGTTTAAGCTGTTCCGCACTCTCGTGGATGGTATAACCAAAGAGCCTTATTGCACAGCTACGCTCAATGGTGTGGACTACCGAGATTGCTCTGCGGCGCAAAAAACCAATATGTCTTTGGATATTATCAACACTCTCTCTCGTCACTTTGACACCTACGTTCCATGCTTCCTCGACAATGCAGAGGGTATTAACACAATCCTCGAAACGCAGGCTCAACAGATTAGGCTCTATGTATCAACAGACCAGGACATTGTAGTGAATATGCTATGAAACAATCAAAATTATACGAAGCTCAATGCGGTGATTCTATCGACGAGTGTATTGACTCCCTTTTAGGGATAGTAAAAGACAAAGGTGATGATGTAACCTTACGTTTTAATGGAGTTTACCTAAAAATAACTCAATGGCATACGAGACAGCAACTTTTTGAAGAATACAAGCGCGGTTTACACGAGGCGAGTCTTGTATCTATGGAGCAATGTGGAGATATTCTGAAAGTAAAGGACATCGCTGATGTTATTGCACGTGGGATAAAGAAGCTCGTAAAAGAGGAGGAATGAGTATGACAAAAACAACTAAACTTCTATCCATTCCGATTACGGAAGATATTGAGGACTTTCCAGTGCCTATATTAAGTTTTGCTATTGCTATGTGTCTTTGGATGTCAAAAAATCCAAAGAAAGAAATAGAGAAAATGTTTAAGCTGAATAAGTCTCAAAATCATAATTTTGGAATTAATTATAGAAAAAGGAGGTAGATATGAGAGCATGGGTAACAAGACATACAAATGGTATGCTGTCTATACATACGCAGAAACCACGTAAGGTCAGAGGAACTTTCTTTAAGGAATGGAGGTCTCCTTCACCAATCTACATTAACGAAGAAGATTTACCTGAAGGTGTCCATCCTCGTTATGATGATGAAGAGCCGACAGAAGTAGAAATAATCATTAAAGCAATGGAGAAATAGACTATGACAAATCAGGAGAAATTAGAAGGACTCAAGAAGTTCTTGCAAGAGAATGGATTGGAGTATATCGAGCAATACAGGTCTAGCAAGTACAACCTGACAATGGACTTGTTGGTAAAAAAACTGAGAATCGCAGTCTTTATCTCTGACGGTGATCCTGAACATGAGAAATCTCTTGTCTATGCGACTAAGCAGAATGGCAGATATTGGCTCACAAAGGTATATAATCCGTTCTTCATCCGTGAAAGCGACTCTATGGAGTTCGTCATAGAAAAGATGCAGAATACAATTATCAAACGCATGATGCAGGCACAGAAACGCTGGCAGAAAGAACAAAGGCGCAAGGAGAAAAAGCAATGATTAAAAAGAAATACAACAAGAAAGAGTACGGCACTAACAATATGTACCTTGATGCTGCACTAGAGGCTCTGAAACAGGCTTGCGAGGAAGACAAGGAGATAACCCATTTCCTTCTGCTCAAGAAAGGAGAGAAGATGATATTCTCCCACAACGGAGAAGAACTAGAACTCGGCAAGGCAATCGCTCATGTTTGTTTCAAGTACGAATGGTTCCGCACAGCCGTACTCGCAGCAAGCGACTGCATCCACACCATTCTCGGGGACGAACAGAGGCTAGCTTCCATAGAGAAGTTTGTTGACAAGATGGAGGCTTTCAATAAGGCTCTAGAAGAATTAACAAAGGACATAGACACAGAACAAGTGGAGGAATAGATTATGACAGCCAAAAAGACTTTCGACGAGAATTGTGATAAAGTTAGAAGAACTGCACTCACAGAAGATATGACCTACGAGCAGAGGTTGGCAATGTTAAAGTTGCGCTATATGTAAGCAAAGGAGGACAAGGTATGCCAACATTAAAGATGAATATAGATGGAGTAGAGCGGCAAGTTGCCGTCAACTCTTACAAGGACAGTCCTTGTAATAATTGCCCACCCGACAGAAGGTGTGACGAATGCAATGTAGGTTTATATATAGTAATAAAATGAAACGGACAGAACTACTCGCACTCAAGACCGACAAGGAGAGGATTGAAGTTCTCCCTGCTGTTGATTGCTACGATTGGGATGTAGTCGTGGATTGGGAACATGAGACTGACAATCCCGAGAACAAGGAACTGTACCGAACTTATAGATGCAGCCTCTATCACAGAATGGAACTGCACGAGGGCAGTCTATAAACGAATACACAAACACAAATAAATAATATAAATGGTACACGGTTCTTCTTTTTCGGGCATCGGAACACCAGAGATAGCAGCCGAGATACTAGGATGGGAGAACGCATTTCATTGCGAAATCAATCCTTTCGGAAGGCAAGTCCTAGATTATTATTACCCAAACGCAGAAAGTTATGAAGACATCACCAAAACAGATTTCAGCAAGTGGCGAGGAAAAATCGACGTACTCACAGGCGGATTTCCTTGCCAACCATTCAGTTATGCCGGGAAGCGCAGAGGCTCGGAAGATGACCGCTACCTCTGGCCGTATATGCTTAAGTGCATACAACAGATCAGACCAACTTGGTTCGTTGGTGAAAATGTTGCTGGAATCACAACGATGGTATTCCCCGGCGAGGATGTTACGGTGGGAAGCGGTGGGTCTATCTTCGAGCAGACGGACTACATGGCAAGAGACGAGAGATACGTCATTGAAGAAATCTGTAGCCAACTTGAAGAGTGTGGATATTCCGTCCAACCGATGCTTATTCCGGCTTGTGCCGTGGGAGCTCCCCACAGACGGGACAGGGTGTTCATCGTCGCAAGGCGAGTCGAAGCCGTTTCTGAAGACACCATGCACAGCCGACAGCTACACCGACCAGATGAAGAGCAAAGGAGTGAGCGGAACGAGCGGAACACTTGCGCAGGAGGTGGTGAACGGATATGCGGAGAAACATCGCGGAATACTGCCGACACCGACAGCAGGAACTTGGAAGACTGCGGACAGCTCGGCAAAAGCCTGGGAGAAAAGAATTGCGGACAATCGCCAAGAGGACATTTCAATGGCAATATACAAATCAATGAAGGATTGCTCCCCGAAAACAGATGGCGAGATTTTCCGACTGTCTCCCCTGTTTGTGGAAGAAATGATGGGCTTCCCTTTGATGTGGACCGCCTTACCATTTCTTTCGGAAAATGGAGAAGAGAATCCTTGAAAGCCTACGGCAATGCGATTGTAGTTCAATGTATGTACGAAATCTTTAGAGCAATAGATGAAGTAAGCAAACAACAGGAGGAAAGAGTATGAGCATCCAAGAGTATCTTTTCCGCAAGTGGCAATCCCAAGGTCTCACCGATAGGGAGAATACACTTCTCACCCACCTTGCAGAACTTAACCCCTTGTTGCAGGGGGTGCTAGAGACAGAGTGGTTTAAGACTCACAACACAAACAAATCATCATAAATATGGCAATAGACAAAAGTAAATCATGCACCTTTAACAGAGGCGGCAAATGCGCTCTCGCAATCCCTTTCTCAATGTGTGAACGCTGTATGGCTTATCACCCTAAGGAGATAAACTACGATGCGATGCGAGAAAGGTTGCACCTCGAAAGATTCGACAATTAATCACAACTAAAACTTATTAATCATGGCAGAAGAAAAAACAGCAGCAATTCAGACTGCAAAGCAAACACAATTAGTGCCTCGTCAGAAGATGGAGAACCTTCTTCAATCTGACTACTGGCAGGATGCGCTCAAGCGCACTCTAGGAGATAACGCAGGAACATTCGCAACTTCGCTTGTGGAACTTTTCTCAGAGGACAAGCAGTTGGCACAATGTGATCCTAAGTTGGTAATCAAGCAGGCTATGCTTGCAGGAGCCGTTGACTTGCCTATCTCAAAGGCTATCGGTTTCTCTTACCTTACCGTATTCAAGAACAAGGGAGTGCCTACACCTACCCTCATGATTTCAACACGAGGCTACATTCAGTTGGCACAGCGTTCAGGCAAGTACAAGCTAATCAATGCCGACACGGTTTACGAGGGGCAGATTGTTACTCGCAACTTCATGACGGGAGAGTTCGAGCTTCGTGAGGAACGCACATCAGACAAGGTGGTAGGTTTCTTTGCCTACATTAAGACCACAGACGGATTTGAAAAGACTCTCTATATGTCCGTTGAGCAGATGGCACACCACGCTAAGACCTTTAGCGCAGGCATTAAGTCTGACAAGGAGTTCACCGAGCAGAAACTTATCGACCTCATTCAGTCAACAGCAAAGAACGGACCTATACCGGGAGTTATGGGATGGAAAGGCTGTCCTATTGCAATGGCACAGAAGACAGTCCTCAAGCAGCTTATCTACAAGTACGGACCGATGTCTGTATCTGTGGCAAAGGCTATCTCTAACGATGATGATGGTTGGGAAAACCCTTCGGCAGAACAGCAGAGAGACGAGCTTAATGCAGCTCCTAAACCTGTGTTCGATGCTTCTCAATTTGAAGATGTAGAGGAGGTGATTGAAGATGAACCAAGTCCTTTCGACCAGCAGTAATCATGAAACTGATTGTCATAAATAGTAACTCCAAGGGGAATGCCTATATCCTTGAATCAAGTAGTGAGATATTGCTACTTGAGGCAGGGGTTAGGCTCCGCGAGGTGACTAGCAAGCTCAATCCTCAGAAGAATGTCGTAGGACTATGTGTTTCCCACGTTCAGCATGGAGACCACGGCAAGTACGCAGACAACTACCTCAAGAGGTTTGGCTGTGACTCTGTTACTTCCGAAAATGGGATAAGCGGTAAGACCTACCCTCTAGGCGAGTTCTATATCACTCCATTTGAGGTGTACCACGATGTCAAGTGCTTCGGCTTCCTCATTCATCATAAGGAAATGGGTACTCTCCTTTTTGCGACGGACACCTATTGTCTTCCCTACACATTCAAGGGAGTAAACCAATGGTTGATAGAGGCTAACTATGCCGATGATATTCTAGAGAATAACCTTGCCAACGGAAGGATAGACAAGAAGCAATACGATAGAATAGTTGTCTCGCATTTCTCTTTGGATAACTGCGTCAAGGCTCTCATAGATGGAGAGGCAAGCAAGTCTCAGTCTATTACGCTTGTACACCTCTCAGACCGCAATTCGGATGCAGATAGATTTCAGAATAGTGTGGCAGCAGCATTCGGTGTTCCCACCTTTATAGCAACAAAAGGACAAGAAATTAATCTAACGAAGCAATGAGATACAATCCCTCCGATCCCAGAGACATAATGAAGGCTCACCAACAGCTTGAGTATTACATTGCCAACAAGATACCCTTTGAGCTAGACAAGCTCAAGGTATCTAGGACACGCAATCAGAACAGCTACTATTGGGTGGTCTTGAAGTATTATGCCTCACAGATTGGTTTCACGAAAATAGATGCGGAAAAAGAATTCAAGGAGGTGGTAAATCCCGACATATTCGTCAGGGAGTTCACAGACAGAAACGGAAATTCCCACAAGGTTATACGTTCCTCCGCAGATATTACCAAAGAGGAAATGACCTCTGCGCTTAATAACTTCCGAGTCTATGCTGAGACCTATGCAGGTATCTGTATTCCTTACGAGGACGATTGGGCAGACATCAGAGCTTGCGAGCGTGAAATAAAACAAGTAGAAGGATATATTTAATGGAGAAATAGTATGAAAGCAAGACACATAAAGAAATTACGAGAACGCATTAAAACGTTCAACAAATACGAGATACGAAGATCAGCAAGTCTGTTCGGAGATTTCTTCGGCTGTAACCGCCTCGGTCTTGTAATGGATAACTATTACATAACCGCAGATAGTCCCGAACTTGCACTTAAAAGGTTCTTCCGTTATTATGAGAGAAAGATGAAACGTAGGCACGATAACTACACATCTAACCCCGAAGAAACCACTGAAAAATGGGGTAGAATAATGGTAAAGAATCTAAAGAGTGGATTTATGACATTTTATAGATAACGTTATGGTACAAGAAAAGAATTAATTATGGCAAATGCACTTAAAAAATTAAAGGAGTTCTTCTATCACCATCGGTCAATAGTCAGGGACTATTGGTTTGAAGGTAACAAGAATAACTACACCGAAGAAGAGGCTGTCACATCTTTAGAGGCATTGAGCTTTTATTGTTGGTTTACAGAGAAGATACAATTCAAAGGAAATAAAATCGTAAAATTACCACAATTACGAAGATAAAAATAGTTAGAACTCGTCACACCGTTAATTGGGGTGATGGAGAAGATGGAGGAGAAATCACATACGATGTGTATCATGGGTTTAGTAGCGTACCGCCATTGCCATTTTGTACTAAATGGATATTAGACAGAAGCGGTTTAACGGAGGATGAACTCATGCAATACATGAAACCTCTACTAACAATCAGAGGCTCTGTTAAAGTTATTACAAAATTATCAATCCCATATTGATGTTGTTATGACAAGAAAAGAAATAGAAGATATTTTGACAGCAGAGGGCAAGGCGGTAATCTGTGACGTGATAGTTCGACTTATGACAAAAGGGGAGATTGATATTACAGATATTAACGCTTGCAAAATCACTACACCTACGGGCAAACGTGTTTGCGAATATGTATTGAGCAACTAACAACTAAAAACAATACAAAATGACACTCAAAGAAAAATTTTACGCAATATACAAAAAAGTATATAAAACAGACAAAGAGCCAAATTCATTTGAATTGGCAAAACTGGCAAACATACTTGCAAATGCTATGGTTTGTTGTGCTGATGCGGAACAAGAATTAGGGACAGACGTTTTTAACGCACTTAAAAAATGCGTCAAAGTAAACAAACGTTCTACTCGGGTAGATATAACAGCACTAATGAAATTGTTAAATGACAAATAACGCTTTCTAAAGGCTTTTGTGGGCAAAGGTAGTGCAACATACTACCTTTCCCATAGAATGCCTTGAAAAAAGCCTAAAAAGTGGCAAATATGAAACGTGAAAAGAAAGAAATAATACAAGATATAGTCGTTATAGTTTTTTTCGTTACAATGGGCGTTTATCTTACGTGTGTTTTGGGGAGTTTTTTAATTAATAAAATCTTTTAAAATTATGGGATGCGATATTCATTTAAGAGTTGAGGCAAGAAGAAAGGTAAATCCTTATCCTAATGACCGACATGAATGGTATAATGTTGGTTTTTATGGGGAATTTAGTTCTCGTATATACGGAATGTTTGCAAGAATGGCAAATGTAAGGAGTGGTGGGGATAACTATAAAGTTCAGTTTGAACCACGTGGTCTTCCAAATGATATGACAGATTGGGCTACGTGCGAGAGTTTTTATCTACACGTAACGGATGATGAAAATGCCGCAGAGTGGGGGGGAAACTATTACTTAAAGGAAAGAGCAGAAGAATGGGTAAAAAAAGGTTATGCAAAATGGGTGGATGACAATCATCGAAGAGTCACAGACCCAGACCATCATTCATGCTCTTGGCTTACAACACAGGAGTTAAGACAATGTTTTGACGATTGCTTTAAGCAAGAAGATGGCACATACAAGCCTTATGCTGACTATATTAAATGGTTGGGATTGGTGTCCTTATGTGAGGGAATTGAATCTGATGGAATACACGAATGCCGTGTTGTGTTTGCTTTTGATAACTAATTACAAAATCTTAGAATTATGAAAAAGTGTATATTTACAAACAAGCTAAACAATACTTCAAAAGAATGTTTGGTTGGTAATATCGGTGCGTTGGTTTA
>Ga0265300_10002311_pt1 | contig 16696 bp, 16 predicted proteins | sample AusTroGonzalo_MG_FD_193482 | JGI IMG/M metagenome (GOLD analysis project Ga0265300, IMG submission 193482) | Bovine rumen microbial communities from tropical cattle in Woodstock, Queensland, Australia - Gonzalo_03 | ecosystem: Host-associated > Mammals > Digestive system > Stomach > Rumen ...
GAGAACCCTTCCATAAGGCAATCGCCGTGAACGAAAGCCGATACGAGATTGTCGCCGAGCGCTTCTTCAAAAAGCTTCGGCCATTCCGAGTTCTGTAATTCTGCGACGCTTAAAATCTTCTTCATAAGGGAACCTCTAAATTACCAACTTCCGCCGGAGCCGCCGCCACCAAAGCCGCCTCCGCCGAATCCACCGCCGAATCCGCCTCCGCCAAAACCGCCAAAGCCTCCGCCGAAGCCACCTCGTGGCCCGTGATGCCCACGGCTGCTATTGCTGAGCGCATTTCCGAGCAAGAACCAAAGGCAACCGTTTCCGCGTCCGCCGCCGTTCTTCGAGACCAGCAAGAATAAAATCACGAAAATGACGAGCGGGAGCCAAAGCGGATCGTCTTCTTCTTGCGGGAGTTGGTCGGTATTGACCTGTAGCGTGACGCCTTTTTCTTTCGCAACAACTTGAGCGATTTCCCAAGCAAGCGTTATGACGCCTTGACCATACTTTTCAACCTTGAATGCTGGCACAATTGTTTTTTGCTGGAGCCGTTCTACAAGCACGTCGGGCAAGTAGCCTTCGGCGCCGTAACCGACTTCTACGCTTCTGCGGCGTTGTTTCATTGCTGCAAAAATCAAGATGCCTTCATCCGTCTTGCCGCCAACGCCCCAGCTTTGGGCGATGCTTACGGCGTAATCTCTAAAGTCGGCGTAACCGATATCGTGCACAAGCGCAACAGCCAGCCCGACTTTCGTTTTGCGGTAAAGTTCTTCGGCGAGTGCATTGAAAAACTGCACTTCTTGCTTCGTAAGCAAACGATCTTCGTCGTATACATAGCTGTTCTGCGGACGCTTGGGGAGCCCGGCTTTGTTCACCTTGAAACCTGCCGCGACAGGAATCGCGAGCAATAGCACGAACAGCAGTGTTAAAATTCTTTTTGGCATATAAAAAAGCCGCTTTGCCGCGGCTTCGTAAAAATACAAATTTATAGGTTATTCGAATAGAATCATGTGCTTTGCACATCTTAAAAAGATGGCGTAGTTCGGCTCTTCGATGTACTCGGGGACCTTACAAGGTTGGTGTGCTTGTCGAACCACTATTTGCACACCGGCAACAGTTGTTTCTGAAGACCGCTAAAGTCCGTTTTCTTGATCGCGCTGATGATTGCATCGAGTTCGCTCTTGCCGACGCCCTTTGCAGAAGACCAGAAGTTAACATTCTTTCCCTTGACGGAAACAGAAACGTCATAGGAGGAAAGTCTTCCGGTTTTGCCTCTAGGTGATGTCGAAATTTCCATATTGAGAGTCGGTGCTAGATCGTTGTCGTCCGTGACAAAGATGGATTTTTTCGAGAGAGCGTTTTCGATGGCGTTGCACACATTGGCGAGTACATCACATTTAATCTTGACTTCGCAACGAGATTGACGTACGCGGTAAGGAACTTGGAGTGCCTGAGTTTTGCCGGTAGCTCTCAAAAGTTCGTAAGGGAAGTTGGGTTCCACCGTAATGACGTAAGGGCCCTTTTCAAAGTTGACGTTGCGGAGGCTGAATGTCGCGATGCCGTTGCGCTGCGTGCGGCGTTCGGAAAGGGTTCTGCTTTGACGGGCTACTAGCGGAAAACTGGGAAGCGGGCCGAGGGAATCCTTGACGATCACGTTCCAGGAAGGCATTTCGGCGCGAGTCAGTTCAAAGTTCGGTTCGGCCGTTGTTGTTATGGTAACGCTCGAAAGTCTTTCGATGAGAATCTTTTCGATTTCGGGGAGTGCATGCTGCAGGCGATGGCTGTCGTCAAGCGGGTAGACATCGGCCAGCTGGAGCAAATAGTAATTGTGTTCGTTGACCTTTTCTTCGGCCTTGGCAAGGTCGTTGGCGGCGTTGATGTAAATGCGGTCTTCGATGGCCTGACGTGCCGATTTTTCGAGGTCTGCAATTTCTTGCTTGAGGGTCTTTAAATGGAACTGCAAATCGGCCGTGAATTCGTCCATGTCGAGAGTTGCTGTTGCCTTGAATCCCTTTTCCACTTGTACGGGATACACCTTGACGCCTTTGAGAACGACATTGCTCTTGACGTTGTTGCTAGCCCTGTAGGTTTCGCCGAGGGTGCTTTCCCCATTATTGATATCTTCGTATTTGGACTGCGTTTGTGTTGCGGAAATCTTGGACTTCACCTGTTTTGCAACGCCAGCGATGGCAGCATTGTTTGCTTCTTCTTGAGAAACTTTAGATGTTGCAGTATAGGTTATAATCTTTCCGGCAAATGCAGGAACAATCGAAAGACATGTACAAAGAATAAGGGACTTTATATTCATTAGTTCAGCTCCATCAGTATCAACTTACGTGTGATATTGATTTTTTTCGTTTCGGCAATCGGCTTGAAAATCTGACGAATCTTGGCATAGACTTCTTGGGAGTCCTTGTACTTGATCGGATTGGCGTAGATGACAAAGTCCAAAGTCTTTGCGGTCATGACGTTGACTTTCACGGAACTGAAGGTGCCCTTGAGACCCTTCATGATGGCGTCGTGCAAGTCTTCGGTCTGGCTGTCGGAGTATTCGCCCTTGATGTTTGCGACAACCTTGTACTGCGTGCCCTTGGAGAGGTCCATCTTCCAGTAGCTGAGGATCTTCTGTTCGAGGCCGGGCATGGCCTTGCGGACTGCAGCGCCGATGTTGGAGTTGATGTTAATCTTGGACGTATGGCCGTTGTTGCGGACGACGGCGGACTGCGAACCCAGGAGGCGGGAAGTCGAGGTTTCGTAAGCGGAGACTTCCACGGAAACTTCTTCGTTCGTCACTTCTGGAGTGTACTTGATGTAGACGTCGGCATCAAGAGCGATGCTGGCCAAGTAAGACAAGTCGTCTTCGGTATTGGCGATATCGCTTTGCATTTCGAGGATGCTGTTCAGTTCTGCCTGGCCGTCGACAGACTTGACATCGTAGTTCTTTTTGGTCAGGTAACCGTTAATGGCTTCTGCCGTTGTACGGGAATACGGGCTTTCTGCGGACGGATCAGGAACTCCGTCCTTCAAGCTCAGGTTCGGGGAAACCATGATGACCGGTTGGCCGATATCCTGGATGGCGTTCACCTGGGCGTAAGTTTCTGTAGTGGCTTCTGCAGCCGTTGCCTTTGAGGAAACCGCCGATGTGCCTACGCTTGCCTTTGCGGTGGACTTCACAGCCGGAGCCGAAGAACCATAGCCATCAAGTTCGTTGTAGGCGCTTTCTGCTCTTTGGCGCGTTGCTGCGTTCTTTTGACGGGAGTCGGAATCGCTGCGTTTTACGGCGTGCGGAGCGGAACAGGCTGTTTCGGTCAGGAGAAGAGCTAAGCAGAGAGAAGAAATTAAGTGTCTCATATTACAATATCTCTTTAAAGGTTTCCTTCTTTTTATACGAATAATATACAATGTTTTGTCTTCGGAAGTAAACAAATAATACGATTTGTAAAATACTTTTTTTAAGAGTTGCTATCAAAGCGAAAATTGGATATATATATCCATAAGGCTACGTTTATTAAAAAGGACGTTCTTTTACCTATAAATAATTGTAGTTTGAGTGTGTTAGGAAGATTCTTCACATGTGTGAGGTTTAACATGAGCGAAAAATGGATCTGGTTGCCCGATTGGGCCTCAAATCTTGGCATTTGGGAAGACGACCTGATGGATGTCGCCCCCTCTGCTAATCATGTTTATGTGCCGTACGACCAAATGTCGGAATTTCTGGATCATCCGATGGATCTCCCGGAATTCAAGAAGGCATCGACGGTTGTGGCTTGGGGGCTCGGCGCATTGTCGCTGATGTGTTCTGCATCTGCGGAGCATAAGCCGGGACAAAAATGGATTTTGCTCTCGCCGTACGCCGATTTCTGTGATGAAATCGGGAACTGGACAGTTCCCAATCTGCATTTTATGGCGCACCAACTCTCGACGACGACTGAGCCTGCGCTCAAGGCGTTCATGGAACTTTTTGAAGATGATTTTGGCGACTGGCAAGACGACTGGTTCCAGAATGCCAAAAAGTACAGTGCGGAATCTCTGGCCAAGGGACTCATGTACCTTGCAGAACACCGCGTAGAGTCCGTCGTTCCGCATAACGAAGACATCCAAGTCGTTTATGGAAGGCTCGATACGACGGTTACGCCGGAATGGACGTTAAAGCTCAAGGCGTTCTTGCCTAAGGCGGAATTCAAGGAGCGCCCGAAGGCCGGCCATTGGCCGCCGATGTTATTGTTGTAGTCTTTTCTGCAATCGTGCTAGCACAAATACTGCAACAAGATAAATGGCGAAGAACCAGAGCAGAGCGTTTTCAACAAATTCACCAACTCTTGTATAGAAGGTGTTCCTTGTCTTGAGGGGCATCTTTCTTTGTATGACCCTAGTCTCGAAAATCTTGGTGTTCTGGTCGTAGTGGCCGTACTGGTCGATGAATGCCGAAATGCCGCTGTTGGCAAGGCGTGCCACCGGGTAGCCGTAAGAGACTGCCATGTGACGAACGATGTTCAAATGCTGGAAGGGCGCAGTGCTCTTGCCGAACCATCCGTCATTCGTGATGTTCACCATCAGGCGGGAACCGGCTTGGATGGACTCGCGGATGATGTCTCCGAAGATGGCATCGTAGCAAATGTAGGGCGTCCAGTTGTAGGGACCGTAAACAGGAGTTTCTTTTCCAGGAACAAAGTCGCCTTCGCCAAGGTCTACGTAATTGAGGATGGGGAACACGTCGTCAAAAGGAATGCGTTCGCTAAACGGCACGAGGTGCTTCTTGATGTAGCGCTGCGGGAATAGCGGATCGCCCGGCGTAAAGAGGAACGAGGCGTTGTAGATTTCGAAGCGTCTTGGATTGTTTAAGTCCATGGAAACTCGCTTGAAATCGAGTGCCCCCGTCAAGATGCTTGCGTTCTTGAGGTTTGCCATCTGGTGCAAGCGCTTGATGACGGCGGGCTGGCGACGGATGTGGTCGGGGATGGCCGTTTCTGCAAGCAGAATGAGGTTCGTGCCCGGCTGTGTGCTGTCCATGGCCATGCCGAAAGTTTTTGTGACGATGGAATCGAAGCGGGGCTTGCTCCACTTGGCGCCTTGGGCAATGCTTGGCTGCACCATGGCAATGGCCGGATTTTCTTGGGCTTCGGCGTTGTAGAACGGAGCGGCTTCGGGGGCGGAGAGAACGTAACTTCCGTGAATGAGGAGCGTTACGAAAATGACGAACGGAACGGCGTACAATGCGTATTTCTTTTTGCCGTTCATCAAGAAGGCTTGTGCGACAATCTGGTTCGAAGCCATCATCAAGATGGTGTAGCCGAACACGCCGATAATCGAAAGCGTCTGGATGAGTTCGATGTGGTTTCCGAGCGTGTAGCCAAGATGGTTCCATGGGAACGCGAAGTCGCCGCTCGTGCGCACCATTTCGATGCCGGCATAGAACAGCGGGAATAACGCAAGCAGGTAGGCCTTGCACTTGATCTTTAATTTCTTTGCGGTCGAATAGACGAAGGCGGCGAGAACGTTAAAGGTGCTGAGGTAAGCGATGAGGAGGATGAGGCCGAGGAAGATGAGTCCCGAGGGGGCGGTCTCCACGTTCATCACGTTGCGGATCCAGTAATAATTGATGGTGTTGTAAATCATGCTGGCCCAGAACGTCGCAAATACAGATGTTTCGCGATTGTACTTGTTCAGGACGATGAACCAGGGCACGAGCAGAACGAACATCGCAGGGCCGAGCGGAAGCGGCGGGAAGGCAAATGCCACGAGCACCCACGAAATGCTTGCGAGAACGAGGGCTGTGCGGGCGTCTTTCTGCTTGAACATCTTGGTGTTCCAACGGCCAAAGAGGAACAGCCAATAGAACATCATTGGAATGAATGTCGCTACAATCTGGTAGAGCCCGGCATGGCTGCGGGTGAGGTAGTCGATTGCGAGGAAGGCAAAGACGATAATGCCGTAAGTGTTTATGTAACGCGAAAACGGCTTGCGTGCCGCCTTGACGAACAGGAACGGGATCGCAGCGATGATGGGCAACAGCTGGCCTGCTTGTAAGTACAGGCCCGGCGTTTGCGGACGCAAAAAGAACAGAACGAACTCAATCGCTACAAGAATCGAAACGTAAATCTTGTAGGCTCGCGGAAGGTTTTTGAGTTTGCTTAGTAGTTTGTCAATGGTCATTTTTTTTTCAGTCTTAATTTTTCACTCATTGCTCAGAGCGTAGCGACCTCAGAGTGCGTAGCACGGCCTCATGCCTCACAAGCCGCTTTTATCCTTGGGGTTGAAAATCAGCACGAATTCGCCTTTGGGCGGGTGCGCCTTGAAGTGGGCGGAAATCTCGGTCGGCGTGCCGATGAGGTGCTCTTCGAACTTCTTGGTCAGTTCGCGCATCAATGCAATCTTGATGTCGCCAAAGACTTGCTTGATTTCTTCGACGAACTTGTCGATGTTGTGCGGGCTTGCGTAAAAGATCTGTGTTGCTTCGACGTCTTTCAGCTTTTCGAGAAGATGGATACGCTGGGCGCTCTTCTTGGGCGAAAAGTACTGGAACGTAAAGTGGTCGGTCGGCATGCCGCTAGAAACAAGTGCGGTAATCATGGCGCAGGCGCCGGGAACGGCTCGCACTTCGATGCCTTCGCGGACGCATTCACGAACGAGGTTGAAGGCGGGGTCGGCAACGCCTGGGGTGCCGGCGTCGCTCACGAGAGCGATGTCGCCCGTGTTCTTGAGAAATTCCACGTACTTGGGCGTGACTTTTTCTTTGTTGAAGTCGTGGTAGGCTTCCATGGGTGTCGTGATGCCGTAATTGTCAAAGAGGATTCTCGAATGACGGGTGTCTTCGGCAAGGACGAGGGGGACTTCCTTGAGGATGCGCACGGCGCGGTAGGTGATGTCTTCCATGTTCCCGATGGGAGTCGCTACGATATATAAAGTATAAGCCATGATGTAAAGATAGATTTTTCGAGTTTTGAGGTATGAGCCCGCAGCTTCGCTGCTATGAGTATTGAGTTGAAATCCTATAACTCAAGCCTCACTGCTCACGACTCATTGTTCGCTGCTAATAGTCACTTGCGCTGTTCAGGTCGGTGGGCCTGTTCGTGTTCAGTTCGAATGATAGGCGCTGCACGAGCTTGCGGTGCATTTCGTTAGAGGCCTTGTTTACAAGGTCTGTGCGGAACCGTCCGTAAAGAACGGCGTTAATGTCTTGCTGCTCAATGAATTCCATGTGACGCACCAGAGTCCCGTTGCAGAAAATGCGACCCGTAAAGGCGTACGTCCAGGATTCATTGACGGGGAGAATCGGCCAGATCGGGATGAGGATGCCGATGTTCCATGCGGAATTCGGTTCGTTCTGCTGGACCGTCGCTACGATTCTTGCGTCGCCGCGGCAGGATTCCCTTGGAAAGTCTTCCTGGCTGGCTGCTTTTGTGTACGCCCGTAGCAGGTCTTGCGAAAGCTCCAGCGTGTCGTTCCCGTAAATGAAGTTGATGTTTCCGAAAAAACTGTACTTTTCGTCTGTCAGGGGGAGCCCTTCCAGGTCGCCTTGCGTGAGATTCATGGAACATCCCGACAGAAATCCCGTGAAAACAAGAGCTGAACATAAAAAAATGACGATGGAACGCATATATCAAAGATATAAAAAAACGGAAGCCGTCGATTTTATTTAGATTGTGCCTATGGATTTGCCTGCTTATTTTATTAGTGACGCCCATTTGGGTATCGAGCCGCCGGGTGCTGTCCCCAATAGGGAACGAAAGTTGATCGAACTTCTCTCTTCCTGGAAGGGGAAGGCAAGCCATGTCGTCGTGATTGGCGACCTTTTTGAGTTCTGGTACGAATACAATTATTATGTGGCTTCTGCCCATTTCAATCTGTACCGTGCTTTTGCGGAACTTGTCGAATCGGGTGTCGAAGTTCATCTTTTGCAGGGAAACCACGATTTTGCCTACGGGGACTTTTTCCCGAAGACGTTGGGCGTTCCCGTCCACAAGACCTTGATTCTTGAAATCCAGGGCAAGCGCGTGTTCTTGACTCATGGTGACGGCGTTCCGAAGTCCGATCGTGGCTACCGCTTTTTGCGCAAAGTGCTGGACTTGCCGCTGAACCGGTTCCTTTTCAAGCAAATCCATCCGGATTGGGGCATGGGACTTGCGCGTTTTGTCGGCCGTAACAGCCGCAAGTACGGAGAAAGCAGAGTTATCAAGATCGAAGAATACCTGGAATGGGGAAATCGCATCCTTAAAAAGGAACACTGCGACTGTTGCATCCACGGCCACCACCATATTTCTGGAATATGGAATACCGAGAACGGTATCGTGGCTTCTCCAGGGGAGTTTATAAAAAAGCCCACCATTCTCTGCATGGAAAATGGTGGGTTGAAATTGCTTTCGCTATAAAGCGGATCGTAGAATTTATGGATTGTCGCCGTTTGCGCGGCCTTCGGAAGAGTTGACCATCTTTTTGCTGGAGTTTTCACCCCAAAGCTTTGCGACAAGGTCTACACTTGCGAACTTTTGCCAATATTCTTCTACCCAGCACCAGTGGTGGACTACTCCCTTTTCGTCAGTGATGGTCCAGTCCTTATGTACAGAGAAGGTCATTTTCTGAGCCTGCGGTGTATAATAAGGATCGGACGAAGCTTCTGGCTCGATGGTGATGGTCCATGTCCTGCCTACGGTTCTCTTGTAGATGGCTACGTTGAAAGCCACAAGCAAGACTAGACTGATGATGCTCCACTTGAAGTTCTTCTTCGTCAGCAGGTATATTAAAAGGAGGAGGAGTAATATACTGATTGCAGCGAAGTTATAGTGAGTCGGATAAAATACTTTGAATACTTCAATCATTTTACCTTCTCTCTCTTTAGAACGTTAGCGGATTACTTCTTCTTGGCAGCCTTCTGCTGTGCAACGAGCGGTGCGACGCTGAAGGTGAGGACGTTCTTCACGACCTGGCTTTCGGTACGGAAGCTCTTGAGCGGAAGAGCGATGCCGTGAGAGGAAAGCGTGCCCATGAAAGAGGCGTTAGCATGGCTTGCAATGGTACGGACGTTGATGAAGCCCTTGTTCTTGCTGAAGGTGAGCTTGAAGGTCTTCTTGGCTGCGTCGTATTCGGCAACCATGGTCTTGTTTTCCTTGGTGTCCAATGCATTCTTGGTGTTGTGGTCAAAAATGATGGTTCCGCGGGTATCGATAGAGAGCATGGTCTTGTTGCCAACTGCGTTACGGCAAGCGAGAGTTGTCCATTCGCCTTTCTTCTTGGAGCCCTTGGCGGTGAAGACGTACTTGTTGCCTTCCTTGACCAAAGTGTATGCGCCAGTAGCGATCTGAAGACCGATAGCGTTGAATGCACCCTTGAAGTAGAGGAACTTGGACTTGGAGCCGACGATACCGTTGATGAAACGGAAGGAAGTGGACTTCGGGGTCTTAATCGGCGTAATTGCTACGCGCTTGCCAACCGGGTCGACTTCGACATCAACATAAGGACCTACATCGACTGTTCTGCCATCTTCAGTTTTGGTCTGAGTAGCAAGCTTGTCGAGCTTGAGGGCCTTGACTGCTTCTTCCGGGAATCTGATGAAGCCACGGACATCCATTTTGACGATTATGTTTTCCATTTACACCTCTTTTGTTTGTTGTATTGACTATAAAATAACAATTTGTTCAACAGATGTCAAAGATTCTGACGAAAAAAGCATGAACAAAGGATAAAAATAGTTTTTTCGTAATCTGTAACCTCTGTTGTACAAAAAATAATAATAAAATTGTAAAATGTTGCAACAAATGAAAAAAAATTTTCTTTATTTGCTTAAAATCACTCTGGAAATGGCTTCTGACAAGGGTTCTTCGGTACGAAATGCCTCGTTTATATCTTTGAATTGTTCCTTTACTGTGTGACTGCGGTCACGGAATCGGGCTCTATCCGAGAGAATTACTACGTTCTCTGCACCAGAAATGTTGTCGGAATCAATTTCTACGTTGGCTCGCACGAGGAACTTCGGGTATAGAAAGCGATATTTTTCAGAAATCGCAACAGCAATACTCAACACTGGGTCGATTAAAATAGTAGTTTTGGCACTTTTGGCATTTCTAGTGGCCAAAATGGCGCCTGTTCCGCGTCCGACAAGGACTTTGGGCGGTTTTCCGTTGACTTGCGTTGCGCATTCGTAGATCATTTGGGCGTCGGCAATGTAGTTTTCTTCGGAGGGCGTTCCTTTGTTGTTGCCGCTACCGCGATAGTTGAACGTTACGGCGGCGAATCTCGGGAGGCTGTCAAGCTCTGCGAGGAACTGGGCGGCGTCTTCGTCGGCGTCAGGGTAGTAGAGGAGAACGCTATTTTGCTCGTTACCGACAACGAAACCTTCGAGGACGGTGCCGTCTTCGAGCGTGCAGGAGATGTTCTTTGCCTTGTCGGCGATGGCTTCGCGGGCTTCTTTGTGCGTGATGGCGCGCGGGAAGGCGTTGCGGCGTTCTGTCAAGGCAAGGTAAAAGACCATGCTGACATATATAATAAGGAGGGCTCCTGCAAAGCGGAGGATGCGGCTGAGTGTTCCCAAGACGAGTTCTTTAAATTTCATAGTAGATGTTGGTTGCTAGATATGTTACTTGTTAAATCTAGTTATTTCTTTAATAAAGGTGCTGTGACTTGGTTACACGTTGTAAGAGGGTGCTGTAACTGGATCCATCAGCCCTTTGGGCTTCTGGATGACGTCGTAAGGTGCCCCCGGCATCCCGCAACTAGTGCGGGACAGGCTCAGGCCGGGGTGACAAGCTGTACAAAAATGCATAAGGTGATTCCGGCACGGAGGCCGGAATGACATCGGAATGCTTGTGTAAAACTGTAAAGCAAGAACGCTCAAACACGCAAGGCGAGAATACACAAATGCGTAGGCCGAGAGTCGCGGCCATGCTTGCATGGACATGACCGAGGCCAGCATTTGGCGTTATACGGCCGTAGGCCTATAACGCAAAAGGACTCCCGGTGGAGTACAACCGGGAGTCCGAGGGATGGGATTGGGTGTTCCTTTAAATTACCCTATTTTTTTCGAAAGCGTATCACTTCGAAAACAAAAAGTGTTCCCAGAGTGTTCTTTTTGCAGGAACAGTAAGGAACAGACGTGATTATGCATACATTTTTGAAAAACAGGTGTTCCCAAAAAAGCCAAAAAAAATTACATTTCCACCCGATGAACGTATATGCCTACTACAATTATCGAAAATACCTGCAGGACTACTACGATTATCGTAAGTCCGTCCAGAGGTATTTCTCGTACCGGTCTTTTGCAAAGAAGGCTGGGTATTCCTCTTCTGGTCTTTATTTGGATTTGATCCGCGGTCGCAAGTCGTTGACGCAGCAGATGATTCCGAAGTTTATTGCGGCTCTCGGCCTCAATGAAAGGGAAGGTCGTTACTTTGCCCTCATGGTGGACTTTACCCATGCCACCACGGCTTCTTCGAAGCAGCAGATCTTTGATCAGATGTCGGCTTTGTTGCCGCGTACGATCAAGAACTTGACCAAGAACCAGCAGGAATACTACAGCAAGTGGTATTACGTTGTGGCTCGCGAAGCGCTTGCCGTTCTCAAGATCAACGAAAAGAACATCCAGGAACTTGCGCTTTTCTTGAACCCGAAAATTTCTCTCCCGCAGGCCAAACAGGCCATCCAGCTCCTCCTCAATTTGGGACTTATAGAGCTCGGCGAAGATGGATTCTACCATTCCGTAAACAAGGCAATTACGAATGGCAGTGAAATCGCCCCGCTTTTCGTTCATCAGTTCCAAAAGCAGATGATTGATTTGGGTAAGGATGCGCTAGATCACTACAGCACCGAGCGTAGAAATGTATCTTGTATGACGATGAGTGTGTCTGCTCAAGGACTAGAACGCATCATTAGCAAGATCGACCTCTTCCGCAAGGAAATCGTGGACATCATTCGTTCGGATGAAGGCGAGTCCATGGTTTGCGAAATGAATATCCAGTTCTTCCCCTTGAGCAAGGAGAAGGTGGCTCTTCCGCCAGAGACGGATGTCGAGGGAGGTGAAGATGAAGTTTGTTAAGACCTACGCAGGGCTCTTTGCAGCACTGTGCGCCTGCATGCTTGCATGCACTGGCGAAAATGGTGACGTGGCAGGTACTGTTACCGATACGGGTAACACGATTGCTTCTGGTGTTGTGTGCCATAGCGATGGCTCCCGTGCCGTTTCTGCGATGGTGCGTATTGCTCGTGAACCGGTGGCTGGGGATTCCTTGGCCAAGATGGATTACATCGAAACGAAGACAGACACGCAGGGCGTGTTCATGTTTGATTCTGTTTTGATGGATACGTTCCAGCTTGCCGTTATTGATTCTAAGCATAAAGAAATTCTGTACATGCCACGTGCGACAAAGAACGCTGGCGCATTGGACAGCTTCAAGCTTGAAAAGGCCGCCGTGTTCAGCAGCGTGCTTTACTTCGAAGATATGGTCGAACCGTCTGTGGCAGTCGGCTCTCATTTCGAAGTGTTCATGCCGGGAACGCCGTTCACGCAGAGCGTGTTTGCCGGGGATTCGTTCTCGATGCTGATTCCTGCCGGTACTTGGTGGTTCGGCTTCTGCCCGGGCGATCCGCAGATTGTGGCAAGGCTTGAAGATTCTGGCGTGGCGGACTCCGTGATTTACCGTACATGGAATATGGACGGCGAAGTCAAGTCCGGCGATACGCTTTCGAAGGGGCCGTTCATCTGGAGCCCGACGGCTGACGTCGACTCCTTGATCAAGCTCGAAGAAAAGAAGAAAAACGAAAAGAAGCCTGCGTACTTGTCTGGTGTCGTGACGTGCAAGAAAAATGATTCCTGCACAAATGTTCAGGTGCAGATGATTACGGACCTTTACGGCTTTGAATTTGTCGATGGCGATTCCACTCGCTTTATCCCGCAGACTGAAACGGACGAATCTGGACGTTGGTTCTTGCAGGTGCCGGATTCCGTGCCGTACGATAGCCTCCGCATGGAATACCGCTTGCTTGACGACGAAGGCAACGTGACGTTGGCTGGCCTTAGCCGCTACGTGAAGGCTTCGGAACTCAAGAACTTGAAGGACACGCTTTTGGTTGACACGACCGAACTTGTCAAGACTTCTGTGCTTGTGGGCGGCGTGATGATTGCCATCGGAGACCCCGAAGAACCGGAAACGGATGAAAATTCGAGTTCGTCCGAAAACGCAGAATCTCAGCCCGAAGTTGTTCAGTCCGAAATTTGCAAGGTGAACAGCGTGAATAGCGTGGTCCTGGGACTCAAGGGAACGTCTCACTTTGTAAGAGATGTGACCTGCAATATGCTGAAGATCGTCAATCTTCCGGCGGGTGGACATGACCTGGTTCTTTATTCCGGTGACCCGAAGGTGGTCAAGACGCTTAGGGATGCAGAACTCAGCGTAGATTCTATCGTGACGATTACGCACGTGCAGTTGCCGAAGGCCGATACTCTCGACCAGCAATGGATGACTTATGAGCCGCCAACCTTAAAAACGGAGAAATCCGAAAAATAATTTCAAATACCCCTTGCAGGATTGAAAATTATTTTCTAAAATTGGTGCGCACTGATGAGCTATGGTGTAACGGTAGCACAACAGATTCTGACTCTGTTTGTCTAGGTTCGAATCCTGGTAGCTCAACGAAAGACTCTTTGCTCTTACTCCTGAGCAGAGAGTTTTTTTGTTTTTTAGGTGTTAGGGGTTAGGTTTTAGGTACTAGGCTTTATAAACGGCGGCTGCGCCGCCCAATAAAGACGCACGAAAATGCACTTTTTTCCTTTCGTCTTTCGTCTGTAGGCTCGCAGAGCCGTTCTTTCGTCTATATTTGTGCTATGGAATTTTTCGACTACTTTGAAAAGCTTTATGCAGAGCGCTGGCCGTCGTTGCTTGAATCGCTGAAGGGCGAGGGGTGTGCGACGAAGCTCCAGTTTGCGGATGACTTGGAACCGTATTTTTTGGATGAAGCGTCCGTGTTTGCGGCGAAGGCTCTTGGTGTCGAGCCGGGTATGGATGTGCTCGATATGTGTGCTGCTCCTGGTGGAAAGTCCTTGGTGATTGCGTCGATGCTCAAGGGCGAGGGGGCGCTCCAGTGTAATGACCGTTCACCGGATAGGCGACTCCGTTTGCAGCATGTTTTGGAAAATTCCTTGCCGGAATCGTGGCGTTCGATTATAAACGTGACGGGTTACGATGGCGTGAAATTTGGCATGCACAAGAAGGAATGTTACGACCGTATTTTGCTCGATGCACCGTGCTCGTCGGATAGGCACGTGCTCAATTCTCCATCGCATCTTGAAGTTTGGTCGGTCAAGCGTGTGAAGCGTTTGTCTGTGGAACAGGGGTCGCTGTTGGCTTCGGCGGTGGATGCACTCCGTCCGGGTGGAGAATTGATTTATGGGACTTGCGCTCTTTCGCCGTTAGAAAATGATGCTGTGGTGGCGAAGATTCTCAAAAAACGCAAGATGATGGAGTTTGTTCGTATTGAAGATTTGCCGGAGGGGGCAGACCGCACGGAACTTGGCGTTCATATTTTGCCGGACCGTGCTCATGGTTGTGGCCCCATTTACTGTGCGAAGATGAGGAAGAAAACTTTGAGTGATGAGCCTTGAGGAGTGAGTAATGAGTTTTTATTTGGCGGTAAGCTGCGAGTTTAAAAACTCATAGCTCAAAGGGCGCAGCCCGACCTCAAAGCGAAGCGACCTCTAGCCTCTAGTCTCTAGCCTCTAATCTCTCGTCTAATTCCCGCTTCTTTTATATAATTGCAGTTGCCTAAGACAAAAAAAATTTCTCTATTTGTATCGGTTTTTAGACTGTTCGTGGATTTTTTCCGTTGAAACCCCGGATTTCGGTCCAAAAGGTTTCTGGAGAACATCCGTAAGCGAACGTCTATTTTAATATAAGAGGTTTATTTGGTCGTCCAAGAAAAACTGAATTCTCTCATTGCCGAGGCGTGCAAGTCCGCTTCCGTTACGCTTGTGGAAGCCGATATGTTCCGTGCCGGCAAGCGCAAAACGTTGCGGATTTTTATCGACAAGCCCGAAGGTGTTTCTATTGATGACTGCACGAACGTGAGTCATTTCCTCTCGGATGCGTTGGACCTGGATCCTGAGTTGATTGAAGGCGCTTACACGCTTGAAGTCTCGTCTCCGGGATTGGACCGCCCCCTCAAGTCTTTGGCGGATTTTAACCGCAATAAGGGGCGACTGCTCCGCGTGAACCGTTCGACGGGCAAGACCGTGACGGGTGAACTTTTAGATGCCGACGAAGATAATTTGAAGCTCAAGCTCAAGGGTAATGCCGGCGAAATCGTCATACCGAGGACCGAAGTGCTTTCGGCCAAAGTAGAAGTGAAAATTTAATAGGAAGGTCAACTTATGAAGAACGAACCGAAAGTAAACTTGCTCGACGTGCTCAGGGAAGTCGTTGAAGACAAGAGTGTCGATGATTCCGTGATTTTGGATGCCCTCAAGAAGGCTCTTATTTCGGCGGCCCGCAAGTATCTGCACATCGAAAAGAAAATCAACGTCGATATCGACATGGAAACAAACGAAGTCCATGTGTTCTTGAATGTCGAAGTTGTCGATGATTACCCGGACTACGACCCGAACATGACTGCCGATGAAGTGGCCGAATTGGATGAAGGCTACATGCTCGTCGAAGAAGCCCGCGACTTTAACGAAGACGCTCAGGCCGGCGACAGTCTTTATATGGAACTCCCGACCTCCTCCTTTGGTCGTCAGGCCATCCAGACGGCAAAGCAGCTTTTGACGCAGCACATCCGCAGTGCCGAATGCCAGCGCATCATGGACATCTACCGCAGCCGCATCGGTACGATTATCAACGGTACGGTGCTTCGTTTGGAACAACGTAATGTCATCGTCGATTTGGGCAACAAGATTGAAGCTGAACTCCCGGCTCGCGAACAGATTCCGCACGAACGCTTGGCTCAGGGTGCTTCTGTGAAGGCTGTGATTGCTCGCGTCGAAGAATCTACCAAGAGCGGTGCTCAAGTTATTTTGTCTAGAGCGAACGCCGACTTCCTCCGTGCTCTTCTCCGTCAGGAAGTTCCTGAAATTTACGAAGGTACTGTCGAAATCAAGTCTGTGGCTCGCGACTCCAAGAATCGCCGTGCAAAGATTGCCGTGTATTCTCGCGACGAAAAGATTGACCCGGTTGGCGCTTGCGTTGGCATGAAGGGCGCTCGCGTACAAACGATTGTTCGCGAACTTGGCAACGAACGCATCGACATCGTTCACTGGGACGAAAACTTTGACGTGTTCGTACAACGTTCTTTGGCTCCGGCTACAGTCCTCAAGATGTTCCCGGTCCCGGATACGGACCGCATCGTGATTATCGTCGATGACGAAAACCTCGCTCAGGCTATCGGTAAGGGTGGCCAGAATGTGGAACTTGCCGGTCGCCTCGTGGATCGCAAGCTCGATGTTCATGGCGAACAGGAATGGTCTCAGATGGATGAAGAGTCCAAGAACAAGATTCTCATGAGCAATTATGAGGATGAAAGAAGAATGAGATCGAAGCGTTCTGAAAAGAAGGAAAACGCTTAAGAACTTTTGCGTAGGGCAATTGTTTAACGGAAGAATAAGAAAAGGAATTGAATAGGCTATTCATGACGAATGATTCTCAAATGAAACCTAAGGATTGGGCTGATGCTCATGGATTGAAGGTTGATGTGGTGATGAAGCTGCTCCGCGATGCAGGCGTTGCAGTTC
>Ga0265300_10002313_pt1 | contig 16688 bp, 15 predicted proteins | sample AusTroGonzalo_MG_FD_193482 | JGI IMG/M metagenome (GOLD analysis project Ga0265300, IMG submission 193482) | Bovine rumen microbial communities from tropical cattle in Woodstock, Queensland, Australia - Gonzalo_03 | ecosystem: Host-associated > Mammals > Digestive system > Stomach > Rumen ...
ATATCGTTATTGTTGACATTCCATTTTCCGCGATCCAATACACAAAAAAATATGCCGCAGCAAATCAAATTCAATTAATCCACGACAGCGTGGAATGGTATTCTTCCAGCCAATTTAGGTTTGGAAGGTTTAATCCGATGTATATTCATCGGGATCGCCTGAACCGCAAAATAATAGATCCAGATTTCAGGGTAATTGCAATATCAAAATATTTAGAAGAGTATTTCTTGCAAAAAGGATGTCAGACCATCCGGATCCCAGCCATTTTGACAACCACAAACCCTATGACAGAAAAAAAAGTCTCCGGGAAATGGATCATAACCTATGCGGGGTTGCCTGAAAAGAAAGACAAACTGATTGAGATTCTGGAATCATACACCTCTCTCGATAAGAATCAAAAAGATATGATTGAGTTACGTGTGGTCGGAGTCACTTTGCCAGCCCTGGCAAAACGCTTCGGTTTATCCTCGGAAACAGTTGCGCGTTTTAAGGATATACAGTTCTTTCAGCGATTACCAAGAAAAGAAGTGCTCAAAAAATTAAACGAAACCCATTTTACGATTTTTTATCGGAATTCGAATGAACGATATGCCAAAGCAGGATTCCCGACAAAGGTTGCGGAAAGCACATCCATGGGAATACCTGTTATTACAAATCTTTCTTCCGACTTAAACCTTTATCTGAGAAATATGGAAAATAGTATCATCATTGATGAGTCCGCGGACGGGATTAAAAATGCATTCGGCAGAGTTTGCTCCCTTTCGGTTGATGAGTATAAAAACATGTGCAGGAAGTCAATGGAAATATATAGTCGGTCTTTTTATTATAGCATTTACCAAACAGCTCTAAAAGCATTTATCTCGTGAATCATGGAAAATAAAACTGACATACAAGAAAAAAAAGCACTGGATTTTTCGGCGTTTGACGTGTTGTCGTTGTCAGCATGGGCATACGTTGGGATATTGTATTTCGTCGTCGTTGTTTTAGATCTGGTAACGAAGAATGAGACTATTTCTCGCAGTGTCTTTTTAACATATTTTACAATCCTATGTCTCCTGTCTTTGAAAAATGTTTTTTCTAATGTCAAAAAAGCGGATATCTTTTTCCTCATAATGATTCTTTTCCTTGTATATCTTTCTGTCACTTATCTTTACCCGGAAGGAAAAGGACATGTTATCAGTAGACTGCCCTATTTGTTTTATCAGGTAATTCCTTTTTATTACATTGGCCTTTTTTTCCGATTTGATGAGGATTATGTTTTTAAGCTTTATCTTGTATCCATAGTTGGAGTGCTGTTGAATACTGTATACATTTTTGTGTTTTTGGCATCAGGGAGAATCATGGTCAATGACAATATGACGATGGGATATCAGATTCTCCCATATGTTCTTTACGTTTTTTGGTATTATTTGTGGAAAAGAACATTTATTAGTCTTTGTATTTCCGTTGTAGGAATCATCTTTGTACTCAGTATGGGAACAAGAGGACCTTTACTTTCTGTTATTATCCTCCCCGTTTTCTATTACCTGCTTGGTCCGACTCTTTCTAAAAAGAAAAAAATAACAGCATCAATTGTTATAGGATCAATTTATTTGTTAATGGACTGGATTTCAAGCAATATTTCTCTTCTGATATCCATACGCAATTCGTTAAGATCATTTGGTCTGTCCAGTAGAATCATTGATTCTATTTTCACGGACATAGCACTATCAAGCACAAACGTTCGATTAAGGATTTATGATGAAATTTGGTATTACATCACGCAAAAGCCTTCAGGTTACGGCATATTTGGAGATGAGGAACTGCTTGAATACCAAACTCATAACATTGTGTTAGGTTTTCTTTTTCACTTCGGTTATGTTCTGGGCTCTTTTTTTCTCTTAGTTATTCTCATTATTCTTATCAAAAGTGTCGTTCGCGCCAAATCTTCGATCATGTTTGGCATCTTTATTGTAGTTTTTTCAAACGCGATTATTCGAGTGTTTGTTTCCGGTACGTACATCACTCCATCATTCTTTTTGTTGCTCGGCGTTTCTGTTAATATATGCAGATCTTTTCTTGCCGCTGAAACAAATCCAAACACGGCCCCCGCCGCGACACCATCTTTAATATCAAAAACAGCCTGAGAAATAATGATTTTCTCCAAGTGGAAAAAAACGGAAAGAGCAAACTTATGATTTTTGTCGTCCGGGAATTATACGGGTTACATTCACAATATAACCAATCTTTCTTCCACAGACGATTGGGTAACATTCATGTGGGCGATATTTGATGTAAATCACCCGGATTCATACAGGGATAGTATTTGAACAAACCTCGAACAACTTAACTGTTTAATCGAAGGAGGGTTTAATTCCCCGATGCTTGCATCGTAAGAAAAGTGGTGTATATTATTCTTACCATGGAAGACGATCATATCTACAAAAGCCATAATAAGAGCCTACTGCTATACCATTTGGTATTTCCTGCAAAATACCGGCGGAAAGTATTCTCTGAGAGTGTAGAAAACACGCTCAGGGATGTTTGCATAGGCATAAGCGAACGTTACGAAATTAGGTTCATCGAAATCGGGGTTGACGAAGATCATGTTCATTTTCTGGTCCAAAGTGTACCGTCCATATCCATTACTCAGTTGGTCAAAACAATCAAAAGTATAACTGCTCGACAATTGTTTCGTACTCATCCGGAAATCAAGCAAATGCTTTGGGGTGGGAATCTGTGGACTAGCGGGTATTATGTAAACACAGTAGGTCAATATGCCAGTCGTGATGTGATAGAAAAGTATGTGGCCGGGCAGGGGCAATATAAAAAGCTCTATACCTCGCAGTTAGTCTTTGACTTCGGAATGTAATAGATACCGCGTATGCTTGCATCGCGGTAGTTCATTGTAAACAAAATAATCCCCAAGAGGGTACTGTTTTATGTTCAAAAACAAAACGCTTCTTATTCCGGGAGGGACCGGGTCGTTCGGCAACGCAGTCTTGCGGCGGTTCCTGAATTCGGATGTGAAAGAAATCCGCATTTTCTCGCGCGATGAGAAAAAGCAGGACGACATGCGGCATGAGCTTCAGAATCCGAAAGTCAAATTCTACATCGGCAATATCCGCGACCGCCAGGCGATCGACGGCGCGATGACCGGCGTCGACTACATCTTCTCCGCGGCGGCGTTGAAGCAGGTCCCGAGCTGCGAGTTTTTCCCGCTCGAGGCGGTTCAGACGAACGTGCTGGGCACCAACAACGTGCTCGAATCCGCGATCGCGCATGGGGTGAAGAACATTGTGGTGCTTTCGACCGACAAGGCGGCGTACCCGATCAACGCCATGGGCATTTCCAAAGCCATGATGGAAAAGGTCGCGATCGCGAAGGGCCGCAACCTCGGACAGGATGCCGCGACGACGATCTGCTGCACACGTTACGGCAACGTGATGGGGTCCCGCGGATCGGTGATCCCGCTGTGGGTCGACCAGATCAAGGCCGGGAAGCCGATCACGATCACGAATCCCGAGATGACGCGGTTCATGATGACGCTCGACGATGCGGTCGACCTCGTGATCTATGCCTGGCAGCACGGCACGAACGGCGACCTCTTTGTTCAAAAAGCGCCTGCGGCGACCCTGGTCACACTTGCAACCGCGCTGAAGGAGCTTTACAACTCTGACGCCGAGGTCAAGATCATCGGCACGCGCCACGGCGAAAAGCTGTACGAAACGCTCGTGACCCGCGAGGAAATGGCGAAAGCCGAGGATATGGGCGATTATTTCCGGATCCCGTGCGACACCCGCGACCTCAACTACGACAAGTATTTCAAGGAAGGCTCCGAACGGATCAACGAGGTTGACACCTACCATTCCCACAACACGCGCCGCCTGGACGTGGCGGGGATGAAGGAACTTCTGAAGAAACTGAAGCTGATCCGACAGGACCTGGGACTCGGCGATGGCGGATGTTAAGATCATCGAAGGCGAGATCTTCCGCGACGAGCGCGGACAGATTTCCAGCCTGAACGCATTCCGGTTCCCCGGGGTAGAACGGTTTTATTTCATCCACCACCCGGACACGTCGGTGATCCGCGGATGGCACGCTCACCAGCACGAAAAGAAGTGGTTCTACTGTGTGAAAGGCGCGTTCACGGTCGGGCTCGTGGAAATCGACGACTGGGAGAACCCCTCACCTGACCTGAAAGCACGGAAATATCATCTGACCGAACAGGAAAGCAAAATCATCTGCGTGCCGGAAGGATACGCGAACTGCATCAAGGCATCCATCCCCGGCTCGGTTCTGCTGGTCTTCTCCGGCAAAACCCTGCCGGAAGCATATTCGGACAGCTGGCGTTACGATAATAAACTCTGGATCACATGGAGCGAAAACGAATAGTCTCATTCAATATAGAGAAAAGGACGATTGTTCTGTCGACGCTTCAAGCATTCAAAATGTCCCATGAAGAATAACAAAAAAATAGTATTCCATTTTCTGCTGGCTTTCTGCGTCGTATTGGGGTTTGCCATCAGAATCGGCTACTTTTTCAGGTTTCCTGTTCAATCGCGGGACAGTTACATCTATTGCGAACTGATCAAAGAATGGAATAGCACGCACATCATCCCGACATATCAGGAGAAGACAATTCCTCCGCTCGGGATTTTTTTGTTGAGAGAACCCAGCTATCTTTTTGATTATGATGTGATAAAAGGCGCCGTTCTGGTCAATATGATCCTGGGACTTCTCATCATAGTCATTCTTATGTTGATTGCCTACCGGATAACACAAACGTTTTTTGCACCCCTTGCGGTTGGAATCATTGCATGTTTTCACACGACTTTAATTCATTACTCGACACAGTTTTTACGGGACAATTCCTATGTGTTTTTCCTCTGTTTGACAATCCTGATGTTAATCCAATATATCCATGCCCCCAAAAGGATGACTGTTTTCTTCGGGGGAATCACCCTGACAGCGGCGGTTCTATGCAGATATGAGGCGATTGAACTCCTTATCCCATGGATAGCGGTTTTGCTGATTTGCAAAACGCCAGGAAAGAAATGGACAGATAAAATATATCGGATTGTACAACTCGGAATCGTCTGTCTCATTTCTTTTGTTGCGATAATTTGGGTGATTAATGTTCCGTTCAGTTATTTTTCTAAAGGATATTCTGCAGAGCTGAATAAAATCAACATTTCAAAACCGGATAATCTCCCGTTTTGATCGAATGGCGCAGCCAAACAATATGAAACATAGAAACGGATCGAATTCATGCTTGAAGTAATCAATGATACAGTCAGATGCATGGAGTTGCCATACGCAATTGCATCGATCGTGCTGATTGCTTCTTTTGCAAAGAAGTGGAAATGGGTCGTTATTTTTGTTTTGAGCCTGTTTGCAATGTTTTTGTGGCGCAGATTTATTGTCGTTTATTCAACAAGATACAGCTCCATTTTTTTAATTCTATTTTTTGTCCTCCTTGCGTTTTTCCTGAAAAATAAGACGTTGTCCAATAGCAGGATATTAAAAACAATTGTCATCCTCTCTATCATTTCATTGATAGGATCCGACATCATCAAATACAACCTCACTTTTCATAACAACTATATTCTCTGTGCACAAGATTTTGTAACCCGTTCGTTAAAAAACGATCCTGATGCAATCGCATTGATTCATCCAAAAGAAATCAACCGAATTGGAGAAAGCCATAAAAGAGCCGACACCTACTACACGTCATTCCCGAGTACAGTAAAAAAGTATTCCGCCTGGGGCGGGGCAGTTTATGTCGTACATGCCGAATCGAAAAAGAAACCTGATTCAAGTCCGGATTCGTCCGGGAAACTGAAAAAAGTATGCAGCTTTATCAAGGATAACAGCAGAAAATCGTTTTTGTCGGTTTATCGCTACGATGCTTTTCTCCCGTTGTTTGAAAAAGGCAGCATAAGTTCAGATGTTTCTTCCAATTGCATCACAAATGGAGACATTGAAATACTTGAAGATTCGGACAACCAGAAAAAGAAACTCAAATATTTGACATCCAGAGGATTAAAGTTTTACGACTCCGAAACCATAAAAATCCCCCAGTATGAAACAATGCTGATCACATGGGGCGAAATCGATCCTGTTCCTTATCCAGAAGTGACTGTAGAAGAAAAGACTCCGCTGGATGGAAAGTATTCCCTGGACATCAAATTCATGGATGAAGTCAGATATGGAGTTTATTTGTTCAACAAGATTCCTTCGAAACCGGGGACTCTGCGCTTTATCGTCAAAAGGACAGGCGGAGACGGCGTTATTTATTTGAAACGCTTATATTATTGTTCCAGGGGATTGATTTCCGCTCCGGAAATGTATTATATCATCTCCCCGCCCGATCAGGAGATCCGCACTGTCGAGCTGCCGTTATCGGTAGACATTCCGGATAGCGAATCATCCATTCTGTGCATTTTCGGCTCTAACATTCATTTTCTTATCGACGATATCTCTTTCACCTGTGATGCAGCGAGCATTTGAATTGCAGAACAGATTTATCCTTAAACATCAAAACAAGTTCAACCCAATATGATCAGACTTAAAAACAAAACAATTCTTGTGACAGGATGCCCGGGCTTTATCGGGGCAGCTCTTGTTATGGAGTTAATCAAGAGGTTTCATCCGTCATGCATCATATCTGTTGATAATCTGAACAACTATTATGAGCGCGGCCTGAAAGAGTATCGTCTTAAATTGATTGAGGATCTCGCCAGGAAAAAAGAGGTCAAGCATCTTTTCCTGAAAGGGTCTGTTGAGAAAAGCAGTTTTGTCAAAGAGATTTTTAAGAAGTACAGGCCATCCATTGTGGTTCATCTCGCAGCGCAGGCCGGCGTAAGATACAGCATTAATCATCCGCAGGTCTACGTGAAATCGAACATCATCGGTTTTTTCAATATTCTTGAGGCATGCCGCTATTTCCCGGTCGAACATCTCGTCTATGCATCCTCAAGCAGCGTCTATGGCGGCAATACGCATATCCCGTTTTCTGTCGATGACAAAGTCGATCATCCTGTATCGCTTTATGCTGCGACGAAAAAGAGCGACGAGCTTTTTGCATACGCTTATTCGAAGCTTTACAATATTCCCTCTACCGGTCTTCGGTTTTTCACGGTTTACGGACCGGCGGGACGACCTGACATGTTTTATTATTCTGCCGTAAAAACGCTTTTGGTCGGCGGGACGATCAAAGTGTTCAACTATGGAAATTGCAAACGTGATTTCACGTACATTGATGATATTGTTGAAGGGGTGATTCGCGTGGTACAGCGGCCTCCTGTTCAGGAAATCGACGAAAACGGCGTGTCCTTGCCGCCATATGTGCTTTACAACATTGGGGGAGGAACGCCTGTCAATCTTCTCGATTTTATAACGGTTCTTCAGGAGGAACTGGTAAAAGCGAAAATGCTGCCATCGAACTATGACTTCGATGTGCATCGGGAATTTGTCGGAATGCAGCCGGGAGACGTTCCTGTTACATTTGCAGACTCTTCCGCACTCGAAAAAGAATTCGGATTTACCCCGAAGATCGACATCCGTACAGGATTACGCGCTTTTGTCAAATGGTACAAATCATATTACAGCGTTTGATCTGCCGGACGCAACCTCAACCCCTATCAAATAGCGAGCCGTAACAATGAAATGCGAAGAATTATTTCATAAGATCTACAAACGAGTCCCCAGCGGAATGACTTTTGCGCCATATCGGATCTGTCCGATCGGAGCTCATAGTGACCACAATCTCGGGAAAATAACCGGATTCGCAATTGACAAAGGCATCCATATCGTATTCGATTCGAAGCAGAACGGCATTATCGAAATGTCATCCATACAGTTTCCGAAGCGCGCACAATGGCATTTCAGGGAATGCGGGTCAAAGACCGGTGACTGGGCCGATTATCTGCGGGGTGCGACCCGGGCTCTTTCCAAACGCCATGCCTTGTCTGTCGGCCTTTGCGGGGTAATCGAAGGGAGTCTTCCGATCGGCGGTCTCAGCAGCAGCGCCGCCGTTACGCTGGCATTCCTCCGCGCCTTGTGCAAAGTAAATGACATCAGGCTTTCTCCGCAGGAAATAATCGACATAGCGTATGAAGCGGAAAAAGTGTTTGTCGGAGTCAATGTCGGAACTCTTGACCAGAGTTGCGAAGTCTTGTCCCGCGCAAACAATCTGTTATATTTGGATTGCAAAGACAATCACTATGAACTGATTCCTGCGCCGGCCAATATGAAGCCTTATAAGATCGCAATCTTTTTCAGCGGCCTGGAGCATTCTCTGGCCGGATCGAAGTTCAACGTTCGCGTCGATGAGCTTCGGGCGGGCGTGTATGCTTTACAGGCATTCAACGGGGAAAATACCAATAAGTTCAACGAAATGAATGCACGGGATATCAGTTACAACATTTATCTGAAATATAAGGACAGACTTCCGGTGACCTGGATGCGGAGATGCGAACACTGGTATACAGAATTTCAACGGGTCGAGGCCGGCGCTGAAGCATGGAGAAAAGGAGACATCGTCGAGTACGGCCGACTGAGTTTCGAATCCGGATTGAGCAGCATTCAGAATTGGCAGTCCGGAGCAGACGAACAAATCGAACTTTACAGGATCATGAGAGAGACGCCCGGCATTTACGGCGGACGCTTCAGCGGCGCCGGTTTCAAGGGGTGCTGCATGGCATTGATCGAGCCCGACAAGTCGGAACAAATCCAGGAACAGGTTGAGAAAAAGTATCTGAAGGCGTTTCCTCAAATGAAAGGTAAATACAGCTCTTGTCTTTGCGATACGGCGGATGGCCTTGGAATCGATTTATGAATTGTCTGTTTTTAGCCGCCGGATACGCGACACGCCTTTTTCCTCTTACGGAGAATTTCCCGAAACCGCTTTTGCGCATAAAGGGAAAAAGCATTTTGGACTGGCTGATCGAGGACCTGGACCAAAGCGGATTATTTGACCAGTATTGTGTTGTAAGCAATCACAAGTTTATCAATATATTCAAAGAATGGGCCGATTCGAGCAAATACCCGATTCGAGTCCTGGATGACGGAACCACATGCAATGAAAAGCGCCTTGGCGCCGTTCGCGATATTGAATTGTGGCGCAGTCATTTTGATGTCCGGGAGGATTCGCTCGTGATGGCCGGAGACAACCTTCTTGATTTCAGCCTGAAATCCTTTTTGTCGTATTTCCGGGCAAAGAATACGACCTGCGTCATGCGCTACTGGGAATCCGACAGGATCAAGCTCAGCAAAACAGGCGTCGCGGAAATCGATGAATCGGACAGAATCATCCGCATGGAGGAAAAACCGTCGTCTCCCAAAAGTAATTGGTGCATTCCGCCATTTTATTGTTACAAAGCGTCGGACCTTTCTCTGATGAAACAGGCAATTGAAACTTCCTGCAATACGGATGCACCCGGCAGTTTCATTGCATGGCTTTCAATGCGATCTCCAGTTCACGCATACGAAATGCCCGGCAAAAGATATGACATCGGAACGATCGAGAACTATCATGAAATCCAAAGCATTTACAAGGGGTATCTGCCGTAAGGATCTATTTCGGTCCCGTCCGCATCACGCGTTCAATATTCCATTGTTCCTTATATATAAACAAATAAAAAATACGTACAACACAGGTGAACCATGAACGATTTATCCAATATAAAAATTGCAATCGCAGGTACGGGTTATGTGGGGCTCTCCATTGCGACATTGTTAAGCCAGCACCATGATGTTACGGCGGTTGATATTATTCCGGAAAAGGTTGATAAAATCAACAACCGGATCAGCCCGATTCATGACGAATACATTGAAAAGTATATGGCGGAAAAAAAGTTGAAACTGAAGGCGACTCTTGATGCCGAATCCGCATATAAAGAGGCGGATTTCGTTGTTGTCGCAGCGCCGACGAACTACGATCCGCAGAAAAACTTTTTCGATTGCTCCGCGGTGGAATCCGTTGTCGATACGGTCATTGCCGCAAACCCCAATGCGGTCATCGTGATCAAATCCACGATCCCCGTGGGATATACGCGCGGCCTGAGAGAACGAAAGAAATACGATAAAATCCTGTTCAGCCCGGAGTTTCTGCGGGAATCCAAGGCACTCTACGATAATCTGTATCCCAGTCGCATTATCATCGGATGCGATAGCGAGACGCGCGCGGCCGCGGAAGTTTTCGCAGAATTGCTCCAGGAAGGCGCACTGAAAGAGGATATCACCACATTATTTGTTGATTATACGGAGGCGGAAGCGGTCAAACTGTTTGCAAACACGTATCTTGCGCTTCGAATCAGTTTCTTTAACGAATTGGACACATATGCCGAATTAAAAGGGCTGAACACGAAGAATATCATCGACGGCGTGTGTCTCGATCCTCGAATCGGCACGCAATACAATAATCCGTCTTTTGGCTACGGAGGTTATTGCCTTCCCAAGGACACGAAGCAGCTGCTCGCGAATTACGAGGATGTTCCCGAAACGATCATTCAGGCAATCGTGGACTCCAACCGCACAAGAAAAGATTTTATCGCGGATCGCATTCTGGAACGCGCCGGATACTATACCGCAAACTCCATGTGGAATGCCGCCAAGGAACGTCCGATCACGATCGGCGTGTACAGGCTTACGATGAAATCCAACAGCGATAATTTCCGGCAGAGCTCCATCCAGGGGGTCATGAAACGGATCAAGGCCAAAGGCGCGACCGTCATTATTTACGAACCGTCGCTCCGGGATGGGGAAACCTTCTTCGGATCTCTCATTGTCAACGACTTGGAACGATTCAAAAAAAGCTGCGATCTGATTGTCGCCAACCGCTATGATGTTGTCTTGAATGATGTCGAAAACAAGGTTTATACACGGGATATCTTTAAGAGAGACTAAGAGTTTCTAAAATCGGATTGCATCCAATCATTTCATCGCCCCAAAGTCAGGAACAGATCGCAAGAATAACGTCAAATGAAATTACTTCTTACGGGATACCCCGGCTTTATCGCGGCTGAAATCAAAACGTGGTTCGAGACAAACGGATGGGAAGTCGATACGCTCAGTCTGGCGCCTTTTCCGGATAATACGCGAAAAACGGGGATTCATATCATCTGCGATCTCGCGCAAAATGTCCCGGTTTTGCAGGATACGTCTTACGATCTTGTGATTCATGCGGCGGGAAAAGCTCACATCGTCCCCAAAACAGAAGAGGAAATCCGTAGTTTCTTTGATGTGAATGTCAACGGGACGAAGCATCTTATGACGGCATTGCAATCGCATCCGCCCAAATCTCTTGTTTTTATCAGCAGCGTCAATGTTTACGGGAAAGATGAAGGGGCTATGATTAAGGAAGACAGCCCGCTCGATGGCAAAACACCATTTGCCGAGAGTAAAATCCAGGCGGAAAAGATCATTATGGAATCACCTTTTTCTCAGAATGTCATGCGCGGCATTGTCCGGCTTCCGCTTGTCGCCGGAAAAAACGCGCCAGGCAATCTGGGAAGCATGATCCATGCGATCAAACGTGGACTATATTTCAATGTTTCCGGAGGACATGCCGTAAGAAGCGTGGTCCTGAACTCCGACATCCCGCCGTTTCTGCATGCTCTGGCAAAACATGGCGGCATCTACAACCTCACGGACGGAAGAGGGATCTCCTATCGGGAGCTTTCCGGGAAAGTGCGGGAAAACATCAAATGTCCCGCCCGCCCGGGATTGCCGTATTGGATCGCATGGTGTATCGCCGCGATGTGCGAAATCGTTTCCCGCGTATTTCACAGACCGATGCCCCTTGATTTCAACAAACTCAACAAACTTGTCAGCGACCTGACTTTTGACAATGCAAAAGCAGCTCGTGATATTCATTTTACCCCACATCCTGTCATCAATCATATCAAAGACATTTTATAACAAAATGAAACGGTTCTTCGATATTCTTCTTTCCGGCTTTGCTGTAATCGTTCTCTCTCCGCTGCTGATTCCCGTCATCATTATCCTGAAATTGACAGGAGAGCATTATATCTTTTACAAACAAAAACGCGTCGGGCGAGGAGGCAAGACCTTCGGACTTCTGAAGTTTGCAACGATGCTGAAGGATTCCCCCAATATCGGAACAGGCGATATTACGACCAAGAACGACCCCCGCGTTTTACCGTTCGGCGCTTTTTTGCGCAAAACCAAGATCAATGAATTGCCCCAGTTGTTCAACATCCTTCTCGGAGACATGAGCATCATCGGGCCCCGTCCGCTGACCGAAAAAAATTTCTCCTATTATTCCCCGGAGGCAAAGGAATCCATTTCGAAACTTGTGCCTGGATTGAGCGGGATCGGATCCATTGTCTTCCGGGATGAAGAAGCCATCATGGCAAAAATGAATATGGATTATACGGAGTGTTATAAAACCTATATCGCACCATACAAAGGTGATTTGGAAATCTGGTATTTGCATCATCATAATATTTGGATAGATTTTTTAATCATTTTCCTGACCGCCTGGGTTGTTATCTTCCCGGCAAGTCAACTCCCTTATAAGTGCTTAAAGAATCTCCCGGCGAAACCTGCTTGGATGGAGGAATAACCATGTTGAATATTTCACAGTTTATCCAGGAAAACGTGATTCATCGTTCGGAGTCTTTGTTTTCTTCCGATATCGAAAACAATATCGATGAACTGAATCGTCTGGTAAATGACAAACGCGTTCTGGTCATAGGCGGCGCCGGAACGATCGGCGCATCCTTTATCCGGGCGATCCTTCCCTTCAAACCCAGACAGCTTGTTGTCGTCGATATTAACGAGAACGGTCTGACGGAATTGACGCGCGACCTCCGGTCCACTTACCACATGTTCGTACCGGATGATTACAAAACCTATCCATTGAATTATGCGGACCCGATTTTCGAACGCATCTTCCGGCAGAATAAAGGATTCGATATCGTAGCAAATTTTTCGGCATTGAAACACGTGCGAAGCGAAAAGGACCGCTGGAGCGTCCAGACGCTTTTCGAAAATAATGTGCTCAAAGCCCGCAAGCTCCTCGATCTGCTTTCGGAGATCCCGCCCGAACATTTCTTCTGCGTTTCCACGGACAAAGCCGCAAACCCCGTGAATATCATGGGGGCAAGCAAACGGGTCATGGAAGACATGATCATGTCGTATTCGGATCGTTTTAAGGTTTCGACCGCGCGGTTCGCAAATGTCGCGTTTTCCAACGGCAGCCTCCCCGCCGGGTTCCTGGAACGAATCGCAAAGCAACAGCCTCTCTCCTCGCCCTACGACGTGAAACGCTACTTCGTCTCTCCGGAAGAGTCCGGACAGATCTGCATGCTGGCCTGTCTCCTGGGAAAGAACCGCGAAATCTTCTTTCCGAAGCTCAGAGAAGACCAGATGATGACATTCAGCGCGATCGCCGACGCGCTTCTTCATCGTTTAGGATATGAGATCAAACAGTTCGATACCGAAGAAGGCGCCCGCGAGTTCGCCGCTGCCATGCCGGCTGACTCCAAGGTCTATCCAGTCTATTACTTCAAATCGGATACAACCGGGGAAAAGGGGTTCGAAGAGTTTTATGTCGAAGGGGAAGATATCATCCTCGATCGGTTCCAAGCTCTCGGGGTGATCGGTTCCGTGGTTCCCCGTCCGCAAAAAGAACTTGACCAATTCTTCGATAAACTGAACCAGCTGTTCGCAAAAGACAATACGACAAAAGGTGGGATCGTCGAGGCGATCAAGGAGTATCTTCCGAACTTCACGCATGAGGAAAAAGGAAAGAACCTTGACCAGAAGATGTGAACCTGACAACATATCAACACATTCAGCCCCTTGAACAACAAAAGAATCCTCACAAATGTATAAAGTCGCAAAAATCAGGGCGTTTTTGTCTATTTTGTTGATATGGAGAAATTTATTCTCTTTTATTGTTTATTATTGCTCGAACAGGGACTTGATTCGAGAGGATTTGATAAGGATCAGGCATTATATCCCGTTTTCTGCCCCAAATCTCCTTTCCCTGAATTATGCCCTGCTTTTCATCAAGCCTTTCCGCTCGGTTTTCAAGTATCGGACAATGCAGCAGAAACCCATTCTTTCTGCTATTTACTGGTTGACTCCAAGTCCTTTGCAAACAATAGAACTTGATGGGGAAATTGGGGGGGGGCTCGTTATATTACATAAGTTAGGATGCGTTGTTTCTCCATACAAAGCTGGAAGAAATCTTACAATATCTCAGGGCGTAACAATAGGGAAAGGGCATAAGAACAAAAACGGGATTTGCGCTCCGACCATTGGAGATAATGTGCAGTTTCATACCAATGCAGTCTGTTTTGGAGGAATCACGATTGGAAACAATGTTGTAATCGGAGCCGGAACTGTTTTGAACAAAGATGTTCCGGATAACTGTACTGTTGTTGGGAATCCTCCTCGGATTGTCAGGAACAATGGAAAGACCTGCGATATATTGTTGAAAGAATTCTTAAAGAACAAGAATTCATTTGACATTATTCAAGATTTAGGATGTTATTAGCAACATTTTACAGAGTAGTGTGTGCTAATGAATGAATCATGAATCCCAATAGGAATCCGAATAAAGCTCTAACAATTCAAATCATTTTTCACCAAAAAAAAATAGGAGATTTACACCATGTCTCAAACAACAAATAAAAAAACGAAAAGACGCTGCAAGAGCATAATGATTCCTTCATGTGTACTGCTGTCAGGGATCTTTTTCCTGCCCCGGGGATATGCATTGGAAAAGCCTGTTTTTCAGACATGGAATCACGGCATTCTTTTCGCGCAAGCGGGCAAAGCTCAAAACAAGGACAACGAGTTGATAGAGAATTATATGAAGAGCAAGGCCAATTCTCCGTATATTTCTTTTGACGCATCAAACATCAAACAGTTCTGGATCGACAAATCCGTTTCGGCTCAAAATGGCAACATCAATATTTTACTGAACAAATCAAAAGACACATTCGAAAGTGTTCCGCTGAAGATTCAGCTGGCCAATGTGGATAAAACGCAGGATTGCAGAGTCGATATTATTACGGACTCACCGGATATTGATTTTTCTGTCGTCAACAGCAAATCCAAGGTCCTTTCCACTAAGACAGAACAAGATACTTTCATTCAGTACACGATCACCTCCGCATCTTTCCATCTGGAAGAATCCGATTCGTTTTCGTTCAATTTGAAAATGTCCTCCAAAAAGTCGGACATTGCACGGATCAAGGGGATTTATCTTTCTTTCGAGAGAAATGGGAACTACCTTGCTTCCCCGGGAAAGATCAATTTCACAAAGGATAATGTCCTGATAGAAAATGCGGTTTGCAAAAACGACAATCCGGGCATTTTAGAAATAACAGGAAAAACCAGTAGAATCGTTGCTAAAAGCAAAATCCTAACAAACAACAATGAATTTAATATTTCCGTAAAAGTCAAAAATACTGGAACAAAACCAACAAATATTAGTGTTGGCTTTATTCCTTATACGAAAAATGGAGTAAAACTTGATTTGACAAATTATCCTTTCAATAATATTAATAATGTCCTGAAGGTTATTTCGTCGGACAAGGGAAAGGGGACGATCATTGTCAACAAATATCCAGAATGGAGCGCGAGGTGCTGTCTTTCGATGAATGCGAAAGAGGACCTTTCCGACGTTCCAAGCACGACGCTTGTCAACGGAACAATTGCCGCTATAAAAAAACTTGAAGACGGTCATGCGGAGATCACGATGAGCACGCCTTTGACTGAGAATTTGGAAGAAGGAATGCTTTTAAGAGTTAATGGGATATGGCATCCTTATCTCTATACCAATGAAAAACGTCTAAATCCGGGAGAGGAAGAATCTTTCAAGGCAACGATTAAGCATGATGATCAATTCCTTCGCTTTTCCAAAGAAGCAATTTCAAGGGGCGTATGCTACGTCGTTCCGGTTGTTCTTTCCTATTCCGTAGATTCGAAGGAAGAGAATACAGTTGAAGTAAAAGACTTCTCTGTTTCCTATTAAACAATAGAACTTTTTATGATACGATATTTATTTATACTGATCACGATTACATAGTATTGAAGCATGCATCAGGAACAGTTACTCAAGACAAGTTCAATTGCAAATCTCTAAAACACGCTACTAAAATATCAAAATGACAGAAACATACAAACCGGCAATCGTTGTTGTAGGTTACAACAGGCCCCAACAAACCCTGAGACTCTTAGAGAGTATTGGGCTTGCAAAGTATGAATCCTTTGACATAACTCTTGTTGTTAGTATTGACAAATCTGATTTGAGCGACGAGGTTGCTACAGTTGCCGAGTCATTCAAATGGGATTTTGGGAAAAAAATAATCAGAAGATTCTCTGAAAGACAAGGGTTAAGAAAGCATATTATTTCCTGTGGTGATTTAAGTGAAATATATGGATCTGTCATTATTCTTGAAGACGATTTGGTTGTAGCAGAAGATTATTACCTTTATTGTTGCCAGGCACATAAGTTTTATTCTGACAGTGAGATCATTTGCGGGGTCTCTCTCTACAACCATCAAAGAAATCAATTTGCCAATTACAGGTTTCAACCCAAACAAAACCTCTATGATACATATTTGGGGCAAATGGTTGTTACCTGGGGGGAGAGCTGGACAAAAAAACAGTGGTCAAACTTCAAGCAATGGTATTTATCTCATGAGGACAAATTGCCAAGTGAA
>Ga0265300_10002318_pt1 | contig 16679 bp, 12 predicted proteins | sample AusTroGonzalo_MG_FD_193482 | JGI IMG/M metagenome (GOLD analysis project Ga0265300, IMG submission 193482) | Bovine rumen microbial communities from tropical cattle in Woodstock, Queensland, Australia - Gonzalo_03 | ecosystem: Host-associated > Mammals > Digestive system > Stomach > Rumen ...
GTATCGAAGATTGTGGAGTCGGAGTTTGGCTTCCACATCATCCAGCTCATCGAGAAGCGTGGCGACAAGGTCAACGTGCGTCATATCCTTCGTAAGCCTGTGGTTTCTGACGAGGCTATCGAGAGCACATTGGCTCGTCTTGACTCCATCGCTGATGATATTCGTGCAGAGAAGTTCACTTTTGAGGATGCTGCCTCGATGCTCTCCGACGATAAGGACACCCGCAACAACAAAGGTCTGATGTCGAACAACGATCCTCAGACAGGCCGTATCACCTCCCGCTTCAAGATGCAGGACCTGCCGCCAGAGGTGGCCAAGGTGGTTGATACGATGCAGGTGGGACAAGTGTCTCACGCCTTCCAGCTGATCAACCAGCGAGGCAAGACTGTCTGTGTCATCGCCAAGCTGAAGAACCGTGTGGAGGGTCATAAGGCCTCTATCTCTGAGGATTTCCAGACCCTGAAAGACGTGGTGTTGCAACGTCGTCAGAACGACCGCATCCATCAGTGGGTGGTTGATAAGATCAAGAGTGTCTACACCCGTCTGAAAGATGAGTATCGTGACTGCAAGTTCGAATACGAAGGCTGGATCAAGTAAAGGTGAAAAGGTAAAAAGGTGAAAGGGTGAGAAAGTATTTCCTATATTTGCTGGGCTTTTTGTGTGTACTGGTGTGCTACACCAGTCTTGATGCCTATGCCCAGAAAGGAAAGACGAAACGCCCCGCCCGCAGGGCGAAGGTTCAGGACTCCCGCATCTACCTCGTCCACGCCGACGTGCTCCACTACGACCAGCGGATCAATGCCGATGCCACTATCCTTAACGGCAAGGTGCATTTCACCCATGAGGGGGCACGACTCTATTGCGACAGTGCCTATTTCTACGAGGCTTCCAACTCCTTTGAGGCCTTTGGCCATGTAAAGATGTATCAGGGCGACACGCTCTCACTCTTCAGCGACTATGCCTATTACGACGGCAACGAGCAGATGGCCCGTGCCCGTTACAATGTCGTACTCCATCATCGCAAGACCGTCCTCTATACGGACAGCCTCGACTTCGATCGTATCTACGACAATGCCTACTTCTTCGAGGGTGGCAAGCTGATTGACGGCAATACCACGCTTACCTCTGACTGGGGCGAATATAACACGAAGACGAAGATGTCGGTCTTCAACTACGATGTGAAGATGAAGAACCCCGACTTCTTCCTCACGACAGATACGCTTTATTACGACACCCACAACTCGATGGCTCATATTGTCGGACCTTCCGACATCACCTCGGGTGACAACCATATTTACTCCGAGCAGGGCTATTACGACACGAAGCTTGAACGTGCCCGCCTCATGAACCGCTCCGTACTTACCAATAATGGTAGGATGCTCGTGGGCGACAGCGTCTACTACGACAGCAAGATGGGTTTCAGCCAGGCGTTCTATGATGTGGTTTATGTCGACTCCGTCAATCGCAACAAACTCACGGGCAACTATGGTGAGTACTACGAGAATACGGGCTATGCGATGTGTACGGATAGTGCGGTGGCCATCGATTTCTCGCAGGGTGACTCCCTCTTCATGCATGCCGACACGTTCAAGGTCGTTACCTTCAACATCGAGACCGATTCCGTTTATCGTAAGATCCATGCCTACCATCATGTCCGCGCTTTCCGTCAGGATGTGCAGGCTGTCTGCGACTCGCTCGTTTATATCTCAAAGGATTCCTGCATGACGCTGTACCATGATCCCATCCTTTGGAACAACGGTCAGCAGCTGGTGGGCGACCTCGTCAATGTCTATCTGCGTGATTCCGTCATCGATCATACCCACATCATCGGTAACTGTTTCTCCATCCAGCAGCTGAAGTCCGATACCGCCTGCTACAATCAAGTGTCCTCCCGTGAAATGTTCTCCTATTTCTTAGAGGGCAAGATCCGTGAGGCTCGGGCGAAGGACAATGTGATTATCGGCTATTATTTCGAGGAGGGCGACACGCTGCCTATCATCTACAACTATCAGGAGACTTCCGAGCTCCGCATGTTCCTTAAGAATCAGAAGCTTGAGAGCGTATGGACGCCAAAGACCACTGGCACAATGTATCCGCTCAACCAGATTCCTGCCGAACGTAAGCGTCTGCCCGGTTTCGCCTGGTATGACTACATCCGTCCTCTCAACCGTTACGACATCTTCAACTGGCGTGGAAAGAATGACAAAAAAGGGAATAACAAGAAAGGGAATGACAAAAAGGGGAATGTCGAAATAGAGAATGATGAGAAAGATGATAGTGAAGAGGAAAAGGTGATAAGTGAAGACTCGGCTATACCACCCGCTACCGAAGAGACACAGGAACCTGTTCCAGAAGAAACACAAAAACCTGCTTCCGATGAGGCGCAGGAATCTGCTCCTGAGGAGAAGGCTCAAGAACCTATTCCAGCCTCAGAGTAATCATCTATAAACTATAAACTGTAAACTATAAACAGTAAAAAAATGTCCGACATCATATCCCTTCTCCCTGATAGCGTTGCCAACCAGATTGCCGCTGGTGAGGTGATCCAGCGTCCGGCTTCCGTCGTCAAGGAACTCGTCGAGAATGCCGTCGACGCAGGGGCCAAGACCATCCATGTCATCATTGTTGATGCGGGGCGCACCTCTATCCAGGTCATCGACGACGGGCGGGGGATGTCTGAGACTGATGCCCGTTTGTCATTCGAGCGCCATGCTACGTCGAAGATCCGCAAGGCTGACGATCTCTTTGCCCTCCATACGATGGGCTTCCGTGGTGAGGCCCTCGCCTCTATCGCCGCTGTGGCACAGGTGGAGTTGCTTACCCGAATGGCTGACGATGAAATAGGTACGCGCATCCAGATTGCTGCCTCGAAGGTGGTGTCGCAGGAACCCGCTGCAGCTCCCCTGGGCAGCAGCTTCAAGGTGGACAACCTCTTCTATAATGTTCCAGCCCGACGGAAGTTCCTCAAATCCAACGCCACCGAACTCAGCAATATCCTTCAGGCCTTTGAGCGCATCGTGCTCGTCTATCCTGACATTCATTTCATTCTCCATCATAATGGGGCTGAGCTCCAGAACCTCAAGCCCGCCAGCTTGCGTCAACGTATTGCCGACGTCTATGGTCGACAGTATTCGCAGGACCTTCTGCCCGTTGAGGTACAGACCTCGCTCTGCAACATCACGGGCTTTGTAGGCAAGCCTGAGACAGCCCGAAAGAAGAGTGGTCATGATTTCTTCTTTGTCAATGGGCGATATATGCGGCATCCATATTTCCATAAGGCCGTTCTGACAGCCTACGACCGCATGATACCTGAGGGCATGCAGGTGCCTTACTTCCTCTATATCGATGTCGATCCTGCTGCGGTCGATGTGAATATCCATCCTACGAAAACGGAGATTAAGTTTGAGAACGAACAGGCTATCTGGCAGGTGCTCACGGCTACGGTACGTGATGCCTTGGGACGTTTCTGCGATGTGCCCGCCATTGATTTCGACGTGCAGGGAAAGCCTGAGATTCCTATCTTCGACCCTGAGCGAGACAGCATCGCCGCACCAAAGGTAAACTACAACCCCGACTACAATCCTTTCCGCTCTCATAGCGAGTCGCATGGGGGAACAGACTACCCGTCGGCTCATAAATCCGCTGTCCCCTCCGACTGGGAACAACTCTACGACATAGCCTCTTCAGCCCCCTCCCGTGAGGAAGACCAATCCTTGTTCCCCGCCTCCGAAGGTAGTCTCTCACCTCTCGCCTCTCAGTCCTCACCTCTCGCTACCGACGTCTCTCCGTTGCACTACCAGTACAAGGGATATTACATCATGACGGCCGTCAAGTCTGGCCTCATGATCATCGACCAGAATCGTGCCGATGTGCGTATTCGTTATGAGCGCTATCTGCAACAGCTTGAAAATCATGCAGCTGCCACTCAGCAGATGCTCTTCCCTGAGTCTGTCCGTTTCTCACCTGCTGAGAGTGTCATCCTTCAGCAGATACTCCCCAGCCTCACAGCCATTGGTTTCGACCTCTCCGACCTTGGCGGCAACTCCTTTGCCATCAACGGCATCCCCGCAGGCCTCGAGGGCATCAACCCTATATCCCTCCTCCAGCAGATAGTTGCCGATGTTACCGCCTCAGACATATCATCTATAGACAATAAGCTGTCATCTATCAACCAGAACATCGCCCTCTCGCTGGCTCAGAGCGTCGCCGTTCCCTACGGCCAGGTGCTCTCCAACGATGAGATGGAGCAGCTGGTCAACGAACTCTTTGCCTGTCCCAACGTCAACTACACACCCAACGGCAAACCTATCCTCGCCATCCTTCCGCAGCTCGAAATCGACCGTCTTCTTGATTCCAAGAGTTAACGTTTGTTAAGCCGTAGCAAATTCTTCACTCTTCACTCTTCACTCTTCACTTTTATTTGTACCTTTGCACCCGCAATTGAAAACACGGGCGCTTAGCTCAGCTGGTTTAGAGCATCTGCCTTACAAGCAGAGGGTCGGCGGTTCGAATCCGTCAGCGCCCACCCGAGTTAACATAAATTGATTTACTAACAAAAACGCAAGGTTATGAAACATTTCATTCATTCAGCCGCAGCTATTATGAGTAGCTTCGCGTGTCTTGTCAGTTGTACCGAACAGGAGTCAGACCTCTTGTCCGCCAACCAGTCGTCTAACAGTCAGCTCAGTGTCGTCACCCACACCAGGGAGGGCGAGACGCCTATCGCCTCCGTCTATTTCTTCGATGGCAGCAACGCGTTTGTCCGCACCCTCCAGACGGATGCCGCTGGCGACTACAACTCAGCCTCCGCCTCAGTCAAACTGCCTGCAGGCTCTTACACCATCTGTGCCATTAACTCCAGTGGGCTTTCTCATTTCCAGCTTCCAGATGAAACCACAGCCACACCCACATCAGTCATAAGCATAGCTGAAGGCCAAACCATAGGTGACCTTTTGATGGATATGAAAACCGTCACACTCACCAATGGCGACAACCCCCCAGTTGATATGGAGCTGCAACGTAAGGTGCTCGAGCTCTCGTCTGTTACCATTAGTCAGGTGCCTGAGGATGTCACAGGCGTAACGGTATCCATCGGCTCATTTAGCTCAGCCATCCAGTTCAATGGAACCTATGTGGAAACTGCCCCCATCACCTGTACCTTCAGCCTCACCCATAACACCACTACTGGTAACTGGGAATCTGCGCCCCAACAACTTGTCTTCCCCTCAATAGGCAGACCCTCCATCACCATCACTTTTAATCGTGGCGAAGAAGATACCCATTCCTACACTTACAATGCCAGTGCCGCATTGTCTGCCAATAACAAATACGATATTACTGGTACCTATACTGAAGTATCCTTCTCTGGCACTATCACTTCCCAAGATTGGCCTGCCGATCCAATTGCTATCGATTTTGAATTTGATGAAAGCAATATAGTAAACAATCCTAGTGGAAACGAAGGTGGCTCTAACTCAGGCTCAGGTGGCGAAACTTCTGAGGCTCCAGAAGCAGGCCAACTATACAATGACTACTATGTCGTCTCTGTTGATCCAGCGAACCATACGGCTGTCCTGCTGAGTAATGATTTTAAAAAAGAACTTACCCAAGCGAACTATCAAACCTACATGTCAGGCATTCCAAAACCTCAAAACGCAATAGGTGATTGGCGAATACCAACAGAATTGGAGTGCAAAACTTTCCTATCAGACCCAGCTACCCCTGGCATATTTAAAAATAGTAGTGAAAATTATTTCTGTTATGTGGAAGAGAATCTGAATTGGTGTCACGCCGTGAAATCATCTGATGGAACTATTACATTCACTCTCACACCTTCAGGCATTCTCGGTACAGTCTACCTCCGCCCCGTTATCAACATCTCTTACTAATCTCCCTAACACACTGGGGACAGGTCTGAGTGTGCTCGGCCCTGTCCCCAGTGTGTTCTACAGTAGAATGAGATTGTATTCTTCTGTTAAAATTCTGTGTTTTTCTGAATAATTCTTGTCTATCTGTGTCATCTGTGACCCCTTTAATCAACTTTTTTTCATCAAAAAGCGAAATTTTCCTAAAAAATATTTGGTAATTAGAAAAATATATGTAAATTTGCACCGAAAAGCAGGCCTAAGTGTGGGCATGCGGTAAAATTTGACATCGATGGAAGAGACCTCAGGCCAGTTGTACGGCCAGTCTCGAAAGGACGTTTTCAACACGTTACCTGTCTGAATCATCAAATCTCGCAAATTTGAAACTTCGTACAGCGGTAATGCAACAGAGGCGTTCGCGTGGGTGAATTTCATATTCCCCCACGTCCTTCTTCCTTATATATATAAATAAGGTGTAACTCCCCATAGGTGGAGTGTATCTTGGTATATATATGTTTGGGTGTATGAGGGCGTAGTGGGTTTATTATATCACTCGGCGTGGGCAGTGCTTTCAGTTGCTTATTCCTTACGAAGGGGCAATGCGAGAGCCTGATGATTAGGGATAGGCGATGGAGAGAAACTTAGCTCCACGTCTTTTTTTGTGCCCTAATCGGAACATTTCCATAATCAGAATGTTAATGAGAGTGACGACCAGCAGAGGGAGCAGCTGGCCGAAGGTTGATTTATGTTTCACTTTAAAGTATAGTAATAACATTTAATGATTATGGACAAGAAAACTTTTAGAATGAATGTAACTTCCGCCAAGATGTCCGCGCAGCAATGTGTCCTAATGGCGGAAGGGGAGGTGCTTGGCACCTGACGTTTACTCTCTCGCCTGCTCCCACGGTCTCAGACCGTTGCAGGATTAATCCGAACATTATTTATTTAATTACATTTTAAACTAAAAATTTTAAAAACAATGAAAAAAATCAAGTTAATGCTTGTTGCCTTCATGGCAATGTTCTGCACTGCAGCGTTTGCTGACATGACAAACGGCACGCTGAAGTTCGTGGCTGCAGGAGGCGAAAACGAGGTAACCATTACCGGTTTTGCCACATCAGTTTCTGCCGCTGGCAGGGCTGAGCTCATCATCCCCAACACGATCCTTGATATCGCTGCCGATGAGTCTCCTGCCTACAAGGTCGTAGGTGTTAGTTATCAGGCCTTCAAGGACGAGACGGCTATCACATCCGTGACATTCGCAGGATCAAATCTGGTTACAATTGAAACTGAGGCCTTCTCCGGATGTACAGCCCTCAAAACTGTTAGTTTCACTGCTGCTACCAAATTGGCACACATCTATCAGAATGCCTTTAAGGGCACCATCATCGAGGAGCTTGACCTCTCAAAGACTGCTGTTGTTGAAATTTACAACCTCTTTGGAACGGCTCCTAAGCATGACGTGGTGAAGTATAATGATACTTCTGCAGGTGATTTCAACACTGCACTGGCAACTCGTTTAGGTTTCGGCAAAGCGACTGCAGGAGCAATTTCCGCTGCACAGGCTAAGGGTTGGAATGCTGCTTTGGCTGGCGCACTGGTTGTAAATGAAGATGCATCAAAGAATAAGTTCACAGCAGCAACAGCTGCAGCCTACAATGCTACACTTGCTGGTGCCGTGAAGGCTGGCGTTGCCATCACTGATGAACACAAAGCTCTCTATAACACGACTCTCACAGATGCATTCAACTACAAAGATGTGAATTATGTTGCTGCAAATAAATTCACTGCTCTTGGTGCTGCTTACTATAATGCATATGTAGAGGAAGGAGCAACAAAAGCAAAAGATGAAACTTTCGGTGATACTGAAAAAGAAAAGGCTAACACTTTCAATGCAACGAAGCCTGGTGCACTGACAGGTGCTGCATTCACTGCAGCTCAGGCTACGGCTTACAATGCAATCATCGATGGTGCTGTCAAGGCCGGTGATACTTTCACCGATACGGAGGCCGACAAATATAATGCTACATTGGAGGGAGCAGTTGCCACAGATGAAAGTGTTAATTTCGGCGATGAAACTGTCACAGTAGATGCATTTAACGCTAAGTTCGGTTTCGTGAAGTCCGGTGATGTACAATATCCTGCTGAGGCAGCCGTTACAAACAGCACGCTGGCCAGCGTCAGCCTGCCCGCTACATGGACAAACTTCTACAACACTTATTATGACGTAACTGTGGCAGGTGCGTTCGAGAACTGCACCAAGCTGGCCACTATCAGCTTCGGTACTCCTGCTAAGGATGTGACTACACAGGCTCTCGAAACACGTGCTTTCGTGAATACAGCCCTGACGGCTCTTGACTTCACTGGCACAAAGATTGCTGGCGCTCTGCCTGTTAATCTGCTGATTGACGGTGTTAACACCAAGAAGAACGAAACGCTGGCTACTGTTACGCTGAATGGTAAGGACGGAATCACCAACCTGAGTGGTAACTTCGCATTCTGCACGAAGCTGACTGCCATCGATCTGACCAACCTTACAATCTCTGAAGGTGAATTCCAGGGTTCAGGTCTGACTGCTGTCGAGATCCCCGCTACCCTTGCTGCAATTCCCGCAAGCGCATTCAAGGACTGCGCATCTCTTGCAACTGTTACCTATGGAACGCCTGCAGAGGGTGAAGCTATTGCTCTTGCAGAAATCGGCGCATCTGCATTTGCTGGCACTGGCCTGACTTCGTTCACTGTTCCCAGCGCATTCCCCTACACAACACCTACCAAAGTTGCTGCCAATGCTTTCGCAGACTGTTCTAAGCTGACTAGCTTTACTTATAAGCCCAACATTACGACTGGAACAGTTCAGAAGGTTGTTAGCGATAATGCATTCCTCGGTTGTGAGGATGGTATCACCTTCTACACCGTGAAGGAGTATGCAGAGGCAGCAGCACCTGGTGCAAACAAGGTTGCTCCTATGCACAGCAAATTCTCTTATGATGCAAGTCCCGCAGAGGATCCCTCAGAGGCCAAGGAACTGACAGCCAAGGCATTCAAGCAGACTAGCAAGGCTGGTATGTACTTCGTGAAGTTCAACAGCATGAAGCAGAACATCAAGATCGCTAAGGCAGATGCCAAGGTATATGCTGCTTATAACGATGATACAGACGGCACCATCATCATGCAGGCCTTCAAGCCCGCTGGTGGTTACTATCACATCGCAGCAGGTGACAACGTGCTGATCCTCTCTAATGCAGAGAAGATTCCTTACGAGACAACAGCTATCACGAATGGTTCTACATTCAATGTTGATGGTACAATCAACGCTGCCAATAATGGTACTTCTTGGTTGACAAGTGCTTATGGTGGTGGTGAGAACAAGTTGAAGTACGTCTCTGATGAGGCTGGCGTAAAGCGCTCTACTCTTGAGGCTCAGCTTACTGGACCCCTTGCTGGATTCAGCATCTACGCTTGGGCTAACACTACCGACTTCACTGGTTGGAAGAAGATTACCAGCGGTTCTACCTTCCCGCAGAATACACTCTACATCTTTGCAAAGCCTGCTGCTGCAGCTGAAGGCGTACGCGTAATCTGGCTCGACGAGAACGGTAACATCGAGGACGAGACTACTGCTATCCAGGGCATCGAGAGCGTAGAGGAGGCCGGAAACGGTGCTTCTTACAACCTCGCTGAAGAAGGTCAACGCTGCTTACAAGGGCGTTGTCATCAAGGACGGCAAGAAGTATATGATGAAATAATTAACTAGATTAATAACCCGTAATTGTGTGGGGGAGTAAAATCCCCTGCACATTACATAAAAACAAAAGAAAGAAAATGGACAAGAAATTTTATGAGATGCCCGAGGTTGAGGTGATCGACCTCCAGATTGAGGGTCAGCTTCTCGCTCTTTCAGATGAAGAGAAAATCGACGATGCTGCTGGTGCTACAGATGACACAGGTGGCAGCGCCGACGACAGCGGCCTGGGCGACTAATCCCCAGTCGCTAATCATGCTCACAAAGTGTCAGACACTCTGTGAGAAACCATCAAACACCATCTGGGGCGCGAGGCGCGAAGCCCTGCGCCCCAGATTTAGATTAAAAGGAGATACGGTTAGTTCATGTAGCATTATTTAGGATAGCATAATGAAGGCAAAGAACAAGAATTATATCGATTACGTTAGAGAAGTCTTCGACTATTTTGGACGTAATGGCTGGCATGCTGGAGAGGGCGGGCCATTCCTTCAGATGCTGGATGGGAAACGGGATGCTGACGAGATAAAACGCAGTAAGTTCCTCAGGTTGACCGTCAGGAACCTTATTCTTACAGGCTACCTTGAAATGAAAGGTCCGCGTTTTATCTGCCTCACTCAGCGTGGCTATGACTTTATTCAGGGAGGTGTGTTCCTGAGTAATACCATAGATCTCCTGGAGTTTGTGAATCTTCGAATAGATCCGGAAAAGCAGTTTAATCTGCTTTGGGATATAATAGGTAATGATAAAACAGCCTTGTTCTACGTGAATGGGTCTCTCTATTATGATCTGGCTAGTTCGATCTTAGAAGGCTTGCCTTCCAGCTATACGGCTTATGTAATGGCTCTTGATAAGCATAAACAGTCAAGGAATGTATGGTACAGGAATCTCTACTTAGCCATGAGCCAAGATCAGAGGAAAGTTTTCCTGCAAGGTCTGTCAGACATAATTGCGAACCAATATGAGCAATTCTATCCTGTACAACAAACAGATGGAAGCGATATAATGGTATTGGAGTTGAATTCAATCGGTGAAAACGAAAAATTGACACATGCTATGCAAGGAGAAAAGAAAGTCAAGCTGTTCATATCACATTCTTCAAAAGACAGAAAGGTAGTAGAAGCATTAGTCGATCTGCTTATAGTGCTTGGTGTTAATAATGCAGAACAGATGTTTTGCAGTTCTTGCCCTCCTTTCGATGTGAAAGTGAATGATGATATCTTCGCTACACTAAAAGAGCAATATCAAAAATATAACCTATTTATGATATACATGCTTTCTGATAATTATTACGAGAGCCCTGTCTCGCTTAATGAAATGGGAGCAGGATGGGTACTGCAAAACGATTACCTGTGTGTCACATTGCCAGGTTTCTCACCGAGTGATATTAAGGGCTGTGTTGATACGAAGAAAAAGGCTCTTGTACTAGATTCTGAGACGTTGGGACTTGAATTGAATGACTTCAAAGATTATGTCATAAGGCTGATGGGAATTCCTGCCATTGATGCTAAGATATGGGAAATGAAGAGAGACAGATTCATTTCGGCTATAAAATAGGGAATGTTCCAATAGTCATGGGGGCGTGTGGGTATAAGAATGCTGAGCTTTAATAAGATTATATGCGCAATGTAGCCCAATCGGTGGGCAAAGAAAACAGAAGAATTGAATAGAGGTTCGACTCCTCGCTTTGCGGCAAGAATATATTTTTTAAAATGTTAATTGATACGGTGGTCCGTGAGGATAGCTTGTATGTGAACATAAATTTTTAGAATGAAAATCTTTTTACAGTTATTTAAACTGTTAATAAGAAGCCTTTAGTTTGTGGTCCGTGAGGATAGCCGAAGGCTGTGAACTGAAATTTTTAGTATGTAAATTAATTGAATGCTGTCGCCGGCCCGTGAGGGTCGGCGACAGTGCTATGGATGATAGAACGTTATACAAGAAACAAAGAAAAAACTATGCCGCCCGTGCCGGTATAGATGATAAATGTATGAATATCAGGTGTATATGAGCGGCGTACTTTGACAAAAACTATGCCGTAACTGTGCCGTAACTGTGCCGCCTTAAAAATCAGCGCTTAACTTTTGGCTATAGGCAAACGATCATTTGGCTATAGGCGAATGATTATTTGGCTACAGGCGAATGGCGTGAAGGGCTACCTAAAGTCCCTGAGCATACTACCAGAAAGTAGGCATTATTCTCCAAGAAAGAACGGATTATTCTGGCAGAAAGTGCCGTAGTTTCCGTCTTATTTTAAAAAGACACTCTAATTAAAACTATTTCATCTCCCGTTTGAACCACAGCTCAAAAAGTGGATCAGCAATAAAGAGACCGTTTTCTGTCTGTTCTATTATTTCACGCTCTATCAGGGCGGTCTTGAGTTTGACAAGATTAGAACGACTGCCGAGATCATACTGGCCAGTAACCTCTTTCTTTCCGAAGTCATCATGATAGCCTGCACAGATTGCCCGAATCAGATTCATCTGGTAAGCAGTGAGATTGGCAGTCTGTTCCACAAAGAGCGGTGTCACCTGTGCAAGAGTAGCCTCTATACCATCGCGGAAGTCCTGTTCCGAAACGACTTTGTCGGACATGGCCAGAATATTCCATGCCAGCTGCTGAACGTAAGACGAATAGTTGTCTACCGTTTGGCATATCCTTTGGGCCAGTTCCTCTGATATCTTTCTGCCTGCATCCTGAAAACGACTGACAATAAAGGGCACCCATTTTTCCATTGGAATCTTTTTCAGAAAGAACATATCACCAAACTGATAGAATGGCATCTTTCGACTATAAAACAGGTTGGTCATCAAATGTTGCTTGCTCCCAAATAGACAATACGAGGTATCCCTGTGGTGCTGCCATACACTGCGTATGGTCTTCTGGATGGTCAGCGAATCCGGCATCTCTCCTATCTGCTGGAATTCATCTATACAAACCACTATCTGTACGCCTTTCTTCTGTGCTATCCGCTCTGGTAAATTGAGTATCTCCTCAGGGGTATTGCTCTTAGGCGTGATGCCAAGCGAAAGAGTATATTCACCACCTGGCTCAGGACTATAGATAACTTTGGGAGAATTATTGATATATACAAGAAAGTGTTACACCAAGTAGTGAACATTATAGTTATTTAACTAATCTATTGATAATCAGCTGGATTAATACAAAAGAAAAATGTTCACCAGTTGGTGTAACACCAAGTAGTGAACATTTTGTATATCAGTATAAGTCAAAGTTCCTAAGCATGTGGTCATTTCCTCTTCACGACCTTACGCCTGTCTTTGATGTAGATCCCAGGACGGAGGGCGCTTTCGTCGACGCGACGGCCAAGGAGGTCGTAGAGGGCGCTTTTGTGAGGCTTGGTAATCGTGATAGCGTTGATGGCGGTAGTGGTAGCGAGGGTGCAGAAAGAGAAATAGGTTGGCTCGTCGTGGTTCGCATTGCCGGCATCCTTCAGATATTTGCCTGTACCGACGTTCTTCAGGGTGAATCCCTTGCCGTCCACATAGTCGATATTCCAGACGGCACCGTTCTCAAAGTCCTCGCCGTTGCCATTGGTCAGTCCGAGGATGAAACAGCACCAGCCCGTCTCCAACGGCTGAGCATTCAGATAGCCCGGCTTGCCCCAGATGTTGTACTCCTGATTGTCGGGGGTGATAAGCCTTAAAAGGTATCCGCCAGCTACATCGCTCTGCTCCAAGCGGAAGAGATAGCCGGAGTTGTTGTCGTCGAAGGCTGTGGAATAGTCCTCGTAACCTAAGTTCTGGGCATCGGAGCCGAAGAGTGCCTTGCCTTCAGCCTCGTTGACGATGGCAAATGTCTTGCCTTCAGCCTCTTCCAGACTGGCGAAACGCTCGTCGGGCAGTATCTGCGGCTTCTCGACGGGACCGGCTGCCTCAATGCTGTAACGGCTGCAGAACCTCCATATCTCGTCGCCCGTTTTCACGCCGTTGTCGTTGGAGATCCAGTGGCCCTTGTTGGCCATCTCCATCAGCACCACCTCGACATCGTCGTTGCCCGGACCCCATACATGACGGGTGATATGAGCGGCGTTGCGGTATCTCTTTGTCACCTCAGCCGTTTCAGGACAGCCGTTGTGCTTGATCCAGACGTTCAGGTTCTTCTGCACATTCGCGAAGGTCACCACGTCGTCGCTCGTGCCGTGGGTGTGGATGATGGGTATCGGTCGCACATTGGGACTGGCCGTCGCTCCGCCCATGGGATAGCCGCTGATGGGAGCGAAGGCTGCAATGCGGTCGGCAATCTTATTCATGGCGTGATAGGTGAACATGCCGCCCATCGAGAATCCCGACAGATAGACGCGTCCACGGTCGATGTCGTATTTATCCACCATCTCGTCGATGATGGCCAGTACGAAGTTGATGTCGCGGTTGCCGCTGATGTCCCAGCTCTTGTTGATGCCTTCTGGGAAGACGGTGACGAACTTGGCCGTATCGGCTACCGACTGGATGTCGAGCATACCCATCTGGTAGGCAGCGTCCTGATTCATGCCGTGACAGGATATCAGCAGCGGACGCTTGGCACCCAGATCGTTGGGCGCATAGATCTTATACTCTCTTTCCGTACCTCCGACCTTCAGCTTCTCCTGTGCAGAAAGAGGCAGCACGAAGCATGCTGCCATCGACATGATTAATAACCGTATCTTCATTTGTTACTTATTTTAAATTTCAAAATTGTCGGCAAAGGTACGATTTTCTATCCAAACAGCCATAAGAATTTGTAACCGACAAAGTTAAAAAGGATTAATATCCAAGCAGAATCCAGAAAAAATACGTATTTTTGCAAAAGATGCATCGACGTATTCTCATATTGATCAGCTTTTTGCTCTTATCTGTCTCGATGTTCGCAGAAAGTGGTTTGCCCGTCATAGAGATGAAGGCGGACAGGACGATGATCTATCCTCAGCGAATGGAACTGACAGGGGAAGAAACGCTGATGGATGTCCTCCAGATGATGCCAGAGCTGATGATTGCCGGCTATGAGGATGTCATCGCCAGCTATAACCTCCGCATCGACAACTGTCCGATAAATGGTGACACCAGGTTGATTCTTAATCAGATGAAAGCCAAGGATATTGCCAAGATTCAGGTGTGTGACAATACGGGTGTTGCGAAGGGAACCATTGGAATGGGCAGGGTGCTGGATATCAACATGAAGATGCCTGAAAAGTTGGAAGGTTTCGTGGAAGGAGAAGGAAGCTTTGGGAAGGATGTGGCAGGTATTGCATCCGTGAATGCGTTATACGGCAGTCAGCATACTGACCTCTATGCCAATGCATCTTATCGTCATCAGGATGGGAATGAGGAGTATCTGACGCTTCACATGACGAACCGGTTTGATGACAGGAACAAGCTACTGACCTATTTCACCCAGCAATATCTTGGCCACCCTTCTAGTACGTCGCGTAAGGTTATGGGCAGAGCGAGATACTTCCACACCTTCAATGACCTGGGTACAGAACTGCTCATCGTGGGTGGCTATCAGTATGACAGTAATCTGATCTTATCCAACAAACTGCCATTGTATATCGTTGAACTGAATACGCCTTTGCTGACGAAGCGGCTTTCCATGATGCTGGGTGTTGAGGGTGATTTCCTGATGACCAGGCAAAAGGATGCGGACAGGAGCTGGGATGTCTTCAACCATGATATCTATCTGCAGTTCACCTATGCCTTGCCTCAGTGGAAGTTGACAGTTGGTAATCGTGTGATGTTCTATAACTACAAATTAATGGATGCTGGAATCAGTCAAAAGCATTCCGACACCCGTGACAATGCGAATGCCAGCGTCATCTATGTACCAGATAACCGCAATCAAATTCAGTTGGGCTATTATCGCAAATACTATAATCCTTCCTACTTAGTTCTCTTTATGGATGCCAATACGCTTATTGATGAGGAATGGGCGAGGACTAAGGGACTGCTGGAGGAATGGACTATTCATCAAATGAAATTGTCATACGCCTATAGTAAGCAGAAGTTGACTGTGCAGACGGAGGCGAGTTATTATGCCGTTGAAGATGGCGAGAATTTTGCTGCACTGGGCATATCGGCTTATTGGAAAACGAAAGGGATGAGTCTGGCAGGCGGGTCAAATCTATATACAGCTAAGAGTGGCACCTATGCTTCATTCCGGTTTGCTCCCATTGCTTATCTTCCTCATGCCTGGCAGATAGGCATGCAGGTGGTATATTATACCAAGAAATCACCAGAACGTGAGTTAACTGGCGTACCTGTGTATGGCTGTCTGTCTGTGAACAAGCAATTTGGCAGGAAATGGAATTTGGGCGTTGACTGGCATGATATGTTTGATGCATTCTGTAGTGATGCAAAAGTAAACAGACATGCTGCCAATATTAAATTGCAGTATAGAATCTGACGATAACAAGAAAGTGAGTATGACAAGTATTGAACTGAATATGATACAGACTGCCGGCATCGGTGCCTTGGCCCTCATCGTCGGTATGATCTTAACGCGAAAGGTCGCTTTTCTCCAGAAGTTCTGTGTGCCGTCGCCAGTAAGTGGTGGCATCATCTTCTCATTGGTCACCTTGGTACTATATGGCTGGTTCGATGTTGTGGTGTCGTTCGATGGTACATTGAAGGATGCCTTTATGCTGGCTTTCTTTACCAGCGTCGGTTTTCAGAGCGACCTTAAGGTATTAAAGCAAGGTGGCAAACTTCTGGTGATCATGCTTTCCCTGCTGGTTGTCATTATTGCTTTGCAGAATTTAATGCCGATGGGCATTACCCGTCTCATGGGTGTTGATCCTCTGATAGGCATGGCTGCTGGTAGTATATCCATGACAGGCGGACATGGTACGGCTGGCGGATTTGCGAGCGTTCTCGAGGGATTGGGACTGCATGGCGCAGGAACCATCGGTATGGCTGCTGCAACGTTCGGCCTGATTTCTGGTTCTATGGTAGGCGGCCCGTTGGCAGAGCGGATTATCCGCACGAAACTGACGCATGAACAGATTCAGCCACATGATGAAGATGTTGACCCTGCCATGGCCGGTATCGAGAGCGACGAGGCATCGCCTACAGGTCGTAAGA
>Ga0265300_10002321_pt1 | contig 16669 bp, 13 predicted proteins | sample AusTroGonzalo_MG_FD_193482 | JGI IMG/M metagenome (GOLD analysis project Ga0265300, IMG submission 193482) | Bovine rumen microbial communities from tropical cattle in Woodstock, Queensland, Australia - Gonzalo_03 | ecosystem: Host-associated > Mammals > Digestive system > Stomach > Rumen ...
GGCACTTGGTTGTTGTTCGGTCGTGGCCATTGTGTAGAGCCGTCGGTTATCGTCCACACAGATACCGTCACGGAGGTCGTTTACGACACGGCTTATTTCGAGAAGCCCACTCCTGTCGAGAAAGAGGTACGCGATACCCTGTGGCTGGTCAACACCGATACGGTTATTGAGTTCCTGCCTATCTACAGCAGCCACTATACGGAGAGCGGCCTGTGGGACGTGTGGACTACTGGTACGAAATACTGCGTTCTTGATTCCGTCCGCGTCTATCCGAAAACCGTCTATACGACCGTTACAACCGTCGAGGAAAAGACGGTGGAAAAGAAAGAGCCGTTTAGTATGGGCGTAGATGTGGGTTTTTTGGCCGTAGGAGGCGACTTTGTACCTCATGCGGGCATTTATACCACTCTCGACAAAAAGTGGCTTATATCGGCTAATTTTGGGTATAACAACTCCGTCGGTCGAGTTTACATCGTCACCGTCGGACATAAAATATTTTGAAAATATGGTAAGAGAAAAGGAAACCTTGGAAGAGGCGTTGAAATTCTGTCAGTTGACAAAACGCCCGAAAAAACTTGAGGAAGGCGACGACAAGATGCTGTTGAAAGCCCTCGTCCGTTGCGCGAAAGTCGATGGCACGTTTGCCTACGCCGTCGGTGAGTTCGACTACAAAGGCAACTTAACTATCATCAAGACCTTCGGCACGGCTGCGGCTATCATCAAGACCTTGGAGGTGTACCCATACGAGTGGATTAAAAAGATGTTCCAAGCGAAATTCAAGGACACGCCTAACGCTTGGGAAGAGAAGATGGACTACATCAAGCGCATCGGCTGTCCCGAAGGCTATCTGCCGTCGGTGATAAACGAAGCCAACATAGACGAGGTGTTGTGGCTCGTGGCTAAATATCGTCAAGAAAACGACATAAGAGTTTATTAAGTATGGAAAAGGAAGAAAAATTCAACGAACTGCGGGAGCGTATCGCCAACATGAGGCGTATGTACCCCGACAATGAGGACTTGGTGAACGACATCGAGGCTATTGTGGATGAAATGCAGAATTTCGACTACAGGCCGACGCATTTCGCCTTGTACGAGGACGAAATCAAGAGCCGTACCAATGTAGGAGGTAACGAGGTTGTCAGATTCGCCGAAGGCTGCGAGTTCCGCGCCAAAGGTGGCTACCGTGTGTATGCCGACATCCGCGCCTCTCATATCGCATACGGTATCTCTGCATTGGAGGACATTGTGAAACTCCGTGACGACGCACAAGACCCCGACATCAAGAAAAAGTACGACACGATGATTGAGTGTTACAAGTGGGTGCTGAATATCCCCAACCTTGTGTTCGCCGACATCGCATGGCTACCCGAACTGGCCAATTTCGTTGCCGAACACTTTGTCAAGATGGCTCGTGAGCGTTTCGGTGCTGCTGTATTGCCCGAAACAGAGAAAGACCAGTTGTTCGAGCAGGAAATGTCGAAACTGGCCGTTATCGAGGCCATAGCCGCCAACCCCGAAGCCTCGGAGAAGGTAGAGCAGGATGTCATTGAAATGGCAAAGCAGAGCCTCGAAGAGAGTGCTGGCATCCAGCCGCCGACGGAGGGATAATTTCAACTTTCATAGATATGCTTGGGAGCGGTCGCCTTTGGGTGGCCGTTCCTTTTATAAGAGAAAACCGCCACACACGAGGCGTGACGGCTTTCGGGAAACAGGTAGTAATGCGTTACTCTACAGGCAGATAATACTCTTTTTCTGTTCCGTCGTAGTACATTGTCTCGTTTTCGACGAGGTAATCTGCCGCGTAGAGGTAGTTGTAACCGAACTTTCCAGCCATATCCGCTATGCTAATGTAGTAGCACTCTTTCTCCACACCGCCAATTGTGACCGTCTTTGTGGGCTGTGTTTCCATCATCTTCGTAACCTCTGTACCCATGTTCTGAATGACCTTTACGTCGAAGATGATGTGCTTGTCGTCGTCTTTGATGAGTTCCTTGGTGTAGGTCGAGGCGGCGTAGATAATGCCGTTGCGCTCCATTCTCAATACCGCGTACTGGAGGACGGTGTAGAATACCTTGGTAGGCGACGAGGCGTAGGCCGTATGTTCGGCAAACATATTGTAGCCGTCGCCGTCCTTGTAGTCCGCAGTCTCGTTGATAACCAAGTCGTCCAAGTCGGAGTAAAGCAGACCCTTGTCGCCGTAGTCGGATATGAATTTCTGCACCCACTCGCAGAAGGCAGCGGCCATCGTGTACAGACCGTACTCCAAGAAATCGCTGCCGCTCGTGATGTCGTAGGCATCGGTGGAGAACACGACGATTTTTTTGAGGATGTCGTCCATATTCTCGATAGTGGATGGGTCTATGTCACCCCAATCAACACCAGCGGACTTTCCAGCCGTGAGTTTGTACAGGTGCTTGAGGTGGATAACCATCTGATTGGCATCATACGCCTCTTCCTCGTTAAACTCGACAGGCACGCCCACCATGTATTGAGACGTTTCGTAGATTTTGTGAGTGATGGCATAGGTGGCGTCGGTCGTACCCCCAGCGGCATGAACATCGGCTACACGTTGTCCGAACTGCACCTCTGCGATGAAGTTGATGAGTTTGTTGTAGGCACTCTCGACATCCGCACCAGTCAACTCCGTGTTGGCTGCGTTGGCTGCGGTAGTGACTGCCGACGTTTGTGTCATGTAGTCGGACACATTGCCAGCGGCGGTCGTGACGTTGGAATCTTGAGCCAAAAACTCGTTATCCTTGAGTGCATCGGCGAGAGCGGCCACATACTGACGTGTGTGGGCGTTCTCCGTAGCCATAGCGGACGTAAGGTCGGCCAGTTTCTTGTTTACGTTCTCCATAACGATAGCGATACCGCTGTCCTTGTTAAGTATCTGCTCGTTGAGGTTGTTGATGATACGCGAAACATCGTCAACCGTCCTGCGCAAGGTAGTGGTGTCGTCTTTCTCCGTAAAGTTGGCTATAATATCCATCTTTCGGGTGGAGTTGGCAAAGACCGTCTCTGTGACGTATGTACTACCAACCTTCGGGATAAACTCCGTGGTGACGTTGTAAATCTTGTTGTTGCGGAAGAATTTGTCGCCGACGTTGTACTTGGTCGTCCTCTCTGCGTTGTACTCCTGCACACCAAGGGCGCGGAAGATGCAGTTTGAAACGCTGTCGTTTACAGCCTTTGAAATCTCCCATTCTCCTGCGTTTTTCTTTTGCGTAAATCGCATGAGACGACCTTCAAAAACAACCATTTCGTCAGCCTCGTAATTCCTGTTCGGGTCAAAAGGAAGTATTCCGAGGTCTGTGAGGAGGTTTTTGGCCTTACCGCGAACACCGCTATTTTCGTCAACACCCAATGTTGTGTCTATATCTTTCACAGGTATATAAAGTCCATTGTTGCGAATAATGTTCACATTTCCTATGATTTTTGCATTATTCGCTGTTACCATATCACCTTTCAGTATAGACCCACTTCGTGACACGAGGTGTTTTGATAAAGCCGCTATCAAATTCCCACTTACAACACTAAATCCATTCCCATTACTATTACCACCTAACGAGCGTAGTATAGGGTCTATTGTTCGTATTTCTTCAATAGCCTCATCCCATCTTGTTATATCAATCCTATTGGAGTAACGATAGCGAATTACATTTATATTCTCTCGTAGTTCAACGGATATTTCGGGTAGTGGCTCACTACCAACTTTCTTGTATGTGTAAGACTTAACGTAGAACGATTTTTCCGAGTGGTCTGCGTACTGGATATGTAGTTTGACATTCTCATTGAGGTCGTCCGCATAGGTATTCGTGCTTTCGGAGAGGAATATGCGGCTGAATTTTATGGAGTAATGGAATAATTCTGCGTTGTTCTTATCCATATATTCCACAAGAGCCTTCGATAACCGCTCTTCTGCTGCACGGACAAAACGTAATGGCATTTTAATGTGTGTCAATACGAACTTATCAGAATTATCCTCACTATCTGTATCGAAAAACGCTTTTGGCTTCATGTTGTTTGCGACAGAAGGCATAGGGTATGAGAATGTACTTACATCCTTTTCGAGGGCAACCCAAACGTAGTTTGCGGTCGTGTCTTGCTGTGAAGCCTGTACATTGTCGAGTACATACCTCACCGTAACGACATCGCCGTCCATGCGAGGAGAATTTGCGCTATTTGAATCGTCAACAGGGCGTATGCGTTCTTCTGTAGCCTCAACAAACTCTCCATCGACAATTTTATATAACATCCTATCAGAGTATCTTTGCGGAGTGCCAGCGTTGTACCATAATGCCATAACGCCGTTATCGTCCCTTCTGTACACATCTACACCAAATAGACGTATCGGGTTTTTTATACCTTCATTTGTGTCAACTTTCACCTTGAATGAACAGGCCATACAACAGCCACTCTTGAAGTTTACGACCATTTCGTCCTCATCTATCGCCATAGCGAATAGATTGAAGCCGAGAGGCCGCAGTTTGGCAAAGAAGTGTGGGTGTTTGAGCGTCAGATTGCTGTCGTCGCCCTCTCTACGCTCGTATGCAGACCAGTTGTCGTCACTATCCCTTTCGTCGTAGCAGAACTCCTCGAACAGGTCAACGCGCAACTCTTGACCATTTATGGTTACGGTGAGACCTTCAATAGACGGTTTAACGTCACTTATTGTCTCAACGTGCGTGCGCGGATGTCCCTTGTCTATTACATTTTCAAAGCCATAGAACTCGTGCGCTCCAGCCTTATAGTTTATATTTCCAACTTTTCCGTTATCCGTTGCTGGATATTCGGAATCATTTATATAATACTCACCAGATTCCCTATCAAGTACAGCACCTCTTATTCTTGTGTGTGGGTATAAAACAGCATCAAAGAAACGCTTTTGTGCATCAGAATTATAGTATATCGACGGCATCAAGTTTCTTTGCGGCTGCATATACTTTATCTGCTCGAATGTTATCTTGTCACCACGCTTTGCCGTACCACTTACGGTTAATCCAGTGCTGTCTAAAGATATTGGATTTCCATTCAAATACCACCTATCGTAATAATAATAAAGTCTTATTTTCTTTACACCGTTGTATATATTTAATAATTCGCGCACATTTTCGGTTATCGGGTCTGTTATTTCTGTAAATGTGCTGTCACTACTATGGTATTGGTAGGTTTTCCTATTCGTGATGTCATAACAAATATCGTTATTCTGCAAAGTTACGCCTTGGAAATTCTTACCAAAATAATCGGGATATTGGTAAGCCTCCCACCTTCTGTAACTTTCTCCTAATTGTGGGTCGAGATAAGTTCCAGCGTCGCTTTCTGTAATATCGTGACTATTCCCATCCGCTCCTATGTAGCAAAAACAGCGTAAATCCCAATAATTTAACGCAATATTATTGCTATACATAGCCTCATGTTGTAAATCTTCAAATTGTTTTTTTGTGATAAAACAGGCTGGAAAATCTCTATATATATCACTTGACAGGTATCTACTACATACTTTTTTTGTAACCTTATCGTAGTGATAACCAGTAAAGTATCTCCCTGGATTGAATGGTAGTCGTTGGCGTAACGTTATTATTATCTCTCTCTTATTATTAAACGACAACTCCCTGTGACCGAACAATAACTGCTGTATGTCACTATATGACCCAGATTGTGTAGTGTTTGTTCCCGACAAAACGGCTTCAACGTCACCTGTATTATATCCATAGCGCGGAAATTCATCCTCAAGAAACGCATAAACGCCGTTAAATTCGTCTATTTGTATATTAAAACGTATATCAAAGTAATGATTACCACCTATAGTGTACGCTTCACTAACGGTACATTCGGAATATTTTAACTCACCTCGCTTGATTTCATCTGATTTTGATAACTGAACAAATTTGTCATATTCACCATTTACGGAATATAGTGTAGTAGTTCCGTTTATGGTTTTATACATATACAACACATTTTCGCATACATAGCAAGTGTCTGATGATGGTGTTTCTGTGCTACCCCACGAGCCGTTTGTGTATGTGTATATTTTTCGATATACGGTAACACCCTGTGACGTGCGCTTTCCTATATAACACATATCGCCTTCATCTGCGTATGCTGGTAGCGATGTTGATTGTGTTGTGCTTGTGCTTACGAATATGAGTTTTATTGCTGGCATTACATTGTTACCAACTTTCACCCACTCGTAAGGATGTCTTAATGTCGGCACAGAAGGTGATTCCCATGCTCCAGTTGATGTGTTGCATACGTTAAGCGAGCCGTTTGAGGAATTGTAGTAAACTCTTCCTCTTGGTACATTGCAAATAGGAATCCAGTCAGTTCCGTTAAACTTGTATAGTGTACCACCAACGCCATTCGCACCTTTCTTTATGTACAACTCATTTAATGTCGCGCCGCTTGTAGATGGGTCTGATGTCGAGATATTCCGTACAGATTCTCCGAATTTTTCATACTTACCCTGTATAAATCCGCTTTCGTTTGGGTTTGGGTAGTAGTAAGGGATGTTGTCCTCGCTACCGTAGCCAGTAATGCGCGTAACAAGGTCTTTTGTAACATTCTGTCGTGTTATTTGTAATAGGCTATTATCCGCTCCGTATTTTAATACGGGGTGTCCCGTTCCTGTCAAGTCTGCTTGTTTGTCGCCAATGTGTATTTCATATCCGACAACATAGTATGATACATCATAATCTGAATTAAGGTGGTCGAGTGCTTGCAGGATGCTATTATTTTCAATAGATACCGTTGTGGCCGTTGATAATTGTTCCTCCGTAACGTCGTTATCTATCACAACATGGTAGCCCGAATAGATGGTATTGTCGTTGTATGTTGCAGAATAGGTGATACCCTCTTTGATGAGAGAGGCGTTGATGCGGTCTGCGAACTCTGAAAGCGTACCGTAGAATACGAATTTTGAGGAATCTGATACAGGAGCGTCGGGTGTGGTCGTCGTAACTACATCAAACATCTTTGCGTGTTCCAGTTTCTCTCGCTCCGATACGAAATTGATAGTGTGCTTGTACCGAGCGTCGGTGTTCTGCAACTGGCTCTGCGGGGTCAGTTTGAAGTAGTAACGCTCACCACGAAACACGGTGAAGATGTCGCAAAATCTATAAACATACGAATCGCTTTGTTGGTTGTATAAGTCCCAAAGATTGTCATAGCACTCGTTGTCATAGAAGTCGGCTGTCAGCGTCGGGGTTTTACCCATACGCTCGGCGGTGTATGTGAAATCCTTGAGGTATATCTGTTCGCTCGTGTTGTGGAAGTTGAACGGCACGGCTGGCTGGTAGATGTAGTGCATATATGGTACTGCGTCGGAGAATTTGTAGAAGCACATATCCTCCTCGCAATAAACCACTTTGCCCGACAATATGACGCTCGTATATCCAGCGGCGACAGAACTATTCATAGTTCCAAGAGAGTATATTGATGTTACGCGCCCTGCGTGGAATATGAACGTGTCGCCGTTTTGAAGCCCGCGTGCGATAAGACTACTGGCACTCGGTATCGTATCTTTTAGGAATATCTTTGCCGAATAGTCATACGCCGTAGTATCTCCCACTTTTGCATTTCTATAGAGAAGCAAAGTATCGTCCATTATTTCTTATTTTGATTGTTCTTGTTATTGTTGTTTTGCTGGCCTTCTGCGCTGCCTTCACCCTCGCCGCTACCCTCTCCACCGTTATTGTTGGAGGATAGGGAGGCTTTCATTTCGAGCGTGGCCTTGGTCTCGGCCAGTTTCGCGGCTGCGTCCTCGTCTTTCTGTTTCTTGAGACGCTGCATTTCGTCGGGTGCGCTCTCGGTGTTGTTCTCGGTGGCCGTCTGTATCGAGATAATGCCAGCGTTCTTGAGCATAGCAATCATTTCGTTGTACTGGTACTCGTTGACAGGTCGCCACACCTTGAACTCGGCCTTGATGTCGATTTTGGCAAAGTCGGTAATGCCCTTTGCACGTCCAGCCTTGGTCAACTCCTTGGAGAGACCGAACTTGAATAGGCGTACCATCTTATTGAGGGCGTTCTGCCAGTCGATTTTCGCCTGTTCTGCGGCCTCAATATCCATTTCCTGCGTGAGGGCTACGGCTATGCCGCTGATGTCCCCGCTCATGGAAATATCCTTCGGCAGGATGAATGTAGTGGAGGTGGCCTTTTGTATCGTCTCTTCGAGCGTTTCGAGGGTCTTGAGCATACCTTCGGGGGAGGGGGGCGTGAGATATTTCGCTTCGCCGTTTCCTTGGAGCGAATCGTCGTTAAGAATGACGCTACCCGCTATCTTCTGTGCCTTGTCCTTGAATTTGCCCTTGATGTACAGAATACCCCAGCCGTGACGCTTTTGAATTGCGTTGAATACGTTGTAGATAACCTCGTAGCACTCGATAGCCTCCTGTCCGTCACCCCAAGGCACATCGCCTCGCTTGGTGATGAGGGGAATCTCCTTGAAGCCGTGGAGTTGAGGCTGATGCCAACGCCAGCCGCCGATGATAACATCCTGCGGCACGGTCTCGCGGTTGAGTTTGTTGGTGACGATGTTCGTTACAACCTCCATGGGAAGTTCGGGCAACTGGCCGTCCACGATGTCGTTGGTGTAGCGGTACATATACTTGTCGTCGTAGGAATCAATGTACTCCACGCCGTCTTTCTGATAGTACACGGTCTCAAGTATGCGCTCACCGTTGTCGTCGTTGTGGGAGATAATGACATATCCGTCCTCAAACGATAGGGTGCGTGCTTTCACTCGACCGTTCTTGTCGAAGTACATGAGCATACCAGCGTCGCCGCAAGATAACTGAATGTCAATCATCTTGTTCTTTGCGCCCTCCATGTTGCGCTTCTCCCAATACTGCTTGTAGGTGACAAAATCGGCGTTCATCTGCTCCGTCGGCTCACTACCGACAAGCGTAAACTGCGTCTTGTTACCCGTGAGGTGCAGTAGGCGTTTGTTCTTGATGCGCTTTTGGAACGGCACGGCCATCTTCTCCATCTTGACCTCCCTGTAGTCGTTCTTGCGAATCTTGACACAGATTGAGGGGATGTTGTCGTCGAACAGCACGGCATGGCAATGGGGGTCAAGTTCCTCCAAGAATTGCTCCTGCGGCACAACTATTTTAACTATGGAGGGTAGATGAGCGACGAGACGCTGATTGGGCGTGACCGTCATTCCCTCCCAAGCGGGCTGCGTTCTCTCCGAGCCTCGTGTAAAGGGTCGTTTCAGCAGCAGTTTGTCGGGGTTGGCCAATAAGTTGGCAACTTCCATGTCTGAATTGTATTCCATATTGTTAGATAATTATTTTTCAACAAGGTTATATTGCTTCATCAAGTCCTCTTTCGTGGGGATGTAGATTTCGTGATTGCAGTGGCCGCACGTTGCGTTAAACTTCTGATTTACAATAACAACGTGGTCTTTTACGTCCTCTTTGACATCAAAGTGGTTGTTTAGTTTCAGTCGGATGTCGGCCATTATCTTGTAGGCATCCTTCGGCTCAATCATGTGGTCGTCAAGAGCCTCCTGTGTGTCTTTCAGTAGTTGGATGAGGCCGCGCCTGTTCTCCTCGAAGGTTATCTCCTCCTCCTCGCCTCTTATCCTGTCGCCGTCGGAATCAACACGGCCATAAACGATGTCGCTGTTGAGGGTAAAGTAGTTCCGTAGGTATGTGATAGGTGCGCTCTCGTCGTACTCCTTGAAATTCTCGCCGTCGGGGAATATGCACTTGTAGGCCACCTCGTCGTCCGAGAACTGCTTGCACAGGAGGATGTATGCGATGTCGCGGACTTTGACCTCAAAGCCAGCGGAAAGGCAGTCTTTCTGTATTGTCAGTAGTGTCGATGTCTTTATCATGTTACCAGTTTGTTTCGTCCAGTAGATTAAATTCGTTTACCACCTCATCATCGTCGTCGCTCTTGTTGGCCTCTACCGAGGTGCTTACCAACTCCTCGCCGTAGGGGTACTCCAGCACAGGCATCATCCTCATCGCGCAGGGGTCAAGCAAGTCCATCGAGCGGCCTTTTCCGAGGTATAGATTCATTTCCTTTTTCGAGTACAACTGCTTTTTGCCGCTTGGTAGTTCGCGGAAGCGGACAACCGAAGCCTCTTCAAGAAACTCCGCTTGGATGGTGATGTTGCTTTCGAGTTTCTGATGTTTGTACACCCGCGTAGCCACATCCTCCGAACACGACATATTGCCACGGTTAATCGCCTCGATAAGGCGTGCGTAACACTCGCTTTTGAGGTTGGAGTAGCCTCGACCGTACAAGCCCATAGAAGTGCGGTAGGACACGAATTGCTGCGCTTCGGGGATGTAGTCGTTGATGTACGTTCCTCGAATGGCATCGTACACAATATGGCTGTCGGCCACGTCGTGTTCTTTCGCGAATATATGTAGAGCCTCCGCGTTCTGTCGGGGGGTGGTCTTTTCCTTGATGAGAATGTCAACGATATGGAATCCATCCCAGCATATAGCGAGGAAGTTATCTGTTCCTGTGTCCGCAAGGTCGCAAGTAATCCATCGGTCGCCGTTGCGCTGCTCGTCGTTGGTGAACACCGAATTGGCAGACGTTTGGGTTATGGTGGCGTTCTCATCCTCTTCGGGCGACACATTCCAGTTACCCTCAAGTAACTGCTGTGAGTTACGACCGCCCATGACGGCTACCGAGCCTACATAGTCGTCGTTGTTCTGTATCATCGCCTTGTTCTCCGACATACGACCAAGGTAGAACGTGAACGACTTAATCATACTCTCGTATGTGGCCGTTCCTTTCTTACCGTTCACCTTTGCCAGTTTGCGGTCGATGTCGGCCTTGCACTTTTGGTACACCTCTGCCTTGGTGTCACCCCAAACAACGTCGTCCACGGTCTCACCAGCCATGTAGAAGTAGCGTACAACGCCCTCTCTGTCCTCACGGATGAAGCCGTCAACTCCGATGTACCAATCGAGGAATGTCCTCAACCAATGGCGACGGTCGGGGTTGGTGGTCATTCTGACCTTACCAGTCCATGATGCAGTACCACGGTTACGAGTGTAAATTGCTGAAAAACACTCCCATGTGAAGCCAGTTCCCTCATCAAAGTAGATAAAGTCGTACTGACGGCCTTTGAAACGCTGTAGAATTTTTGAGCGGCTTTGGTCGGCGACGTGGGTGACATCTATTTTCGCTCCGCTTGGGAAAGTGACGCGAGGCTCACCGCTCTCGACTATCTCACACCCGCTGCCGTATGCCTCTCTGAATATATCAAGCAGACCACCAGCAGCCTTACTATCGCCGAGGTTGTTACGGAGAAAGAGGCCGCGAAATCTACCATCAAGAGAAGGTTCTGCTACACAAAGTGCTGCGGCAAAGGATTTTCCACCCCCAAGAGAGCCGCCGCCAACTGCGAAATCTACATTCGAGCGGACGAAGGCTTCTTGGAAGCCCTCTTGTGGCTGTATGATGGTACTTTTTGCCATTAGTTTACTACTTGTTTCGGAGTGCAAAAATACTCAAAAACTATTACATAGATAGGTATAAAATGATATAAAGTAATTCACGGTGAACAACTATTTAAGTTAAAGCCTCTGTGTATGTTCGTTTTTTGTAGTATCTTTGCACTCGAAAAATCACTCACTTAAAATTAAAATAAAGTATGAAGTTCACACAGGAAGAGGCTCGTAAAGACCTTACGACCGCGTTCAAAACCAAGTACAAAGACCTTGACTTGGAGAGAACAATCAAAGAGTGCGTAGAAAACGCATTTAAGATGATTGGTGAGGACAACGACACGTTGGAACTCGCTGATTTCGTCAAACTCGTGCAGCCCACCGTTCAGACTGCCATCGGCTTTATGCTCCATGAGACCAAAAAGGTCGCTGACGAGAAAGATGCCGAAATCACCAAACTCAAAGAGGGTAAAGGTGAGGGTAGTGGGGAAGGTAAAGGCGAAGGCAAAGGCAAAGGCGAGGGTGAAGGCAAAGGTGAGGGAGAGGGCAAAACTGACCCCAAGTTACAGGAGGCTCTCGACCGTATCAAGAAACTGGAAGATGAGAAGGCAAAGACAGAGGAATCTGCTCTCATCGCCCAAAAGCGTAAAGACCTTTTCGACAAGATTAAGGCCGACGTTAAGGACGACGACGAGTGGATTAACGACACCCTCGACATCGCTCTCATCACCAAGGACACCGATGTTGATACCGAAGCCGAAAAGTTTGTTACGATGTACAACAAGCACCACAGCGACACCCCGAAGAATGTTACCCCCAAGAGTAGCGGCGACGGCGGTGACGGCGTGAGCGACAAACTGAAAGACGTTCTCGGCGGTGCAAAGGACATCATCAAGCAGAGCCTTTCCTACGGACAGGAAACTCCTGTAGTAGGCGGCGGCGAGGGAAAGTAATTTCCACCGTGAACACAACCAACTAACGTAAAACGTGTAACTTAAAAACAAGTAAACAATGGCAGACATGATTCCTAACAGACACCTCGGCGGCTTTCTTGGCCGTACTCTCGCCCAGCGCAGAGGTCAAGTAGGTGCAAACCGCGACGTGTTCGTCATGCTCAAGGGCATCAAGAACGAACTGGTGTTCCCCACCTTCGGCGGTGAAATCAAAAATCCCTTCAAGGGCATTATGGCCAAATTCTTTGCTGGCGACCTCATGGAGTATCGCACGAATGAGAAGGGTGTGAAACCCTCCATTTATCTGCTGAAAACCTACGAGGTGCTTTCCGCAAGTGGAACTACGGCCTACATCAAGCGCGACGGCTTCCGTCATAAACCGTTTGTCGGCGACGTGCTGATGGTTGCTCCCGACGTAATCGGCGGTACTGGTACTGCTGTGACCGTCTCGGCTGTGACCGAAACCACGCAGACCGTTTCGACTACGACTTACGACGTTTGGCAGTTGACCCTTTCGGCCACCCTCGGCTCTCTCAACAACGGTACTATTTTGGTTGAGGCAGAAGAGGCTGGTAGCGACAAGGCCATGCTTGTGAAGAACATCAACGCAGTAGCCCCCAGCGACGGCGACTTCAACTTCCTGCCGAATACTGGTGACAGCGACGATTACGACGGCGCACGTTATCTCTACACGCCCGCCCTCGGTGGTCTGATGTACACCCATAAGATGTCCCCGATTCCCGCTTGCGTAAAAGCCCTTAACCGCTGCAATGTCAACGGCTGGTTTAAGGTCGATGCGTTCAATATGTTCGCCCTGCCTTCGGGGGATTAATTCACCTAATTATTAACGAATAAAAAAGCGAAAAGATATGGCTCACAAATTTGACCTTTCCCAATACGCAAAGATTTGGGACAGCAAAGAGGGTCGTCTTATCACGAGTACAATTCTGCGCGACCCCGAAATGCTGCGGTCTAACTTCGGCTTTTGGAAGCAGAAATTCCTCGTTGACCCCAACATCACCCCGACCGACCATGAGGGTATCGCCACCTTCCGCTCGACCATGCGCAAGATTGAGACTGGCACTCTCGGCCACCTCCGTGCGCCTATGGGTGACACCATTCTCAAAGAGCGTGGTAACGCCGCCTTCTATACTGGCGTTATCCCCGACTTCACAGGCGACGGCTTCATGGAAACCGCCGAAACCCGCCTCTACAAGGAGAAGATGTACGAATCCTTCGGTAACGACGCTTCTCTCATCGCTGGCTACACGCAGGATGTGTTGCAGCCGATGGTCGATGGCTTCAACATGACGGTCTCTCACATGGCCGCGCAGTTGATGTCAACTGGCAAAATCAACTACCAGCAGGGCGAGGGCGCACAGATGCGTCTGCTCAAGGCCGACATCCCCGCCGAGAACTTCCTCCGTGCTGGTGCAGCCGTTTGGACTGCCGCAGGTTGCCGAATCCTAGACCAGTGGCGCGCCCTTGTTCAGAAGGTGAACGATATGCTCGGTATCGAGGACGGCACTATCCAGTGGCAGTTGGAGATTACCCGCAATATGTGGGTGAACACCGTTCTCAAGAACGCACAGGTTATCGAGTGGGTGCGCTACGCCAACTCCCTCAACAACGTGCTTCTGCCCGCCAACCTCGAAATCACCACCGACATGGCTACCAAGGCTCTCGCTTCCTTCGAGGGTCTGCCCCAGATTGTTCTCATCCAAGAGAAGCAGAAGGATGGTACTAACGGTATCGTCCACGGTTGGGACGACAACACCGCCGTCCTGCGTCCTGTCGGCTACGCTGGCTACATCCGTCACACGGGAATCCTCGATGAGGAGGTGTACAAGCGTTTCGCCAACAACGCCGTCCAGTTCAACTTCTCCAAGACCGAGAGCGGCCTTCTGACCATTATGAACTCCGTCATTCCGAGCGGCAATCTGAAGGAGTGGCACACCCAGCCGATGTACTCCTGCATCCCCTCGCTCGACGAGTTCCTGTATCACTTCATCATCGACACCGCCACCGCTGGCGTGTAAACACTCTGAAAGATGGCCGTATTCAATATCATAGATTATCTCGGCGGTCTTACCTCCTACTTTCTTGATAGGGCGGTGCTTAACAACATCGCCCTTGAGAGAGGGGTATCTGACGTTTCGAGTTTTGAACAACTCACGCAGCAGCAGAAAGACCTGTGCAAGGCTGACATCTACTACAATTTGTGGTTAAGTCCGCACACCTCCGCAAGCGAGGCTCAATCGCACGGCTCGTTCTCTCATTCGTGGGGACATCAAACTCTGACCGAGGAGGACAAAGAGCGATTCTACAACCTGTTTATGGCCATTTACAAGAAGTATAACGACCCGATGTTGGAGCAGATAGAGGCTGGCAGTATGCAATGGCTTCCATCGCTCGACGGAGATTACCAAGAGCAGTAAATAGAAACGACAATGCCGTACTTTGACCGACATAAACTGAACAACGCCCCCTATCCCGCTGTAGTCTATTACATGGGCGAGGACAACACGAAGCCCCTCGATGAACGCGAGGAAAACGTGGAGATTGTCGTCGCCGAGTTTATGTGTGACATACAGCAGAACTCTCACACGATGGAACGGAACAACATCAAGGCTGAATACTCCGTGTATGTGCCTATTGATTCTGCTACCGCCGTCGTCAATGTGAGGCGTGGCCATTTGTTCCGTGCCGAGCAGAACGGCGTTCACATTGTCGGCTCTGTTGCTGGCGTTTTTCCGTCGCAGTTGGACGGTGTAACTATGTATGTCAAAGTCAATTCAGAAGATAAATCATCGGAGGAATAACGTATGAAAAAGTGGCACGGTGGTTTGCAGATAAAGATGTACTTCGGCGACGTTAAGGCATTGCGGGAGAACAGGATGCGAATCGACGCGCTCAACAAAAAGTACGGACTTGACATCATGGGACTGGATGAGGAGGACATCATCGCAAAGGCAGGGGAGTACGAGGGTGATAAACTGAAAAAGGCTATCAACCGCCGTGCTTTCGACCAAAGCCGCAAGCGTTACAAAGACCAAACCTACAACTTGAAAGCGAGTATCGGTTGTGTGGTTTTCTACAAGGACGAGAACGGTACGAGAGTTGTGTACCAATGGAACAGAGGCGAGAATACGCCCCCGATGCAGCCCCGCAGGGACGGCTTGGACGGCAATACCGAGTTTGCACGTTTCGTCACGAAGCGTAAAAATTCGGGTCTCAAGATGGGTTTCACGGCCTATATCGCCGCTACTATGTTCTACTCTCGTGTACTTGAAGATTATGCCCGCAATCGGCCTACAAGTACCAACAGGACTTACAACGTGATACGGATGGTACTACCCGAAGCGAAACGTGTACTACAGGAAGATGCCCTTATGGGTTTCAACAAGAATATTGATATACAATCTTACGCAGCATAACGATGAACGAGACACACAACGAATACAACCTGTCTAAAATCGAGACGTACTTTAACAGCCTTCTCGAAAACAACCTCTCCGACCATGTGTTTGTCGGCGGTCTGCCTAAAACGATGGGCGAGGGGTGGACGGATGCCGTCATGATTGACTGCGATTCCTCTGTGTTCGACCTCGACGCTTACGCAGACGGTATCATCAACATCAACCTGTACGCAAAGCCGAAATCCGATGGCTCGAAGAATGTGGCGACGATGAGCAGACTTGAGAAGAAACTCAACGAAATCATCGACGCTGCATCTTCCGAGACCTACACCATCAGCCGCAACGCAACCTACGGCTCGTATGATACAAATCGTCAATGGCACTTGAACGTGGTGCAGTTGAATTTACGCATCTATCACAAAGAAAATAACAATTAAAATAGAAAGGAAAAACATTATGGCAGTTATCAAACTTGAAAATGGCCTCGTCCTCCAAAAGGCAAGCCACCTGTTTATGACCCTTTACGGTAGCGACGGCTATCTGCCCGCTACTGGCAGTCAGAACACCTACGACATCCGCGCCATCGTCGCCGACACCATCAACTTGGAGCAGGACGACAACGAGGTGAACACCAAGGAGCATGAGTTCTCCAACAGCCCGCTGCTTGAGAACATCAACCTCGGTAAGTTCCAGTTCACCTGTACTTGCATCGACTTCCAAGACGACATCCTCACCGAACTCTTCGGTTGCACGAAGGATTCGAGCGGTGTCGTGATGTTCCCCAGCGAGTACAAGGAGATTTTCGCCTGTGTGCGTATCGCCTTCCACGACGGCACGAAGGATGTTATCATCCCCAAACTGAAACTCAACGCAAAGGCCGT
>Ga0265300_10002325_pt1 | contig 16631 bp, 13 predicted proteins | sample AusTroGonzalo_MG_FD_193482 | JGI IMG/M metagenome (GOLD analysis project Ga0265300, IMG submission 193482) | Bovine rumen microbial communities from tropical cattle in Woodstock, Queensland, Australia - Gonzalo_03 | ecosystem: Host-associated > Mammals > Digestive system > Stomach > Rumen ...
TTGATGGTAAAATAAATGAGCAGGATGACACCTATCAGCTCAAGTATGGGGGCGATGAACTCAAATATGAATATATAGGGCAGCATTATACCGCCAATCACTCCGTAAGAGGGATTAAAGAAGAGTTTCTTGTGATTGATGACAATCTCAAACAGTCCGCGGGCCCATCTGATACGCTGACGGGTAAGTGACTTGAGGTTACTGGGACCCTCTGTCCAGCAGCACACCTTGGGAACCTGGGCTAGCTGGTACTCAAAACCGTTGTTGTTCATGTAGGTTACCATTCGCAGCATGATGTCCACATCCTCAGCCATACTCATGGAGTCATAACCGCCTGACTTGACGGCAATATCGGTGTCAAACAGACCGAATCCGCCCGATATGTTAGGCAGGGCGTTTATGCGTGACCAACCAATCTTTCCGATAAAGAACGACCGCAGATACTCCAGCTGCTGGAACATGGGGAAAAGCATATTGGGCACCATAGGCTCCGTAACCCTACCGTCCTCTACCAGACAGCCGTTACTCATAAGCATTGTTGCGCCCACACCAATGACCGGCTTATGGCTGTTTATGACAAGCCACATCATACGGTACAAGGCCATGGGTTCAATGATGCAGTCCACATCAGTACATACAAAGTACTTGTTGCTGCATACGTTGATTCCCGCATTGGATCCGTCAGCCTTTCGGCCTCCGTGAGCCTTATCCACAACTATCAGCTTGCTGTAGCGTTCATCGGTTGACTTAAGCACCCTCTTGATAGGCTTGGACGGCACCCTCATGGCTATGTCATACGGTACCTCAACCAGCTTGTACTCATTTATGAGCAGTTCCATTGTACGGTCCGTACTCTCGTCATTCACGATGATTATCTCATAATCAGGGTAGTCTATCTGAAGCAGGGAGTTCACGTTATCGATGATGGTCACCTCCTCATTGAAAGCCGGTGCTATGATTGAGACGGCTGGCGTGAGCGGCGAGCCCTGCATCATGTACTTTATGGTCTCGTCATCGGGCACGTTGATATCTTGCTGGTTCTGGGCCTGACGGCTCATGAAAACCAATATAACATAGCTTGTCATCAGCACTATAGAGTAGCTGAATACCACTATGCCGAATATATGATAAAACGTCACCCACATAACTTATCCACTCCCATTTTATCCGTTAAACACAGTCTCCACCGACGGATGATAAGCCTGTTCCTTGTCCAGGCGGATTTTCTCAAGCGTGATGGGATTATTAAAGAAGGCAAAATACTTTTGGTCTGCCTCCGTAGCCTCTTTCTCCAGTTTATGGAACATGGCACGTCCATCCTTTCCGTAGTTGTAGATGCAGCGGATGGCCTCATATCTCACGTGCGGATTGGTGGTATTGCGGAATCCGTCAAGCAAGGCCTGCATGCTCTTTCCAGTACCCAGACGGGTCATGGCATGCATGATGGCCACTTTCGTATCATCGGGCTGGGTCATGAGCGTGTCTATGAGCATATCCTCGCACTCCACATAATGCAGATAACCCCATGTACGTGAAATCTCCTCTATCAGTTTCTTTTTCTTGCTCTCCTGGAACAGTTTACGGAGCTCTCCGCAATACTCAACCTCATTGAAACGGCGCATCAGTCTCACAAACATACACTGGGTGCGTTCGTTTGCCTGAACATTGGCCCATCTTGCCAGGTTAGGCAGTTTAAGACCCTCCTTACGGCGGCGCTGCAGTGAATATGCCAGTTCTATCTCATCCCTGATGCAGCAGTGCTTGTCAAAGAAATCTGTCTCAAAATAATCCAGGGCACTGTCAGAACTTGACATGATGGTGGTATACATGGCCAGACGCTGCACATGCTGGTTCCTGGAGTTAAGCAGTTTGTTCACCACCCACGGGCTTACCGGCAGTTTGAATGCACGCAGTTTATGGAGTGCGTCCGATATGCGCCGCATGTTACCCAGACTCACCTCCTTCTCCAGGAATTCCGATATGCCAAACAGCTCCAGCATCCTATGGATATTCTCAATCCTGGATAGTTCTGATTTCTCAGTGATATAATCCATGTAGAATACCTGGGCAAACATCTTCTTCTCCACATCAGTCTTGAGCAGTTCCTTGCCGGCCATGGATTTGTCAACCCCGAACGCCTCAAGGATCTCATCATTGGTTACCAGTTGAGATGCATCCTCGGACAGGATCCAGGCCATACCCTTGCCGAACCTGTATATGATGCTGTTGCGCAGGCGCTCTTTCTTGTTTCTCCTGATTCCCGCAAAGAACAGCGCCACCTGCATCATGAGAATGAAGAATGTGCTGAACAAAGTGATTGCGACCGCAGTCCTTGTCTCGAACGGATAGTCCTCAAAATGGGTGAAGGCACGGGACGACAGATACTTAATGTATGCAACAACAAGTAGCAGATAGTATCTTATGTAGGATATGGTATCCACAGCGCAGGTTCAAACTAGGTTAGCAAATACACCCTTCACCTATAAGATTCAGAGTGTATAATACGCAAATATATACATTGAATTCTTAAAATCAAAGAATGTGTAATATTTTTCCCGACCCACAAAAAAACCTCCTGATCCCGTCTGAGTGGGGAATCAGGAGGTTTATTGATATAAACAAGCCTGTATCAGCGGCCTGCTGTAGCGTCTATCTCTACGAGAGCGCCTTTAGGCAGGGCGGCAGCCTGAAAGCAGACACGTGCAGGTTTATCCTGTGTAAAATATTCTGCATAGACTGCGTTCATGGCGGCGAAATTGGCCATATCGGACAGCAGGACATCGGTCTTTACAACGTCGTTGTATGTCAGGCCTGCAGCCTCAAGTATTGCGCCTATATTGTCCAGTGCCTGGCGGGTCTGCGCCTCTATGCCCTCCGGCATTGCACCGGTTTCAGGGTTGACAGGAATCTGGCCCGATACGTAAAGCGTACCGTTAAGGTTGATTGCCTGCGAGTAAGGACCTATTGCAGCAGGCGCCTTTGTTGTTGAAATGATCTGTTTCATATTATTCCCATTCTATTGTGGCTGGCGGTTTTGAGGAGATGTCGTAGCATACGCGGTTCACTCCCTTGACCTTGTTGATTATCTCATTGCTTACCCAGTGCATGAACTTGTACGGAAGCTCAGCCCAGTCGGCTGTCATGGCATCCACGCTGGTCACGGCGCGCAGTGCGACGGCATTGTCAAACGTACGCTCATCGCCCATGACACCTACGGTGTGGTCAGCCAGCAGGATTGCACCTGCCTGCCAGATCTTGTCATACAGGCCCCACTCGCGCAGGCCGTTGATGAATATGGCATCGGCCTCCTGGAGTACAGACACCTTATGCGGGGTTATGTCACCTATGATTCTCACTGCCAGACCGGGTCCAGGGAAAGGATGACGGCCAATCAGATGCTCCGGAATACCCAGGCGACGGCCTATGGCACGAACCTCATCCTTGAAAAGCCACTTGAGCGGCTCACAGAGCTTGAGTCCCATCTTCTCAGGCAGACCGCCTACGTTATGGTGGCTCTTGATGGTCTTGCCGGTGATGTTGAGGCTCTCTATACGGTCAGGATAGATAGTACCCTGAGCCAGCCATTTGGCATCGGTTATCTTGCCGGCCTCGGCATCGAACACCTCGATGAAGTCGCGGCCTATTATCTTACGTTTCTGCTCAGGATCGGTCACACCCTCAAGGTCCTTGAAGAACTTCTCCGATGCATCCACACCCTTCACGTTCAGACCAAGGCATACATAGTCGTTAAGCACATCGGTATACTCATTCTTACGCAGCAGACCGTGGTTTACGAATATGCAGGTAAGGTTCTTGCCGATGGCCTTGTTGAGCAGCACGGCAGCGACCGATGAGTCAACACCGCCGCTCAGTCCAAGCACGACCTTGTCATTGCCAAGCTCTGCCTTGAGTTCGCCTACGGTCTTCTCTATGAATGAATCCGATGTCCACTCCCTGCGGCTTCCGCAGATACCCATCACAAAGTTCTCAAGCAGCAGACGGCCCTGGAGCGAATGCTCAACCTCCGGGTGGAACTGAACGCCCCATACGCGCTTGCTTGTGCACTCAAATGCGGCAAACTTCACGCTTTCTGTAGATGCGGTTACATGATAACCCTCCGGGATGGCGGTGATTGAGTCTCCGTGACTCATCCACACCTGTGAACCCTTGTCAAATCCCTTGAACAGGGGGCAACCGTCTTCAATGAAGCCCAGGTTTGCACGACCGTACTCACGGGTGCCGGCCTGCTCCACCTTGCCGCCGTAGGTATAGCTCAGCAACTGTGCGCCGTAGCATATGCCAAGCACCGGGTACTTGCCTATGATACCGGAAAGGTCCGGACGGAATGCGTCCGATGCATAAACGCTGAGAGGTGAACCGCTCAGGATGACGCCGATTACATCGGGATCATTCTCAGGGAACTTGTTGTAAGGCAGTATCTCGCAGAATGTATCCATCTCTCTCACTCTGCGTCCGATAAGCTGCGTGGTCTGTGAACCGAAATCAAGTATTATTATCTTTTGCATACTGATATTATTTCGTTTGCAAAGATAAGAAAAAGGAGCCAAAGGGAGCCAAAGAGGACGGTTCTATTTGGCACCCTCCGAAAAAAAGAGGCCAAACAGAACCGTCCCCTTTGGCTCCTTTTGTGTATCTTCGCGGTCTGATGACAAAAAGTACAGACAATACGGTACCCAAACTGATGCTGCAAAAGCGGTTCCTACTGCGGGCCGTCCTCTTTGTGGCACTCTTCTCCATGGTGTTCATGGCTCTCTACCAGCCGTTCTCCAACACCACCTGGTTCGGCTTCAAGACATGGACCCAGACCTGCGTCACCATCCTGTTCTACTTTGTGGCCGTCCCCACGCTCATAATCAGCAAGCTTTTGCTCTCCAACATCAGCAACCTCCACTCCATAACGGTGCGCCGTTTCCTCATGTGGCATGTAGCTGAATTCCTGCTCATAGCAACGGAATATTATCTCTTCACCGTAACGTTCAAGCTGGGACTTTCACGAGAACTGCCCCAGCTGCTCATACGCATACCCTCATGCGTGATGCTCATCCTTGCCATCCCCTACACCATCATATGGTTCTACGCCCAGTACCAGGCCAAGAAGGAGGAGTTGGAACTCTTCAAGGTAACCCACAAGCGTGAGACCATGGAGTCCGCCCACCGCCTCATTCAGTTCCGCGACAGCCAGGGCAAGCACAAGATGTCACTCAGCGAGGAATCAATATTCTACATTGAGTCACAGGACAATTACGTCCAGATATTCTATGACCTGGAAGGCAAACTCTCAAGCTACCTGCTGCGCTGCAGTACCCAGAAGATTGAGGAGGACCTGGAAGGAACCAATATAGTCCGATGCCGCCGATCATTCCTGGTCAACACCGCCAAGATAGCCCGATACGGCAAGGAACGCGGACACCTTACAATCACGCTAGACCATCCATCGGGCAAGACCATCACCGTCACACCCGCCTATTACCGCACCATACTGACCAGGCTGGACAGCCGGTCCCTTTAATCCCTAAAAGAGGTCGATGCTTATACCTCCGATGACCCAAAGACCGGGTTGAGGCACGCATCCGTAATCCACATACCTCCTGTCTGTGAGGTTATTAGCCTCCAGATACACCTTGTACCGGTTTGCAGACCACTGTATCCTGGAATCCAGTACATAATAAGGCTCGTACGGAGTAACCGTTCCGTTCACATCGGTATAAGTACCCTCACGGTCCTGATACCTCCAGTCAAGACCCAGTTCCAGACCCGGCATCAGGTTGAAACGCAGGCCGGCCACAGCCTTATGTCTAAGGTACTCCAGAGTGCTGCGGCTCTGTATGTTGGGAACATCCATCTTCTCCTGACTGATGTAGTTGTAAGCAAAATTGAATGACTTGAGCAGATGCTGTCCCTGCCACAAGGTCTCCAGATTGACATTGGCCGATAATTCCGCACCCACGGACTCAACCTTTGTAAAGTTCACTGACTCCCAGTGTCTCTCCGGCTCATCAAGGCTAAGGTCCATTATCCAGTCAATCATGTCCGAGCATCGGTTGTAATACACCATTGCCGACAACTCCACTCCATTGTAATCAGCATACTTCACACCCAGGTCCACGGAGCGCAGTTCCTCCGGCTTGAGATGCTTGTCGGCCTTATATCCGCCCACGCTGTAGTAGAGTTCGGTAACCGACGGCAGGCGCAGTGAGGTGTTGTATGATGCGAACAGCTTTACGTTCTCACCCACCTTGGCACTCATATCCACACCCGGATAGAGGCGCATGTCCATTCCGTTCCAGGAGTTACGTGTTCCCACCACGCCGGCACTCATGGAGAACCAGCGTACGTTAAGGTTATGCTCCAGCACGAAACTGATGTTGGTACGGTTCAGGCCCAAGGTGTAATCCCTGTCAGTACCCGGTATATGTTTCACTTCCGATAACGGTTCACCCAGGTTTCCGCTCACCAGATTCTCATTCTTAAGTTCAGCTCCGAATGCCGTACGTCCCAGGCACCAGTCAAACCAGCTGTTGAACCCTACGCCCACCACATCGGACCGATGGTAATTATACTTTACAGCATCCTCACTGCCGCGGATCAGCTCAAAACGGTCCTCATTATGGTTCCACCATGCACTGGGATGGATATGCACCCGGCCCGCCTTGTTCTCACCCTGCACCGCAGAGTATGTCTTTACCGTATGTTCAAACTGATTGTCATATTTGGCCGAATAGAAGGTGTTGCTACCCCAATCCTTTACGCTCACGCCGGCATGCCAGTCCACACGGACATCGTCATCGTTGTAGCCGCCCTTGTAAAACGCCTTTTTGTACTCCATATCGGCATTGAGACTGCCCGCCTTGCTACGGCTGTATCCGTCACTGCGGCCATAATTCGCAGATAGCATGTTGTTCCAGCCGCCCTTTACCGCATCTACCCTGGCACCCGTAGCCGCGTATCCCCAACTGCCCGCCTCGGCATGGAATGAGCCCTGCGTCCGCGCGGCACTCTTGGTAACGATATTGATTGCACCCATCAGTGAAGAGGAGCCGAATGCACGTCCGGCCGGTCCCTCCAGCACCTCAATATGGTCTATATCACTCATGTCAACCGGAAAGTCAAACGAGTTGTGTCCGGTCTGCGGGTCACATATATTGATACCGTCCAGAAGGATCGCCACCTGCTCAAAGTTGCCTCCGCGCACACCCACATCGGTCTGAGCGCCCATCGGTCCACGCTGACGCACGTCAACGCCCACCGCATACTTGAGGATATCATTGATTGACTGCACAGGATAGGAGTTTATCTGCTCCTGTGTCATTACGCCTATTATCCTGGACGCCTTGGGCAGCGGAGTCCTGATTCTGGAGGCTGTCACCTCAATCTCATCGGTATTATTGTACAAAACTGAATCCGGTCCCGCTATCAGATAACCCGAGACCAACAAAACCAAACTGATAATAGACATAGTATTATTGTGTTATTCTTTCTTTGGGCTCTTAAAGAATATGCAGAACAATATGGTAACCACCAGCATGTAACATGCAAAGATAAACCACGCCGCACTCCAGTTCTGGACAGCCGCCTTGAACACGAACTTATCCATAACCGCTCCGGCACCCATCAGACCGATGGTTGCACCCACACCGTTTGACATCATCATGAAAAGACCTTGCGCTCCGGCTCTCATGCTCTTGTCCACGTTCTGCTCAACATAAATTGAACCTGCTATGTTATAGAAGTCAAACGCAATGCCGTACAGTATACAGCTCAGTATAAAGAGGAGCACGCCGGGTATATCGGGAGTACCCACGGCAAACAGGGCGAACCTGTGTATCCAGGCTATCATTGACATGATCATCACTATTTTGATTCCGTATCTCTTAAGGCAGAACGGAACCAGCAGGAAACAGAGCATTTCCGATACCTGCGACAGCGCCAGCAGGGCATTGGAGTTTTTCACCGCGAACGTATGGGCATAAGCGGGATTCGATGCGAATGAGCCCAAAAAAGTATTGGCATATCCGTTGGTGATCTGGAGGGCCGTTCCCATCAGTATGCAGAACATGAAGAAGACCGCCATATGCTTGACCTTAAACAGGCTGAACGCATTCAGTCCCAATGCATCACGCACGCTCCGGCCGGCACCTTTCATTGCGGTTGGGCACTGCGGCAGAGAGAGTGCGTAAAGGCTCAGAATTATTGATAAAAATCCTGACAAAACAAGTTGACTCCAGGAGTCCTGCATATGCACCCCGCCAAACCCCATGAAGTTGACCGCGAGCATGCTGCAGATAAAGCCCAGGGTACCAAAAAGACGTATGGGAGGATAATCCTTTGCCGGGTCACCTCCGGCCTGTGCGATCACGCTGTAGGAGACGGAATTGGAAAGCGCCACGGTGGGCATGAAAAACAGTATGCTCATACCGTAAAGCGGGAAAAGTGAAGCGAATTCCACCTTATCGGCCCCGCTGCAATACAAGCCGGCCGCAAGCATGAAACCACCGGCAATGAGATGGCAGATGGAGAGGGTTCTCTGAGCCTGGATATATCGGTCCGCAATGATTCCCACAAGCGCCGGCATAAAGAGTGAAACTATGCCGTTTGCAGCAAAAAACCACTTGATCTGACTGCCCAAACCCATTTGTGCAAGATATCTTCCTATGGAAATGAGATACGCTCCCCACACCGCATATTGCAGAAAAACCAGAATTATCAACCTCAGTTTCAATCCGGTAGCGATTCTCTGATTATTTGCATCCATCCTTTCAGACAACCTTAAGTTACTTCTTGGACGGCGAAGTTAGAAAAATCATTAATCAACTTATTAGAAAAATTGTTAACTTTGCGACTCATACGCACACACGTACACGTGATGGGTTTCAAAAGGACAATAGTCAGACACATTTCCACAGTCATTTCGGCGCTTCTAGCCATAATGGCCATGCCGGTACATGCCGAATTGCACTCCATGTCCGACAACCTGCTGCAGGTGGGAGACACCGTGGTAAAGAGGATTATGCCCAAGCCCGAATCCGACAGCATGTACGTAGCCACTGACTACACAGAAATCCACTTCAAGCTCAACAAGGCGGACCTTGACATCTCATACATGGACAACGGTTTGTCACTGCTCCATCTGGACAGAGTGATAGACTCGCTGGGCATTGAGAACATCACCGCTATAGAAATCATATCGCAGTCATCACCTGAAGGTAGCCTGGAACGCAACACCTGGCTGACCGAGCACCGTTCAAAGGTCATGATGGACTACATGTACCGCGTATTCCCCGATCTCAGGGACCGAATCTCAATGAACAAGGTCACCGAGTCATGGGAGAACCTCTCCCGATACGTGGCCCAGGATCCCAACCTTGAGGAGGAGACCCGCAACAAGATCCTGGAGATAATTGATTCCGATGAACTGAGCGTGGCCACCAAGAAGGCCAGACTCAAGAATACTCTGGGCAGCAACCCCAAGACAGGCAATGTATACGCCTACCTCACCAAGTACTATTACCCGGTGATCCGTAATTCAGGTATCTACATCCTGCATATGGTTGAACCGGAGCCTGCGTTCTGGCAGGAGGCCGAGGGCATATCCGTCCAGGAGCCTGCTATCAGACCTGATTCATTCCTGAATTATGTCCCGCAGCCCATTGAGCCCAAACCGGAACTCCGCAAGCGTCCGTTCATATCGGTAAAGACCAACCTGCTCTATGACGCATTCTTTACCAGAGATATGGGATGGGCACCTATTTACAACATAGAGGCCGAGCTCTATCCAACTGAGAACGGCCGATGGACCTGGCTGTTGGAGTATGAGTTCCCGTGGCACTCCATTCCCAGCAGACACCAGTACCTGCAGTGCCTGAACCTGCAGTTGGAGGCCCGCCGTTATTTCAAGAAAGCATCACGCCATTCCGGCCACTACCTGTCGGCTTACATCGGTGCCAACTACTATGACTTCTGCTTTGACCGCAAGATAGGCCACGGATATCAGGGTGAAGGATTCGGCGGCGGACTGGGTTACGGTTACGTAATGCCTCTGGGCAGCAAGCCCGATACCAGATGGAAGCTGGAACTCTTTGTCAAGGGCGGACTTTACATGTCATTCTACGATCCCTATGATGCAGGTTCACCGTTTGCCGGCAAGTATTACTACGAATGGTATGACGCTCCCAGCCTCTTCATCAGGAGAAACATGGTATTCCGCTGGGGTGGTCCCACCGGAGCGGGTGTCACCATCAGCTATGACCTCATAAGCAAGAAGGTCAAGAACAAGAAAGACAAATAACCTTTCCCTATAAACATGAAAAAAGCAGCTCTGTTACTAGCAGCATTCCTACTGCCGTTGTCTTCATTGAGTGCAGAGGAGATTGTCAAGACCGGTTGGAACATCGGTATACTCCCTGTCGTAGGATTTGATTCGGACCTGGGTTTCCAGTACGGAATATGCAGTGACATATTCAATTACGGAGACGGCTCCGCCTACCCTCAGTACAATTACAAGATAAACCTGGAGGCATCGACCTATACAAAAGGTTCAAGCGTACTGCGCTCATACGGTGAATTCAAGAACCTTATTCAGGACGGCAAGCTGTTCTTTGACATTACATATTTCAATGCACCCAAGTTCGGATTCTACGGATATAACGGATATGCCAGCAAGTATGATCCTGATTTCATAGGCTGGACTGACCCTACCGCTGTCAGGGACGATGCCAAATCCGGCTACAACCTGATGTCCCGTAACCAGTTCCGCACCGTGGTGAGCGCCCGCAAGACCATATCGGGTAACCTGAGCGCAGCAGCCGGTCTTGCATTCTACCATATCACCACAGACCGCGTATCACTTAAGGAGTATGACAATCAGCTTACCCTTTACGAGACATACCTGCCGCTCATGTCTGACCTTATCCATGAGAATGAGATGGACGGAGGTAACGTAACCCAGCTCCGCGCCGGTCTCATTTATGACTCACGTGACCATGACAGCGATCCCACAAGAGGTGAGAACGTGGAGCTGTCACTTGTATACAGCCCCGATATCATTGACGGCAACGGTTACAGCAACCTGGGAATGCACCTGAGCATAAGCCAGTTCCTGCCGGTATACAAGGATCGTCTTACCTTTGCCTACCGTGCGCTGGTACAGGCCAATCTGTGGGGTGAGATACCCTTCTACTTTGTCAACAACATCAACAGCATGTTCTTCCGCAAGATGTACACCGAAGGGTTGGGCGGAAACGCATCGGTACGTGGTCTTAACAGGAACGGCGTACTTGGCAACGGATTCCTTTTGCTCAATATGGAGCTTCGCTGGAGGATATTTGACTTTAAGCTGATAAACCAGAACTGGCAGATTGCCACCAACCCCTTCTTTGACGCCGGCAAGATACTGCAGGCTTACCGTCTGGAGGAGCAGAAACAGTATCCGGGTCTCTATAGCGGTGACGAGTACAGGGCACATTACACAGCAGGACTTGGACTCAAACTGATCATGAACCACAACATGATCATCTCTTTTGAGGGCGGCAAACCGTTTGACAAGAATGACGGAACAGGCCTATGGACCAACATCGGATTCAACTACCTGTTCTGATCCATGCGTGCCCTGCGTCTGTCCATACTGCTCCTGTGTCTGGCATTCACCCTAACGGATGCATCAGCTCAAGACAGCGATGACACCACTGTAAAGGACGGTTGGTCCGTCAATCCCGTACCGGCTCTGGCTTATGATTCGGACTTTGGTCTCATGGCCGGAGGTTTTCTGGACATAAGCTATTACGGCGGTCTCTACCCCAACTACAAGCACCGTCTATGTCTGGAGGCTCTCACCTACTCCAAGCATGCCAGTTTCTACATGTTCCATTACGATTCCAAGTATCTCATACCCGGAGTCCGTACATCGGCCAAGGTCTTTTTTGATAACAATCCGCTCTATTGGTTCTACGGATACAACGGAGCCGTACATGACTATGACCGCGACCTGAACTGCAACCATGACAACGGGATTGCCTACTACAGCTATGACCGTAAGTTCCTCAACACCAGGCTTGAGTTTGAGGGCGGTTTTTCATCACATCTGGACTGGACTGCCAAGTTCTCCTACTGGCATTACTGGATAAGGGAACTGAACTGGGAGGGATATGACCCGGACAACACCCTGTTCCGTGAGTACCGCCAGATGGGCCTGATTGAAGACTCCGAGTCAAACGGAGGTGACGTGATGGAGTTCCAGGCCGGACTTAAGTTTGACACACGTGACATAGAGGCAGCCCCCACCCGCGGCATCTATGCCGATATAAACGTAGGCTATGCGCCCGATATATTCAGCACCGGATATGACTATCTCAAGCTGGCAGCCAGGTTCCGCCAGTACCTGGGTCTGGGCAGCGAGCGTCTGGTTCTGGCCTACAGCATAGCCTATCAGGGCACTCTGGCCGGCAACCAGCCCTTCTACACGCAGTCATACATAATGAATTTCAAGCCATCTGACGGTCTGGGCGGCGCTACCACCCTGCGCGGCATACTCTACAACCGCGTCACCGGCAATGACTATCTGTGGGGCAATTTTGAACTGCGTGCCCGTGTGATTGACATGAATCTGATAGGACGCCGCATATTCGGTGTCATCACCCCCTTCTTTGATGCCGGAGCCATAGTGCGCCCGTTCCGTTTTGACCGCCAGACCGATGCACTTTACAGCAAGTATACTGATAAGTGCGCCGCTGACAATGTGACAGCCATGCCAAAGGATGAGTATCGGTCTTCACTGCTCAACAAGGCCCGTGAGCTGCATATGAGTGCGGGAATCAGCGCCCAGCTGGTGATTGACTACAATTTCGTCCCCACATTCACGTTTGGCATACCTTTTGATAAAAGAGACGGTGACTACGGTCTCTATATGACGTTGGATTATATATTCTAGGCAATATGACTCAAAAAACTCCGGTCCTGCTGCTCACCGGTTATCTGGGCAGCGGTAAGACAACCCTTCTGAACAGGATTCTGACCAACAGCAAGGGCATAAAGTTCGCAGTAATTGTAAATGATATAGGTGAAGTCAATATCGATGCCAGCCTTATACAGCAAGGCGGCGTGGTAGGCATGAATGATGACAGTCTGGTTGCCCTGCAGAACGGCTGCATATGCTGCACCCTCAAGATGGACCTTGTGGAGCAGCTGCACCAGATCATCGCGCTGCACCGTTTTGACTACATCGTGATTGAGGCCAGCGGCATCTGCGAGCCCGGCCCCATTGCCCAGACCATAGAGTCCATCCCCCGCATGGAGGCCAAGTACACCAAGGACGGCGTACCCCAGCTGGATTGCATCGTAACCGTGGTCGATGCCCTGCGCATCCGTGACGAGTTCGGTTGCGGTGATGACCTGGTCAAGAAGAACATCGGCGAGGAGGACCTGGAGAACCTGGTTATCCAGCAGATTGAGTTCTGCAATATAGTGCTGCTGAACAAGGCATCGGAGGTAAGTGCCGAGGAACTGCTCCGTATACGCAAGGTGGTTCGCGCCCTGCAGCCCCGCGCCCGCATACTAGAGTGCGACTACGGTGACATAGAGCTGGACAACATACTCAACACCGGTGCGTTTGATTTTGAGCGCGTGGCCACCAGCGCCACCTGGATCCAGGAGATTGAGAAACGCGGATCAGAACTTGAGCATCAAGATGACGATGATGACGAGCACGAACATCACCACCACCATGATGATGATGACGATGACGATCATGATGAGCATGAGCACCATCACGAGCATGAGCATGAGCATCATCATGACCACGAGCACCATCACCACCACCATCATGACCATGAAGGCGGTGAGGTTGAGGAGTATGGAATAGGTACATACGTATATTACGCACGCCGCCCCATGGACCTGAACCGTTTTGACTGGTTCGTATCAAAGAAATGGCCCAAGGGTGTCATCCGCACCAAGGGTATGTGCTATTTTACTGATGAGTTTGACATCTGCTACCTGTTTGAGCAGGCCGGCAAGCAGATGAGCCTTAAGAATGCCGGACAGTGGTACGCCACCATGCCTGAGAACCAGCTGGCCAACATGCTGCGTTCTGACCCCACTCTGGCCGCCGACTGGGACGAGCAGTACGGTGACCGCATGCAGAAGCTGGTATTCATCGGCCAGAATCTGGATAAGGCATATATAAAGAAAGAACTTGACGCCTGCCTGGTAGACTGATGGAAGAATTTGAAAAGATATTAGAGGAGCACAGAATAAAGCCAACAGCCAACAGGTTGCTGGTGTTAAAGGCGCTGGCTGACTGTCACCGCCCCGTCACTATGGCCGAACTTGAGGATAAGATAGATTCTATCGATAAGTCCGGCATATTCCGCACCCTGACCCTTTTCAATGAGAACCATCTGCTGCACCAGATTGATGACGGCTGCGAGGGTGTGCGCTACGAGCTCTGCCACGCCACCGGTGAGACCGATGACGACCGTCACGTACATTTCCACTGCGAGGTGTGCCACCGCACATTCTGTCTGGAGGAGATTCCCGTTCCGGCAGTTGACCTACCCCAGGGATTTATTGCTGAGACTGCCAACTTCATGATAAAAGGCATCTGCCCGGAATGCGCCGGCAAAGGCAAGACGGCCCACACCCATCACCACCATTAATGGAAAGGATTCTGCTTCATACCTGTTGTGCGCCCTGTAGCGGAGCCATCATCGAGTGGATGATGCAGAACGGCTACACCCCCACCATCTACTACTGCAACCCCAACATCTACCCCTTTGAGGAGTACATGGTCCGCAAGGAGGAGTGCTCCCGATACGCCCGCAGCCTGGGTCTGGAGATAGTGGATGCCGATTATGACCACGCTGCCTGGCAGTGCTGCGTGAAAGGCATGGAGAATGAACCCGAGCGCGGAGCCCGCTGCCTGGAATGCTTCAGGATGCGTCTGCTGAGTGCCGCCCAATATGCATCTCAGCACGGATTCAGCACCTTTACATCCACTCTTGATTCAAGCCGATGGAAACGCCACGACCAGATAGTTGAGGCCGGTCAGTGGGCAGCCGCACAGTTCCCGGGACTTACCTTCTGGGACAAAAACTGGCGTCAGGGAGGCCTGCAGGAACGCCGCTCACAGATCATTAAGGAGCAGGATTTCTATAACCAGCGCTACTGCGGCTGCGAATACAGCATGCAGGCTATGCATGATGACAAGCGGCAGACCCGCCAGCGCATCAAGCGCCTCATTTCTGTAATGAATCCTGATCAGAAAGCCGCTCAGTCAGCAGCAGTATGGGAGAGTCTGGAACAAAATGAGGCTTTTATAAATGCAACCGACATACTGGCATACTGGTCAATGGATGATGAGGTACAGACCCCCGCATTCATAGACCGTTGGACCGCCGCCGGAAAGCGATTCTATCTGCCCTCTATACAAGGTGATGACCTGATAGTAAAACGCTATGACGGCACGCTGAAACAGGGCGAGCAGTTCGGAATCCCTGAGCCTGACGGCGAGCAGGTATCGGACCTGAGTCCCATAACACTCATATTGGTTCCGGGCCGTGCATTCGATGCCCAGGGCAACCGCATGGGCCGAGGCCGCGGATTCTATGACCGCCTGCTACCCCAGCTGCCCCATGCAATCAAGGCTGGCGTATGCTTTGACTGTCAGAAACTCCCGTCGGTCCCTACCGATGAGAATGATATAAAAATGGATTTTGTAATATGATACTCTGGTACTCAGGATGCGGCAACAGCCGTTTTGTAGCTGATCAGTTATCGGCCAAGCTTGGTGACAGCAACAAGGTGTTCATCCCGGAAGCTGCCCGCAACAACACGCCGCTCCGGTTCCAGGAGGGTGAAATCCTGGGTATAGTATTCCCTGTCTATTCCTGGTCAGTTCCGCGCCTGGTATCGGATTTCCTGCGCAGAGCTAAAATTATCGGCCGTCCGTCATATATATTCGCAGCCTGCACCTGCGGTGACCAGACAGGACTCACCTTTGAGCACCTTAAGAAAGACCTCCGCAAGCAGGGCCTCACGCTTGATGCATTCTTCTCATTCCAGATGCCCGAGACGTACATCAACCTGCCGGGTTTTGAGCTGGACACCCCTGAGAACGCAGAGCGCAAGATAAACGGCACAAAAGCACAGCTGGAGGAAACCGTAAAACTGATACAGCAGCGCACCACCGGCAACTTTGACAAGCTCAAAGGAGGCTCGTCATTCCTTAAATCAAACATTCTCAAGCCCCTGTTCTACGGCCTTCTCATAACCGACCGCAAGTTCACCGTATCGGACGCATGCATCGGTTGCGGCATCTGTGCCAAGAACTGCCCGCTCCAGAACATCACAATGCAAAATGACCGCCCCCACTGGAACGGCCATTGCACCAATTGCATGAGCTGCTATCACCGCTGCCCCAAGAATGCCATCAACTTTGGAAAATCCACTCTAGGCAAAGGTCAGTACTTCTTCAAATACCCCCCTTTCCTCACTCAGCCGGCTGATCCTCTCTGAGACGGAAGTTGATAGGAACAGTATACTTAACCCTTACAGGCTTGCCTTTCTGCATTCCCGGAGTCCATGCCGGCATGGCATTTACAACCCTCAGAGCCTCGGCA
>Ga0265300_10002328_pt1 | contig 16614 bp, 10 predicted proteins | sample AusTroGonzalo_MG_FD_193482 | JGI IMG/M metagenome (GOLD analysis project Ga0265300, IMG submission 193482) | Bovine rumen microbial communities from tropical cattle in Woodstock, Queensland, Australia - Gonzalo_03 | ecosystem: Host-associated > Mammals > Digestive system > Stomach > Rumen ...
CCGTTATGCAACACAGGTTTATAAGGTTTCGGATGACTTGGAGCCTGTTGCCTATAGTCAGTACCGCCTTACGGTAAATGCCGTGAATGGCGGTACGCAGATGCACATCGGCGAGTTCCAGCTGTTGAACCTGTACAGTTGGTATATGGATGCTGAGAAGACAACCTTCATTCCCGATGTAGCCGAGAAGATTTCAGCACCTGACGCACGAGTCTATAACCTGGCCGGTCAGATGGTCGGAACTTCCCTAGGCCAGGTATTTGACCGCCTTCCCAAGGGTATCTATGTTGTCGGTGGTAAAAAAATACAAAAAAAGTAACTTGTAATTTGGTAGTTTCGCGGAAAGTCCGTACCTTTGCAGCGCTTTAAGACCAAAAGCCTCTCATAAGAGAGTTCGGAGAGATGGTAGAGTGGTCGATTACACCGGTCTTGAAAACCGGCGTGCTGAGAGGCACCGGGGGTTCGAATCCCTCTCTCTCCGCTCTAATAAAAGAAAAAGGAAGTTCAGAAGAGCTTCCTTTTTTTGTTTCATAATTATAGTGCTTTCATTTTGTCCGACGCCTTCGGACAAATAGTCCGTAACGTGCGGACTGTCAGTCCGCCCCGTACGGACTCGGAGTCCGAATACTGCGTACTAATCGTTAGTTTGCTGATTTGGCTATTTTCTTTTCCCGGAATTCCTGTGGCGTCTGTCCTGAATGACTCTTGAAATAGCGGGCAAAGGCTGTCTGGTCAGAGAATCCCATCTTGTCGCTTACCTGCTGGATAGTCATCTTGCCGTGATATCTTAACAGGTGTTTAGCCTGTACCATCACATAGCGTGATATCAGTTCGCCTGCGCTGTATCCCAATGTCTGGCGTACAACACTGCCGAAATACTTGGGCGATAGACATAGCAGGTCGGCATAGAACTTTACGTCGCGGTGTTTGTGGTAATTCTCTGCAATGGCTGAATGGAAGCGGAGCATCAATAAATCCACGCCGTTTTTCTCTTCAGGAACAAAGCCGTTCTCTGCACAGTAGATTTCTGTAAGATGAGCCATAATGTTGATCTGCGCTGTCAGAAGCTTCTCGCGATAGGGATGGTCAAGGGTGTTGATTTTCCTGAGGGCCTGAATACAGGCACTTATTCCCTCGTATTGTTGGTCGGTAAGGTGGAATGTTGTCTGGAAGTAATGTACATATTTATAGTTGTCAGGGTACATCTCGGCCAGGACTCCATAGAAACGGCGTGACATAATAAGCAAAGTTGCATGATAGTCCTCGCTTGTCTCGCGTGCAACCATAACATGGTTCGGATTAAGCAGGGTGAAGTCGTGCTCTTGGAACAAATCCGGTTCGAAATCGTATTCCGAACGAATCCAACCACGATTGTTCAGGGCAATTATGACATAGGGTGCCACGATGGGCTCATCGTAAATGGGCATTCGTGTAATATCGAAGATAGCCAAGCCGCGTTCCTCAACAATTTTGGCTATCTTACTCAGGGAAATGTTCTCTTTTTCCATTCTTTTGGTCTATCTGCGACGCAAAATTATACAATTACATATAAAAAAACAAACACATTCCGACTTTTTGTCAAATTTTTCTTTCCATCATATCATATTGCATTCGGGTAAATCCTATAATTTTGCAGTCGTAAAACACAAATGTGTAAAACACAACAGTGATTTCGGCGATGAAAGATAACAGAATAAAAATCATATTTGCAGCCCTCATGCTGAGATAGCACATGGTCATGCAGCTTGTTAGGTAGAAGAAAATGTCACTACCTTTAACTTAGTTTAGTTTAGTTAAGGAAAGACTTGCCGTGAGGCTGGTCTTTTTCCTTTTTTATATATTGTTCTTTTTCTTTCTCTTGGTATGTGCGGGAATGGAAACGGGCTTTAAAAAGTCATATCCTTGGAAAATCTCCAATATATTTTGGTTATTCTTTTTCTTATTCGTATATTTGTCGCCAGAATAATATTAATCTTAATAATACTAGTTAATCTAATATATGAGACGTTTCTTCCTATATGCAGTTATAGCAATTCTTTTTGTGGGTTGCTCGGAGTCTGTCGATACTTCCGCACGATATGTTTTTAAGGATAAGACCATTATGCAGTATCTGGAGGATAAGGACTACTACAGCGAGTATGTGCGTCTGTTGGGTCGTGTTCCTGTCAGTTCTGTTTCCAAGACGACAGTAAGGCAGTTGCTGTCAGCTCGCGGACATTATACGGTCTTTGCTCCGACCAATGACGCTGTACAGGCGTATCTGGACACGCTCTATGCCCACGGTTTTATTTCGGAACCCACATGGGAAGGATTCGCCGACGAGAACGATCAGGACAGTATAGAAAAGGTGATTGTCTATAACAGCATTCTGGACAGTGGAGACCAGATGGCGTATGATATTGCTGATTTTCCCGACAATGAGCATGAATTCGGTCTGACGAATATGAATGACCGCAAGCTGCGTGTTTTCTATGGCATAACAGATCCTGACAGTATCACTATTAACGGAACGATTCCTGTTTCAAAGAAGAATCGCGGAATTATCCTCACCAACGGCTTTATCCATCAGGTAGAGGGCGTAATCGCACCCAGCAACGACAGACTGGGCGAGTTTATTACCCAATGGTCGCGTCTTCCTGAGAGCGGGTACAGTGTAATGTCCCGTCTGATAATGGCATGCGGTATGGTTGATACACTGAATGCTTTCCGCGATGACACATGGGAACGGTTGTACCTGACAGGCGGAGTAGAGGATTTGCCCCCGCACACTTCCTTCAATACCTCACAGCCCGGCACCATTCCGGAACACCGTTATCTTGGTTATACGCTTTTTGCCGAGACGGATCACTTCTGGGAGGAAACGATAGGGAAGCCGGCAGCGGAGATAAGCGTAAAGGATATCTGTGACTTCCTGTGTAATTCGGGTCTCTTCAATCATATGGAGGGAACGCTGTACGACAACGATTATACCAACGAGAAGAACATTCTGAACCAGTTTGTAACCTATCATCTGATAAACCAGCGTATAGGCCGTGACAAGCTGGTGATACATTATAATGAGTTGGGTTATGACTACAGAAGTTCCACTAACCCCTCGATTCCCGTCATGGATTACTATCAGACAATGGGCATACCACGTCTGATTAAGACCTATGAGAGCCGTGAGAGTAAGGGTATATTCCTGAACAGATTCCCCTTGCTGAGAAACGGACGGGGACAGTTCAGTTCTTCAAACGGTGTTCCCAACGACTATCACGAGAGTGGCTTGTTCCCCTCTTTAAGCGGTACCAGTTCAAGGCCTGACGAGAACGAAGGCGTGCGTGTCCTTACATACACGGAGGCAGGAACCGATGCCAGCAGTATTGCAAACGGAGTCGTATATCCTATAGAGCAGCTGCTCGTTTGTACTGAGAACGTATGTAACCAGCTTGCAAACCAGCGCATCCGAATTGATGCAGGCTGTCTGATGCCGGAGCTGATGAACAATGATATCCGTGGCCATCGTGCCTATTATGCCAGCGGTGCAGACAATTCCCGTGCCATCCCCACCAACTATCCCTATATAGAGAATATAGAATTGCTTGAGGGTACGCGCTTCTACTATCTCCAGGGCTACCTTTGTGGCGGTTTCTATAACATGCAGGGTGATGAATACAATATCATCGGCTGTTATGACTTTACGATGAAGCTGCCGCCGGTTCCCCGTGCAGGTCAGTACGAGATACGTTTCGGTGTTGCCACAGGTTCCCGTGTCCGCTCCATGGCACAAGTCTATTTCGGTTCCAGTCGTGATTATATGCCTGCCGCCGGTATTCCCATGGACCTGAGATTAGGCGGAAAGGAGAAGAGAGTGGGTAGTACCACATTGGATTCGAACGTAGGATGGGAAGAAGATAACGGTGATGATGAGCACGATGATAATATCACAAAGCGTATGCGCACGAAGGGTTTCATGAAGGCTCCTAATTCATGGACGACACAGTTGGGAGGAAACCTGACGGTCCGTACCCAGCATGTTATGACACGCCGTATTATGGTGAGCACATACCTTTATCCGTTCCGTAATTATTATATCCGTTTCAAGTCGGTTCTGGATGACGAGAACAAGGAGTTCTTTATGGATTACTTCGAGTATGTTTCCAAGGAGGTTTATGACAATCCGGAAGTGCCGGAGGATATCTGGTAACGTTTTCCGCATATTACTGTTTCGCAAGAATAATTGGGGTCGGCTGTTATTGGCGCGACCCCTTTTCTGTTCATAAACAGCACTTTAAGGAGAAAAAGAATGCAGTTTCTTTTGCTGAATCAAAAGTTTTGGGTAATTTTGCAAAATGTTAATAATTACCAAGCAGATTTGGTTGGTCTGATCGGTAATATGCAAAAGGAAGCAATAAGTGAGGACGGTTTCTATAGTTAAGTATTATTTTAACTTGGTATTGGCATATAGTACCTATTATCTTCAGTATGCCATAGGAATGTTCGCAGATTATCCTCCCGAGGTTAAGGTTGCCGTTTCTGTTACGGTAATGTGTTTGGTCCTGATGGCAGTAATGGGTTTCGCCCTGCTATATCTTTCCCGTCACAGGAAGAAACTGAGAAAGATACGCCTTCGCCTTGAGGATAGATTTGGGAAGGCTATGGACTATATGCTTTCGACAGAAGCCCAGAAGTTAATGTCAACGCAGGAAATTGCATCCGTATTCGGTATTCCCAAGGAAGGCATCGGAAAAGAGATTCTAAAGAACAGACGCGAAAAGGAGATTTTCGTGCAGTTGTTCTATCAGCGATTCATTACGGAAAGGTCGGATCTTGCCAACAGGAATAACATTACTTCCTTGCTTTATCTGTTCGGTATTCCTGAATTCCTGGAAAAAGAGGTGAGCCTGAGAAGTATGAAGCATAAGGTGGATGCCATGGGTAAGATCCGTACATTCAAGTTGCCCGTCAGTCCCTGGGTTATCAATAAGCTTCTCAGTTCCAAGCATCTGACTGTTCAGCGACTGGCTATGTACTCTAACATCATGCTTAGCTCGGATAGCGACCTGGATTATTTCGAGACGGACTTCTTCGACAAGCATTGCTGTATCAAAGACGAGATAGAGTTGGCTTATTCTCTCCAGCGTAGGCGTAGGGCAGGTCTGAAGCTGCCTAATCTGGCCCGATGGGCTAACCTGCAGAAGAATGAGCGTTCGCAGTGTATGTTCGTCCGTCTGATGAGAAGATTTGATGAGCTGGAGTATTGCGACCAGTTGACAGAACTCTATAAGACCCAGCATCGTAAGAAGAAACTGATTGAGGAGATTTCCCGTACCTGGGGTTATCTGCATTATACTGATAGCGAGGATCTGTTGATAGATGCCTTGCTGGCACAGCCGGATGATACCAAGGTTGCTATTATGCATGCTTTGACCCGTTTCGCAACAGGTAGAAGTCTTCATGCGTTATTAGAGGGATTCAAGAATACGACCAATCCGCATGTCCGTTTCGAGGCTCTTCGCTGTATGTACAATTACGGAGATGAGGGACGTGCTCAGTTTGATGAATTGGAGAGAAATGCGGAGGAAGGTGACAAGAAGTTCTTCGACTTCTTCAAGAACAGCATTACGTTAGAGAAGATAGGCCTTGACAAGGAGCAGGCATATCATCCTTCTGTAGAAACAGTTTATAACGGATAAATCAGACAGACGACGCCTATGTGGATTGCGATATATTATCTTTTCTGTTATCTGGTCTTCGGCTATACCATGTTGCTGATGGCCAGTTACCTGTATCTGGTTATTATGAGTCGGAAGGCTCAGAAGAACCAGGGTATCAACATCCCTGATGACGAGACTATAAAATACTTCATGCAGGGCTCACCGCTGACTCCGGCTGTTTCCATTATAGCACCAGCTTTCAATGAGGAGGTAACCATTCTGGATAACGTGAACTCATTGATGCAGATTGATTATCCCAACTTTGAGATTATCATTGTGAACGACGCGAGTACAGACCGTACGATGGAACTGCTCATCAACGAGTACAAACTGGTTGAGGTGCCTTATGATATTGCCATGAAGGTGCAGTCGAAGCCCATCAAGCGTGTGCTGAAGTCTACGGAAGAGAAATACAGCAAGCTGGTGGTGGTAGATAAGGAGCACGGAGGTAAGAAGGCCGACGGTTCCAATGCCGGTATCAATGTATGCAGTAACAAATACTTTGTATGTACCGACGTGGACTGTATTATCGAGCCCATGGCGTTGTATCGTATGATGTGGATCGTATTGAACAGCCACAGACCTGTGATCGGCGTCAGTGCTACCATGTTGATGAGTAACGGATGTATTGTTGAAGACGGAAGGGTAGTGGAGGCTGCCGTGCCCAGTACCTTGGTTCCTATGTTCCAGCAGTTGGAGTATCTGCGCTCATTCCTTATCAGTAAGTTGGGATGGTCCAGTATAAATGCCTTGCCGAACATCTCCGGAGGTTTCGGACTTTTCGATACCGACGTGGCCGTAAAGTCAGGTGGCTATGACCCTACCAGTATGGCCGAGGATGTTGATATGTTGCTGCGTATGGTAACATACATGAAGAATACCGGTCAGGATTTCCGTCTGGGTCAGGTTCCGAAGGTTTGTTGCTGGACGGAAGGTCCCGGTACGGTAAAGACACTGTGTCGCCAGCGTATGAGATGGGCCCGTGGTCTTTTTGAGATTATCTCTAACCACAGAAAGCTGTTCTTTAATCCGCATTACGGACCTATCGGTGCATTTACCTTGCCGTATATCTTCATTTTCGAGTTCATAGCTCCTGTGCTCGAGATGACCGGTTTCCTGTTTATGGTCTGGCTGGTACTTGCAGGAGGCGTGAACTGGGATTCTGCAATCATTCTTTTCGGAATGATATACATATTCTCTATATTTATGTCATTCTTTGTGTTGTACTTCGACTATTCAACCAAGGCAGTCGAATGGAAGAATACAAGGATAAGCTATCTTAAGTTGCTTATGGTGACCTTACTGGAGCCGTTTATCTATCACCCCATCATCACATACTGTTCAAATGTAGGTTATTGGCGCTTTATAAGTAATCAGACCGCCGTTTGGAAACCTATTCAGCGTAAAGGTGTTAAAAAGAAGAAATCATGAAAGTAAGATACATTTTCATATTCCTGACGATGCTTCTCATGTCGTCATCCTCTGTTTTCGCTCAGGAAATACCGCACACACCTCGATATTATATACACCGTGCTGAAGGATATGTAAGTTCCAATGCATGGAATACTGCCAAGCGTGAGATTGATGCCGGATTGAAGGATTATCCTGATGATCCGGATTTGCGATACCTCAACGGACGTTATTATTTCATCATCGGCGACATGAACGAGGCTCGCTACAATTTGGTAAGGGCCACTCAGGCTAACGATTTGCATTTCAAGGCTAAGCGTCTGTTGGTGGATGTCGAGGATAAACTGCAGCATTATTCCAGTGCTATCTGTTACATCAACGAACTGCTGGAGTTCCAGCCTTACGACCGCGACTTGTGGCGACGTAAGATTGCGTTTTACCGTATGCTGAAGAACGATGTCGAGGCAGATGCTGCCCTGAAGCGTTTGCATCACATTTATCCCAATGATTCTGTCGTGTTGGCGGATGTCAGAAGACACAATCACGAGAACTGGGACAAGGTGCTCAAGAAGAGCTCGCTTGGCGAGGCTGCCGAGAACCTGGAGAAATGGATAGATCAGGACCCGATGATGCGCGAGTATTATATCGAGCTTGTCGGCACGTATATAAAGATGGGTGAGTACGAGAAAGCCATCGGTGCTGCCAATCGCGGACTTGTTCATTTCCCTAACGACTCAGAGTTGATTAACAAGGTAGTGGGTATCATGACGGATCTCGGACTCTATACCCAGGCCTTGGCTTTTGTAAAGAGCAAGAATGTGGGCAGTAATGCTTACAACAACCTGCTTCAGGAGGTTGCTGCAGATGCCCGTATGCATGATCCGTACGAGGCCAACGGACGTCTTTATCTTGCCACACACGACCGTGACGCTTTGACTTATCTGATAAATACATCGCTTACAAGAGGGTATTATGATGATGCCCGATTCTATATCGATGAGGCCATGAAGTTGGAAGGACGTACTCCCGGCCTCTTGATGAAACAGTACTCATTGGAGAAGAAGGCCGGCAACGAGAAACGTTGCTTGCGTATCCTTACAGAACTGTTCGAAACGAATCCTCAGGACGAAGAACTTTCTGAGGCATACGCTGATATGATGTTGCAGCTTTCTGATTATGATTTCGCAGCTGAACAGTGGAATGATGCGTATGAGCATTTAAACCGTGTATTGGAACTGATGCCTGATACTGATGAGTCATGGCCTGCTGTCGTGTCCAGGCAGATTACCGTGCTTGGGCATCTGAATAGACAGGAAGAGGCCCATAAGCTTTTCGTGGAGTCATCCGAGAGAAGTCCTCATAACCGTCGTCGTTTTGCTTCAGCATACGAGGACTTTGCCGGTAACCGTCTGAAATTCCTTATCGACGAGGAACGCTACGATGAGGCTCTCAGTGAGGCGCAGGCTCTCCTTGAGGTTGTGCCTGGAAGTGAGGTTGCATTGCGTTGTCTTATCAATATGAGTCAGACCCTGAAGCGTGACGACTTGTTCTATAAATATGCAGCAATGGGCTATGAGACATATCCCGATGTTCCGTATTTCGTTGTAAAACAGGCTCTCTCGCTTCAACAGCAGGGAAAGAATGAGGAAGCCCTGGCTTTGCTTCATCCGCGGAATCAGGTAGACGGCTTCATGCCACCCCAACTTGTTGCGGCTTACTCAGGTATAAGTCATGAGTGGGCAACCCAGTTGTTGAAGAACAGGATGTCGGAACTTGCCTTGCAGGTGATAGATTCTGCCTTGGTTCATGATGCTTCAAACAAGGACCTTCTATATGACAAAGGCATAGCCTACGAGTATCTGAAGCAGTTCGACAAGGCATGTGAATATCAGCAGCGTTACTATGAGCCCAGTAATGCAGAACAGTGGGATTATATCCGTCATATACGCTATCTGGGATTCAAAGGCTTCAAGAATAGGGTAGATGCATCCTATACCAGTGCTTTCTACGATTCACATGACGAGACGCTTTCTTCCGTTGCACATCTCTACTCCCTTGCTTCAGTCTCATACGCCCGCATAACCCCACGCAATACATATACAGGACAGATAAGCTATAAGGGCATAGACGGAAACCGGTTAGAGAAAGAAGCCGGAGGCTTCGGTCTTGAGTTCATGGCCCAGTGGGATCACGAGTTTAATGCCAAATGGAGCGGAATGGTTAATGCCGCTGTCTCTACCCGTTTCTTCAATAAGTTCGGTGCCAATGTGTCTGTATCCTACGCTGCTCCGAAGGGATGGACACCGTCACTGCGCCTGGGATTCCGCAGGACTCCGCCCTCATATCTTTATCTCGGAGGAGAGAATATGGGGCTGGTCGCAAAGGACGAGTTTAATCTTATCCTTGTGTCCCCATCCGTCGAGAAATCCTGGGAGCGGATTAAAGTGACCGCTAATACGGATGTTACCATCTTGTCCAGTAGCATATATTACAATATCGGACTGAAGGGTAAGCTTTTTGTTAATAATGACAACATCACCAGTGTTTCGCTCATTACCGGCTTCGGCTCTTTCCCGGAGTTGACCTTCTTTGAGCAGACGGCATTGCGAAATGTCTCACATACTAATGCTATGGTGGGATTCGATGTTCAGTATCTTTGTACCCGTCATCTTTGCCTGGGTCTTACGGGTAGTTGGAACACCTGCTTCAATCCCTATCGTCTCCAGGACGGTACATTGTCAGACTCGTACCGTAATATCTATTCCATTGCGCTACAGTTCCATTTAGCTTTCTAAACCATGAGAATTAAAAAATCAAATTATATCATGAAAGACTGTAATCTGAAATTCGTAATGCTGTTATCAGTATTACTGCTTATGGGCTGTTTTCGTCCTAAGCATCATTCTACGGATTCCTCACCCTTTGAATATCGTGAGGTCCATCTTCCTGAGTTGGTTTCAGGCGAGTATGTCCCTTTGAAATTAAACAGTGTTGACCGCGATTGGGGTATATGGGGACATAATCTTTCCGTAGTCTTGCCGGAGAAACCTTCTTCGAATGTTTATGCCAAGAGCGAAAGCGGTGTGAATCGCAGCCAGTTCTGCTTTACCTCCGATGCACTCTTTAAATATATAAGGAAATATATCTGTGAGAATTACCGTGAAGGTAAGACTATGCGTTTTGCCATCCTGCCCAATGATAATTCCGTGGTATGTCAGTGCAGTAAATGTGTGGAATGCGGCAATACGAAGTTTGATGCTTCAGGTGCTGTGTACTATATGTTGGAACGCCTGACCAAACAGTTTCCTAAGCATATCTTCTTCACATCTTATTATAGGACCATATGCAGTCTGCCCAATCAGCCTTTGCCGGAGAATGCAGGTGTGCTCGTCAGTGCCATCTGTTTTCCCCTTAGTGTGTCCAACACCATAGAGGAGGATGATTTCATGAAGCTGCTTAGACAGTGGTCTTCGTACACGAACCGGATATACGTGTGGGATTATATCAATAATTTCGATGACTATTTTACGCCTTTCCCCGTCTTCGGGATTCTCCAGCATCGACTCCGTCTTTACGCACAGGCTGGTGTGAAGGGTGTCTTCCTGAACGGAAGCGGTTCAGATTACAGCACATTCTATAGGCTTAAGACACATATTCTGGCGCACCTGTTGTCTGATCCCGATGCTGATTGGCGTCCGTTCCTGAAGGAGTTCTGTCAGGAACGTTATCCTGTTACAGGTGATGTCATATATGATTTTGTTGTGAAACAGGAAGATATGGTAGGAGTCCAAAGGGGTACGCTCTCGCTATACGAAGGTGTCTCTACGGCTGTGAAGACATATCTGCCAGTTGAGGATTTTGTGGAATTCCATAACAAGTTGCTTTCCTTACGCCCGGAGACCAAGGGTATAGAGCGTAACAGGATAGAGAAGATCAGCAGGGCTACAATGTTTACTCATCTGGAGCTGAAACGCATGGCGGTTGATACAACCGGATGTAAACAGATGCTTTCGGAACTCCAGAAACTTACCGATATAGATATCATTGCATACAGTGAGGCTGGTGGAACCATTGACAGCTACGTGGATGATTACCGGTATATGCTCCGTCGGGCCGAGGAGACATGGGGCAAGAATCTTTTGAAGGGTGTTCGCCTGGAGCCTATGACAGCATTGGATGTGGATTATAATGATATATCAGTCCTTACCGACGGCCTGTTGGGACTTCCTTCCTGTTATCATTCCGGGCAGATGCTCTCGTCAGCAACCCCGGCCTTACGCATTGCCATCCCACATGTTTCTGGAATGAAGCGCCTGCGTGTAAATATGACAAAGAATCACATCTTCCATATATCTCTGCCTTTGCGTGTTACGTTAACAGCCGGTGGACACGAGATCGGGTCTGCAGTTCCCGCTCCGGCTTCGTCTAACCTCCAGCGGGCAGCTGTGGAGTTCAGGATTCCGGATAATTATAAGGGAAAGCTTGTGCTCAATGTCTATCGGAACCAGGAAGACCGTACGATGGCGCTTGACGAGATAGAAGGCTTTGAGTAGAAAAAGATAAAAGAAAGAAATGAAGGTAGAAATATGTCGAATTAAGAAGTCGTTGCTCTGCAAGGCTGTAGCTCTCAGTTTCTCTTTGCTCTGCTTTGTGGCATGCGATAAACATCTGAAACCTGCTTCTGTAATAGTCGTCGACCCTGTCCGCCACTATTACCCTGTCATTCAGGGCGAAATGATGAACCTGTCTTACGAGATAGAGAATGTGTCAGATAATCCGCTCTTTATTCAGGAGATGCAAACAACCTGCGGATGTGTCATTTCGCGCGACGATCTTCCAATTGTAGTACTTCCGCACAAAGTGGGTTATATTCGTCTTACCTTCAATACAATCAAGAATACGGGCTACGTAGATCATTTTATATACTGCTATGGTAATTTCCAGGATTCCACCTGTATAGAATTGGAGTTCGATACCAATGTCGTTCCTCGTGCTGATTATGTTCATGATTACGAACAATTATGGCAGGAGCAGCATACGGATGCTAAGTCAATACGAGACTTCGTAGATGGAATGCCAGGACAGAAAGGCTATTACACCAACCCGGAAATCAGCCCGCGTACTCGTAGAAAGGACGCCGTTCAGGAGGAGATCGACGAAGTTGCACCATAACAAAATCCCACGTAAGTTTGCTGTCAGCTCTTACGTGGGATTTTCTTTTACTGCCTAACTGGAGAAATTCTACGCTCCAGTTAGGCAGTATGTTTTTCCGGTCAGGAAGGATTTCCTGTTACTTCCATACAAGTAAGCGTCCTATCTGGTCGTAGATGCTGCCCCAGTGAGCACGGCTTTCTGTGTCAGGAGCGGAAGCGGAGGCTGCCTTGCTCTTCTTCTGTAATTGCTGCAGGGTATAGAGCACGGCAGGATGTATCTTCTGGTTGCCGTTGCCAAAGGCACGTTCCAAGTGAGACAGCATGGTGTTCTGCAAAGCCATTCGGTACGGCGTAACCTTCTTATTGCTGTCCAGCTCAGTAAAGACAAGCTTGCTCAGGTCGGTAAGGTACTGCTGAGGCGTGTACAGATCGTTCAGTGCATCCAGACGGCTCATCAGAATTGTCACGGCATATTGTCCGACGTAGTTTGTGAGAACCTGGGGGGTGGCTGTCAGACGCTTGGCATAGGATACCTCGCGCAGCCATACCGGTTCGTGCAGGAATTGCTCGTCAATAAACTTGAGGGCGGCTTTCTGCTTCTTCAGAGGCTGTGGCTCATATACATCTCCTCCCATGCCCTGTGTCTTGGGCTCTACCAGATAGCCTCCGATGTTATTGGTAACATGTCCGCAGTATCTCATCATCTGACTGCAAATATGGTTGTGCATGGTTGAGATGTTACGGTCGTAGATATCTTTCTCGTCATCCAAGGTGTAACGGCGCAGGTTGTTTGCCAAGCGCTTGAGGTTGAGGATGCCGTAGTAGCTGGCCTTGACGGGGTCGTCACCCAAATCCTCTGTCTGGCGGCGTGGGTCTATATGTACACCTTCACCATCGCCCCACCATAGACGACGGTTCTTCAGTGACTCCAGTACCATTGGCTCTAGCATCTTGTGGTCTTCGAATTCATTTTGTGCATCCAGCATGGGCTTGTATCCCCATGTGATGGCCCACATGTCATAGTCTCCGATACGGGGGAAGATGCCGTTACGGGAAATGCCGTCTTCGGGTTGTGCTACATAGTTGAAGCGTGCATAGTCCATGATGCTGGGCGTATGTCCGTGTTCCTCAACCCATGCCTTATTACGCAGGCTGTCAACAGGTACGGTGCTTGAACTGCCGAAGTTGTGGCGCAGACCCAGTGTGTGTCCTACCTCGTGTGAGCTGACAAAACGGATAAGCTGTCCCATCAGTTCCTCGTCGTAGTTCATCTTCTGGGCTGCTTCGTCGATAGAGCTGGCCTGAATCATGTACCAGTCGTGAACCAGGGACATTACATTGTGATACCAGCAGATGTGGCTCTCGAGGATTTCACCTGTACGCGGGTCGTGAACATTGGGGCCATAGGCATTCTCGATGGGACTTGCCAGATAGCGGATACAGCTGTAGCGTGCATCCTCCATGCTCATTGTAGAGTCGTTCTCAGGCCATTCCTTTGCCATGATGGCATTCTTGAAGCCTGCTTTCTCGAAGGCAACCTGCCAGTCGTTGACACCTTGGATGAGATATTTCCTCCACTGCTTGGGAGTGGCAGGGTCAATGTAGTAGACAATGGGCTTGACGGGTTCAACCAGTTCACCGTTTCTCATCTTCTCAACGTCTTCAGGACGCGGTTCCAGACGCCAGCGGGTGATGAAGCGCTTTTCCTCAACACGCTGCTGGTCGTCGGTATAGCTGGTGAAGTCGTCAGAGAAGAAACCTACACGTGGGTCGTAGAAGCGTCGCATCATAGGCTTCTCCGGCAAGAGGACGAAGCTGACGTTCAGTCCGAAGGTTGCCTTGCCGGTCTGTCTTACGGCGGGTACCTTGCTCATGTTGCTGCCATAGTATGTTTTTACGATGCGAACCTCGGTGTTCGTGGGGAAGGACTTAATGTCCTCTATGTAGCTGACATCCTGGTTTTGCAGAGAGAATTGATCTTTTACGTAACGGGGCAGACCCAAGGCAGGGTTGTCCTGGTTGAAGAATCCTCCCACCTTTATTCTATATACACCGTTATTGTGGCTTTCTATTTTGAAGGCACCGATGATGGGGTTCTCGTTGCTTATGGTGATGGCGCGGTTGATAGTCTCTGTTGTGTCGGCAACATTTATAATAAGTTTCGCGCGCATAAGCAAACCGTCATCAGGTGCAACCTGGAAATAGACTGTCTGCTGATTAACCAGCTCGCCACCGAACTTGCCTATATTGGCGGGAGTTGATGTGTAGCGTGTGGTTGTCAGGAATTCACGTCCTATCAGGCTGTCGGGAATTTCGAAGAACCATTCGTTGTCTGCTTTGGAAACGCGGAAGAGGCCGTTCCGTTCAATATTGTTCTTCTGGGGTGGTGTCTGTGGCTGTTCCTTGATTTTCTTCAGTACTTCTGTCGGGTCGAACTTGCCAACGGGTGTTATCTGCCAGCGATTGCCATTGTCGGCTCTGTTCCATGAGTTGATGACGACAACCGTCTCATCGTTCATGTTAACATAGAATATGGCTCCGCTTTTGTTAGTTGCAGACATCATGTATTTGAACTTTCCGTCGGACTGCTTGCTGTCAAAGTTGAAGGGCGTTCCCAGATTGTTTACAAAGAATCCGCTCCCAAGCAGGAATTTCTTGGCTGACGGACTGTAGAGGTATTGTTTGCCTTCATAGGTTATAATGGCAAAGCTCTTGTCTTCTTTGGGTGCATCAGTGCGAATTACATTTGATGTGAGACCTGTTCTGTTGGCATTCATCACTAACTGGCCGCGTCTGCACGTCAGAGTGTATAACTTGTAGTTACTGAAGCCGTTAGGGTTCTTTTCCTTTCCCTTCTTCTTTACCTGTTCTGTCTTGGGTTTTTCTTTCTTCTCCTTCTCTTTTGCTACGGCGGGTGTTGTTAATAATGCAGCCGCAAGCAGGATGCTTAGGATTTTGACGTTCATGTTCTCTTTATTTTAAATTTTTGTATTTTTTATATTGACGCCAAAATTACAGATTTATTACGAATTGTTGGCTTGTTTTTGAATAAAAATTGTAATTTTGTATTCTATTAACATATGAAAGAGTTTCAACTGACATCAAAATACAAGCCTACCGGCGACCAGCCCGAGGCAATCCGACAGCTCTCAGAGGGAGTACTGCAAGGTGTTCCCGCTCAGACCTTGTTGGGTGTTACAGGTAGTGGAAAAACCTTTACAATAGCGAATGTTATTGCCAACGTCGGCAAGCCTACGCTGATTCTGAGTCACAACAAAACGCTTGCGGCTCAGCTTTATGGCGAGATGAAGCAGTTCTTTCCCAATAATGCCGTTGAGTACTACGTCAGTTATTACGACTATTATCAGCCCGAGGCCTACATCCCAAGCACGGATACCTATATCGAGAAAGACCTGGCCATTAACGAGGAAATAGACAAACTCAGGCTGGCAGCCACAAGTGCGCTTCTCTCCGGAAGGAAGGATGTGATTGTGGTAAGCAGCGTGTCTTGTATCTACGGTATGGGAAACCCCTCGGCATTCTATGAGAATGTAATAGATCTGAGGGTGGGGCAGAAGCTGGACAGGAATGATTTCCTGCGTAGGCTCATGGACAGTCTGTATGTCAGAAATGATTTGACATTGAACAGAGGACAGGTACGTGTAAAGGGTGATACCGTCGATATTGCTCTTGCCTACAGCGATTATCTGCTGCGTGTAACTTTCTGGGATGACGAGATTGAGAGTCTTGAGGAGGTCGACCCTATTAGCATGGCTCGCATATCCTCTTTCGAAGATTATAAAGTCTATCCTGCCAATCTTTTCATGACAAGCCACGATATGCAGGAGCAGGCTATCCGCAAGATAGAAGATGACCTGAGAGACCAGGTGGCTTATTTCGAGGAGGTTGGCAAGACCTTGGAAGCCAAACGCCTGCATGAGAGGGTGACGTATGATGTCGAGATGATTCGTGAGTTGGGACATTGCTCGGGAATCGAGAACTACAGCCGGTATTTTGATGGCAGGGAGCCGGGAACGCGACCTTACTGCCTGTTGGATTTCTTTCCGGAGGATTACCTAATGGTAATAGACGAAAGTCATGTTTCGGTTCCTCAGATTGGTGCCATGTACGGCGGCGATCAGGCCCGCAAACGCAATCTTGTGGAATATGGCTTCCGCCTGCCTGCAGCAAAGGATAACAGACCCCTCAAGTTTGAGGAGTTCTGCGAGATGACGCACCAGGTGATTTATGTAAGTGCAACGCCTGCAGATTACGAGCTGGAGCAGAGTGAAGGTGTTGTGGTTGAGCAGCTTATCCGTCCTACGGGTTTGCTTGACCCTGTGATTGAGGTGCGT
>Ga0265300_10002329_pt1 | contig 16611 bp, 20 predicted proteins | sample AusTroGonzalo_MG_FD_193482 | JGI IMG/M metagenome (GOLD analysis project Ga0265300, IMG submission 193482) | Bovine rumen microbial communities from tropical cattle in Woodstock, Queensland, Australia - Gonzalo_03 | ecosystem: Host-associated > Mammals > Digestive system > Stomach > Rumen ...
GACGAAAGTCTCACACATTTTCTCACATCACAAGTCGCATTTTGTGCATGAAATTGATAGGTCTCCACTATTCCAAAATAACCTCAAAAGTCACCTCATTTTTCGCGCGTAATAGTCTTCCATTTTTGAGCGCCGAAAGTCTTCTCTTTTTGCGACCTCAAAAGTCTCCGTTTACTCTCCGACCTCGCGAGTCTTCAACCGCTCCGCGCATCTCACAAGTCCGCTTGCGCTCGCGCGCCTTTGAGGTCTTCTATAAACAAAACTACCGCACGTTTCATCACGAAAAGCGCGGTAGCGACGAAAAGGGAACCGTCAAAGTGAATTAGATAGTAAACGACAAACGCCTCACACCTCGTTTGTGTATGATAGTTCAATTAACATCCTCTCTGCCAGCGGTACATACCATGTGCGGACTTCATCAGCGGTGGGAGTATGTCCTCCGGGGAAATGGAATGAACGGTTGTAGTGCTCTAAGAAGAGCGATTCGAAATGCGCTAAAGTATCTTGCTCTCCGAATAAACCCCACACTTGGTCTCTAAGTTGAGGATTGCAGTTGTCGAATTGCGTAGCCTCCAGTGCGGCAAACTCTTTTACCAATGCCTCATCAATAACGAAAGACTGCTTGCCATCCTTGCGTGGCGACTTGTATTCGTGCTGCCCTATGCGTTGGTTTAGAAACTCTGACATCCGGAAATGCGGATTGCCGAGCAATGCAGGAATACCTGCGACCGGAGCAATCATCTGCGCGTAGAAAGAGCCACAACTATTCCCTATCAGCAAGTCGGGCTTTTCTCGGTCAGTTAGTTCGCGAATGAAACGTAGCGCGTCCTGTGGATGCATGGGCAAGTCCGGTGTCAGTACATCGGCACGCCCTGCGAATGCTTCGCGTAATGCAATTGCCGGAACACATTGTCCGCTTGCGTAAAAGCCATGTAGGAATAGTATTTTTTTCATTTCACTCGCAAGGTCTTTAGCAAAGCCTTTTGCTCGTCCGTTATACGGAAACTCTCAACGGCTTTCTGGATGGTTTTGTTATGCGTATCTTTCTCCAAGCGATGTTGCTCGATATAAGGCAGTGTAGCATCCCATTGCTTTGCAAGCGCTGTGGCAAAGAACCATGCCTGCATCATGCGGATGTAATACTCATCGCTCTTAATTGAGGCAACCCATTCCAAGTACTCCGGTCGGAAAGCTTCGTCCAAAAAGTAGCGCATCAGCATCCCTATGCCAAAGCGTTTCGTATAGGTATGCTTGCTCCTCATCCACTTGCGAATGAACGGTAATAGTTCTTGCATATGCTTATTGAAGCAACGAGGCGATAATTGGTCACATGTTGCCCAATTATCTACGTACGGAAGAAATTGCTCCAATCCGTCAATACACATTTCGAAATCCTTCTCTGCCGACAGAATAAACGCGTGCACTTGGTTCTCGTCAAAATAGCGATGTGGCAAACTTTGCAAGAACTCTTGCGCAGCAGGAGTCTTGCAGATTTGCTTCGCCATTTTGCGCAAGTCCGGCGTCCGCACGCCGATAACCGTCTCGCGTTGAACCATCGGCAGCAACTTGCTTTGAAAGTCTGCGTATGCTTGGTCTTGTAAAGCAAAGAGTTTTGATATGATTCTATCTGTTTCCATTAACAAAACAACCAAGCATATAAACCTGCTCCGATGAGGCATGGTATCAAGCCGATAAGCATTCCCCAGCAGGATTGAATGAAATGGTATTTCTTCTGATGGTACGCGTCATCCATGTGTTCGGTGCCCGGTAAGCGGACTGACTTCATGTTAGCAAACAACACCCAGTCCAAGAAGAAACAATCATACCAATCGATGAATAGCCACATGCCGTAGCCGACACCAAGAGCCGACCAGAAATCATATGCGCCTGCCAGCCATACCACTAAAAGCAATAGAGCCAAAGCGATGATTATCGCCATGCCTTTCTTTAGGAGCACAGTCGGCGTGAAGAACTTCGATGGGATGCGTTCGTGCGTCTTGAAATATTCCTCTTGGATGTCTTCGGGATAGTCAGCTATCCACCACACCGGATTCTTCACCAGCGGAATGAGTATCATCGCCGTGAATACTGCCGTCAGCACAATTGCTTCAATGAGGATTATTGTCCAGTTCATATTACCAAATATACGGGATTAAACGATAGCGCACACGTTGCTTGTATTCTTTGTAACCAGCAAGGTCGCGCTCCAAAACCTCTTCCTCATTGCGAATACGCTTGACGATAATAGGGATATAAAGTAGCATCAACGCGAATGACCATACCGAGTTGAGCACTAAGGGCATAGAGAGGAAAAGCAACAGCGTGGCCGAGTACATCGGATGGCGAACAATACCATACAAACCGGTATCTATCACCTGCTGGTTCTCTTGCACCTCTACCGTACGCGAAAGCCACACATTCTCGCGCATAACCTCTGCATAAAGCGCGTAGCCAAGCAGGAAAATACCAGCGGCTACGTATGTGGTCCAGTTGGGCATAAGAAGCCATCCAAAACGGAAGTTGAGTCCTGCCACAAAAAACATAGCGATAAAGAGCAAACCACTTAATGCTACCACCCATTTCTGTTCCCCCTGTTCCTCTTTGGCACTTAGTCGTTTGCGCAGTAATTCCGGACTGCTAAACATGAGCCAGATACCAGCGATGAACATCGGCACAAACAGAATGCCGATAAAGAGCCACGCCTGCCAATAAGCGCATGTACCTGCCGGCAGGAAGAGTAATAGTCCGACGATAATCAGTCCAGCAAAGAACTTCGTCAATGCTTGTATAAATAGTTTCGGTGTCATAATAGTTCTATTATTCGTTTGGCAACTTCATCGGGATGGTCGATAAGGAGTTGACCATGGTTCATTCCTTCGAAAATTTCTACATGTGCAGACGGGCATAGTTTCAACAAGTGCTCCACTTGCGGCTTGGCAACAAAGGCTTCTTTAGTGCCATACCAGAAGTGAATGTCTGCGCCGTGGATGGACTCCAAGCGGTTGGTATAGACAGACTTGTAACCATCCAATACTGCCTGACTGCGACCGGACGGATAGACTTTGCGCACCTCATCCAGCAGCACATCGAAATAGTGCGAATGGAACACCCATCGCCAGAAACCTGTCCAGTGGTAGCACGTCCACACGTTAAACGCCTGATAATACCGCAAAGGGTCAACACTCCATTTCGGTAGCGGCAATAGAGGTGCCGCATCCATGATGGTATGGTCAATCACAATCTCATTGCGCTCCATCATTCGGGAGAGAATCTTGCCGCCTAACGATAAACCATAAGCCACATCCAGGTGTTCGCTTAACTCGTTCTTTACATATTGGATAGCTTGCGCCGCTTGGTCGTCCACTGATGTAAAGCGTGACGGCTTGCCTATGAGAAAACCATCCACGCCTGCAGCAACGATATAGAACTTATCCTGCAACCGTTCTATGAGCGGTAGGAAGATCTCGTGCGACACACCCAAACCGGGCAGGAGTAGCAACGTTGGTTGGCCTTGTGGACCGTAAATGTGAAAGTCCATAACTATTGTTGTTTCTTCAAACCAATAATAGCCAATACGGCTTCTATCAAACCAAAGGCGAAATAGGTATTACAGATGGCATTGAAGCCCCAAATCCACCATTCGAGACTAATCCAAAGCATGAGAATGATGCCACAGGCAAGGACTGCCGGTTGCGCCCAACGATGGCTCTTAAAAAGCAGATAAGCTGCTATGAATTGCGTTATGCCGTTGACTACCAACAACACAAAACTGGAAGGAATAAAGTTGCGGAAGAAAATATCCGGCCACGGCATCTTTGCACGTAGCAATTCCAGCATCAGATCCATGCCCCACATGACTCCTGTCGGGTCAATCCACATCATCATTGCACCCCAAACGGCACCGAGACCAATGAACAATGTCCAGAATTTTTCTATACCGATAATCGTTTTCATAGGTTTATCACTTAATTATATGCGGGTCATGTGATACCCCATCCGTTTGAGTTGCACGGCTACTCCATAGAGGTACAACTGATGCAGGCAAGCGACGTAGGCAAGGAATGCCTCTTTCGTACCCGGTTCGATGTCCTGATGCATCAACGTGTTATGCACTCGTGAGGCACACTCGCTAACGAGTTCTTCAGTCGCCGTAAAGTCCTTGGGCGAGAGTTTGAGAAAATCTCGGCGGATATACTCGTCCATGGCATCGTAGCCGCGTTTGTCGCGCAGATACGTATATAGCTCCTCCTTGGCGGCGTAGTACTGCCAGTCGTCATCCCACATCTTGGCTACCGCCATACCGATATACATCATCCAGCCGAGTGAGGCAAGCGGATAGTTCTGAAACTCCCGCACACCGTCAGGGATATACGCATTCGCCATCGCTTCCCATTTTCCCTCTACGTCCGGGCATTCCGGCAAGCGTTCGTCGATCTCGTTCACCCCCAGCAAATACTGCTGTAAATCGCTGTGTATCCGTTCTTCTAATTTATCCATTATAGTTCATTATTACTAATGTCCACGCACAAACTGCCCTTCGGGCTGATACTCGAGGAAACAGCTGTCATCCGGCTGCTCCTCGTCTATCACTTGCTGCTCTTGCGCTATGTGCTCGTCGTATGTCATACTGCGTGCAAAGGTACTACAAAAAATGCACATATGCAAGCGTTCGGGTGTTTTTCGACAAATAAAATGGAATTTTATGAATTTTGTATGGATAAATAGCGGCTATGCTTGCTAGTTGTTATTGTTGTTTGCGGTAAGAGAGGATAGCCCACGTGTCGAAAAAGGCGGCAAAGCCTGTAAGGGCGAGCAGATTAGGCCATAGTTCAACAAGGTGGGTGCCTTTCAGATAGACATCGCGCATTATTTCAATAAAATAGCGTGGAGGAAAAGCATACGCCAGTTTCTGACACCACGCCGGCATAGACGTGACAGGAGTGAATAGCCCCGACATCAGAATGAAAATGATGACAAAAAAGAACATAACGAACATCGCCTGCTGCATATTCCCCGAGATATTTGAAATCAGGAGCCCGAAACCGGACATTGTGAGTATGAAGAGTAAGGCTCCGAGGAAAATGGTACCGATAGAACCCATTGGAGAAAGATTATAGACCAGCCACGCGATAATCATCGCTTCCCCTAAGACCAAAAGCCCCATTATCCAATAGGGAATCAATTTGGATGCAATGAACGTAAAGCGAGGCACCGGGGTTACATTCATCTGTTCCATTGTTCCTTCTTCTTTCTCGCTGACAATATTCAGTGTCGGCAAGAAACAACAAAGCATAATAATGACCATAATCATTAGTGCAGGAATCATAAAGCGTCGGTAATCCTGAGTAGGGTTATAAAAGTTGATAACGGTTAATGGATTATGGATAGAAGCCTGCGAACCAAGTGACGCTTGCATGGTCTGGAGGACGAGCGAGGACAGGTATTGTCCACCTATTGAACCTTTGGTGGAATTCACGCCATTCGTGGAGATAGATACACGTTGAGGGTGAGGCTGAGAGAGAGACTTTTCCCAATCTTGAGGAATGGAGAGCACCGCATCCACTTTGCTTTCTTCCAACAAACTTAATGCCTCGTTATACGAACTAAAAGTTCCCTTGAGGGTGAAGTAAGAAGAGGCATCCATCTTCTCCGCCAATAAGCGAGAGAGAGAAGAATAATCATTATCCACGATTACGACGGAGACGTTCTTAACCTCCATATTTGCAATCAAAGGCAAAATCAGCATCATTACGATCGGGAAGGCCAAAATCAGTTTTGGCAAGAAAGTATTGCGTTTAAACTGCAGCAATTCTTTGCGAATCAAATAGAATAATGTTTTCATGCTAATCGGTCGTTAAAGCGTTTGAGAGAAATACTGAGGATACCCAAGGTCATAACGCTGATAATGAGCATTTCTTTCCAGACACCCAAGAAAGGCAATCCCTGTATCATCAGCTTGCGCAAAGCAGCGATATACCATCGTGCCGGAATGATAACACTCAATTCGCGGAAGAAGTGCGGCAGATTCTCAATGGGAAACATCATGCCACTGAGCATCATCACAGGAATCATCAGCAGCATACCGCTGATAAGAATAGCCACTATCTGTTTGGACACCATTACGGAGATGAGCAGTCCTAATCCGAGCGCAAGAACAATAAAGAGTACCGAAATGATAATCAACGCCGTGATAGAACCGGTCAGCGGCAATTGAAGCAAGTATTTAGCCAGCAATAAGGCCGTGGTCAGGTTGAGGCAAGAGATCATAAAATAAGGTGTCATCTTAGCCAGAATGATTTGTAATGGTTTAACCGGCGAGACAAGCAGTATCTCCATCGTCCCCACCTCTTTCTCCCGAACAATCGAGACGGAGGTCATCATACCACAGATGAGCATGAAGACGAGTCCGAGCACTCCTGGAACGAAATTAAAGGACGACTTCATCTGAGGATTATAGAGAATGCGTATATCGGGTTGCAGGGCTGCTGCGAGAGAGGCTTGTGATGAGAGGATAGCCCCTTGAACGACAGCAGTTGCCATAGTACCATTATTCGGGTTAGACATATCGGCTACGAGTTGCATAGATGCTCCTTGTTCTATGCCTGCGGAGATGCGATCATAATCAGCTGAGTAGCAAAGCACAACATCGGCTTTCCCCTGCCTTAGTGTGGCGTCTATCTCCGTAGGTTCAATAAAACCGGCAAACCTGAGATTAGGATTAGCCTCCAAATGCCGAACCTGTTCTAACACGGCCGACGTATAATGCGGACTAACAACGGCGAAACGCACATTATTGACCTCTGTTGAGATCGCATAACTGAACAACAGGATCAGGACGACAGGCATTAGCAGCACTATCATCATCGTTCGCGTATCCCGAAGGATATGCAGCGTTTCCTTATGAACAAATGAACCAAAAGTAGTCATATTAATCTCCTCTTTTTGCTCCTCGTGCCAAGATACGGAAAACCATATCCATGTCGGGTGCATTAAATTGCTCTTTGAGTTGTTTGGGACTTCCTAAGGCTTTGATGCGTCCGTCCACCATCATGGATAGGCGGTTGCAATACTCTGCTTCGTCCATGTAGTGGGTGGTCACAAAAACCGTAGTACCTTCATAGGCCGTTTCAAAGATTAACTCCCAGAATTTCCTTCTTGTCAGCGGATCCACACCTCCGGTCGGTTCGTCCAGGAAGATGATATCCGGTTTATGGATAGAGGCAACGGTAAAAGATAACTTTTGTTTCCATCCTAAAGGGAGTTCTCCTGTCAAGGTATTCCGCTCTGATTCAAAGTCCAGCTTGGCCAGCAATTCGTCTATGCGGTCACGAATAACTTTGCGTGACATGCCATAAATGCCGCCATATAGTTCCATATTTTCAGCTACGGTTAAATCTTCGTACAAAGCAAATTTCTGCGGCATATACCCTATATGCCGTTTGATTTGTTCTGCTTGCCGATAGACATCAAAACCGGCTACTACTCCACTCCCGGAAGTAGGATAACTCAATCCGCAAAGCATACGCATCGCGGTGGTCTTTCCGGCACCATTAGCACCTAAGAACCCGAATATCTCTCCCTTATAGACATCAAAGGAGATATGGTCCACAGCCGTGAAGTCACCAAACTGCTTGGTCAATTCCCGGACGGATATAATCTTTTCATCTGTCATCGTGATAATGCAATATAACAATCTTCAATCTGAGGTTGTATCTCTGCCCAGTTCTTCTCTGCCTGAACGCCGTCGCGCAGGGTAAAGTGAATCGTTGAACCAAAAGAGTAACAGAGGTCAACTCTTTCATCGGCTTGTAGCTGCTGCAGGCTAAGGTACATGTTTTCCGACTCCATAGCAAAGAGCCTCTTCCCGTAAGCCGACAAGATTTCATTAGGTGTGCCGGTGGTCAAGATAGTACCTTCTTTCATAAATGCAATCTTATCGCAACGCGACGCTTCGTCCATATAAGGCGTAGAAACAACTATGGTTATGCCGCTGTCACGCAGTTGAGCCAACATATCCCAAAACTCACTGCGACTCACAGCATCCACGCCTGTCGTAGGTTCGTCCAAGAAAACGACAGTCGGTTTATGAATCATCGCGCAGCATAGTGCTAATTTCTGCTTCATACCTCCCGATAGTTTACCGGCACGGCGTTTCTTGAAAGGTTCGATCTGCTTGTAGATAGGTTCCACCAGATGCATATTCTCTTCTACGCTGACTTGAAAGAGGGAGGCAAAGAAATTGAGATTTTCCTCTATCGACAGGTCTTGATAAAGGCTGAAACGCCCGGGCATATACCCTACATGTGCCCGTATAGCACGGTAGTCTTTAAGTATATCCATGCCCTCTACCCTTGCCTCTCCGCTATCCGGTGTCAGCAGCGTCGTCAACATCCTGAAGATTGTCGTCTTACCTGCCCCATCTGGACCAATCAAGCCAAAGATAGTACCGCGTTCCACCTCAAAGGAAACGGATTTAACCGCTTCGACCTTGCCGTAGGACTTGCTCAGCGATATGACCTCTATCGGTTTCATAACTCTACAGTTCCGTATAAACCAATCTTAATAAATCCGTCTGACTGAACGCCTATCCGTACTGCATAAACGAGGTTGGAACGGCTGTCTTTTGTCTGAATACTCTTGGGTGTGAACTCACTCTCAGAGGCGATAGACTCAATGATCCCCTGGTATTCGCGTATTTTATCGCCGCCGAAATCAGCAACTACCTTCACCTCTTGACCTAACTGCAAATCGGCAATCTGTTCGCTGGTGAAATAGGCACGAAAATACATATGCTGCATGTCTGCTACCTTGAAGAGAGGTCTTCCTACTACAGCTAACTCGCCTTGTTCAATATAATGACTCAGTATAGTACCGTCTATTGGAGCTGTCAAACGACATTTGGCTATCTGATCTTCCACCTGTTTGATTTGTATATCCAAGGTCTGAAGCGATATATCTACCTTATCCGAACCTTGTTGAAGTTGCTGTTGTTGCGCTACTAACTGTGAACGTAATAGCGCCAACTGGCTATTTATATCGTCCACCTGTTTCTGCGTGGCTACTCCGTCTTCAAATAGTCCTTGCACACGTTTTTGTTCACGCTCTGCGGTCAGGATCTGTTGTTTGAGAGCGGCAATCTGTTTCTCTATGTCCGGACGAGAAACACGCGCCGATTGTTTTTGCGAATTCAAGAGGTCGCGCTGGAGTACCAAGCTTGTTGTATCAATCTGCGCTAAGAGTTCTCCTTGCTTGACCTCTTGTCCTTCATGGACTGCCAATTCAAGGACTTTTCCGGTAACTTCCGACGAAAGGGTCACTTCGGTAGCCTCAAAGGTACCGGCGGCATCGTAGTTTCTTTCGCGATTACAAGCCGTTAAGACGGCTAATGATAAAATAATAAAGATTGTACGTCTCATAATCTTTGGGTTTTATAGAGTGCTTTTAATAATTCAATTTCGTGGGAATTACGGCTGCTTACTGCCACTTGTTCATCGGTGATGTACTGAAGTAAATCCGTTGTATTAACGGTGCCGTGTTTGAGTTTCTTTTCCTGCCCGGCACGTAGCGATTGACGCAACAGGACAATCTCGTTATCCTGCTCTATCAATTTACGCAGGCGTTGAATCTCACTGCTTTCCGTTTGTGCTTTAAGGTCTTGATTAAAAGTATATATTTGCTTTTGTACTTCTACTTGCTGCCGCCCAACTGAGATCTGCTCACGGTTGTTACGGAGCGTGTAGAAAGGCGTCAAAGACCAACTGAATTTCACTCCGACCATCATGTTCCATGACCAATCGGAGTTCAGCATGTTTTCAAACATATTATATCCCGGATAGCCATAGAAGCCAGTAGCAAAGAGCCCTATCTTGGGTTGAAGAGCAGAATTAACTTTCTTGTTCTGAGCATCAAAGAGTCTTTGTTGTGCGTCAAACAGTTTATAGTGTGCATTGTCATAGGTAGGCAGTTTCTGCTCAGGTTCTATCGGCTCCACAAGAGTAACGTTCTCTAAACTTTGACCAATAAAGAACTCTAACATCTTGCGGTAATTGGTCTTTGCCGCTTCCAAGTTCGTCTGACTCTGCCGTGTTTGCAGCAACTTGGCACGCAACTGATCCATATCCGCTTGCAGCGCTACACCGCGACGTAGCATAGCCTCCAACTGCATACCGTTGGTGTCCAAGAGAGCCAATGTAGCTTGAAGCGAGAATTGCTGTTTTTCTAACAACAAGATGGAGAAATACAGCTCATCTACTCGCTCTTCGACCGTTTCGAGGTCTGCATCTATGGCGGCTCGTTGTTGGGCGGCTTTTGCCTTAGCCTCCTCGCGTTGAGCATGTGAGATACCGCCATCCCAGATATGCTGATAGATGTCAACACCTACACGATACTGGTCTTTGTTCAATCCCTTCATCTCTATTCCGGTCGCTTGTAACAACTGTAACATCTGCTCCGGAAAAGACGGCACCACATTTTGCCACGAGGCTTGACCGTTGATGTTGATCTGCGGAGCCCATAAAATGGCAGCCGTGGAGAGCGTGAATTTTTCCGACTTGTCGATCAAATCGTATTGTGCTACTTCGGGATAATGTTCCCTCGCTTTCTGACGACACTCGTCTAAGGTCAGGACTGCCGATTGAGCCCAACCTGTCGCGTACGCGCACACACAAATAAATAAGGTTACTAATCGTTTCATAATCCTAAGCGTTTTAATAGGATAATTATATTTTCTTCTTTACGTTGTTTAATATACTCCTCTTCCGTCAAACCCGGATCATACAGTAAGTTAACCGGCATAGCTATTATTGAGAATACATTGAGCATGATAATATCTTGCAACAGCATCTTTGGATTCATCTCTATTCCCTCTTTCTCTAATTTGAATTTAAGTCTTTGGATCATTTGTGCAGGCAGATCTCGGGCAAAACTGATATAATGGGAAGCCAACTCCGGTTGCTCTGTAATGACGTTAATTACAAAGCGAGGCAGCGACGGATTCTTCTGCAAAAAATCGAAGTGATCACTCACCACACGGATAATAAAATCCTTCATCGTAGTGTCTTCGTCCGGCGAAATTGCAATCAGCACTTCCGCTAAGGCTGCAATTTTGTCTTTCAGTATTCGCTCGAATAACTGTTCTTTGGTCTGAAAGTAATAATGCAACATTGCATGCGTGACGCCTGCTTCTGCGGCTATGTCATGTGTCCGTGCGCCGCTGTAACCTTTGGCGAGAAACACTTTTTCTGCCGCTTCAAGGACATTTTTCTCCTTGTTCTCTAACTGATAACGTGCCATTTCTATATTAACTATTTTGTTAATTTTGTGCAAAGGTACAACAAATATTTGGAATACACAAGGATTTTTTTCTTTTTTATTCGTTTTTCATGATTCTTTTTTTGCGTACACATGGAAATAGGATTTTCTTATTGGCTTAAAATGAGGCGAATAGGAGATACTTTGCTGTTGCATGATGAGTATTGAGACTGCTTAACTATGGAAATAGCTAAGGATTTTTCCCTATAAGTAGAGACGCTTGCATTAGATTTCCGCGTGACTCGCGATTCCATCGCTCGATGACGCCTACAATCTGTGCTACGCTTCCCCCATAGCAAACAGCCTATGGCTTGGTTTACTCTGGGGACCCCAATTTATTAACCTTGTAACAATTTAACGTTATGAAAGAATTTCAAAACCTAAATCAGGAGGAGCAGGTGGACCTCCGCATTGTGGAACATCTCGACATGCAAAATCTGCCTGAGAGTATTCAAAACATGCTGAGTCTGGCGAAGACCGAAGAGGAGAAGGACATGCTGCTGATGGCGACTTTGGCGGCCGCGAGCGCGTGCGTTCCTAATCTCTATTTCCGGTATGGTCCGACGGGCAAGAAGTACTATGCGAACCTACAATGTTTCATTTTGGCTTCTTCGGCATCAGGCAAGGGTATCGCCAACCAAGCGCTGGAGATGATGCGCGTAGTGGATGAGCAGTACCCCATGCTTATTGCCGGAGACAGTACGCTTGCGGCATGGTACAAGGCGCTGGAAGAGCAAGGCGGCATCGGTTATATGCACGAGAGTGAAGGGAGTGTGATCACCGACATCTGGCGCAACGCGGCGGCGAATTACAACACGGCGCTTCGTAAAGCGGCAGAGCACGAGGCGATTAGTCGGAACCGCGTGAAGGGCGCATCGGAGATCGCTTGTCCGAGGCTCAGTATGCTGTTAACCGGTACGTTCAGTCAGTACAAAGCCCTTGTGCCGAGCGTAGAAAATGGTTATTTCTCACGATTGCTGACGCTGGTTGAGCGCGGAAGTCATCCGTTTGAGAAGAGTTATGTGACCGCCAAGAGCGAGAATAGCGCGATAGCGAGACAGGTAGGACACCAACTCTTGCGTACGTGCGAAAATCTAATGAATGCGCCCGAACGCGAATGGAGTCTGACCGATGCGCAGAAAGAGCGCCTGGGAGAGAAGTTAGAAACCGAATACCGTACACTCATCGACATGCTCGGCGAGAACTTTCACTCGACGGTAATACGAATGGCGGTACAGATTGAGCGAATCGCACTCATCCTCTCCGCTATGCGCGGCAACCTATCCGAATGTACTGATACCGATTATGAGACGGCAGAGGTGATAGGCAGTAAGATGCTGATGCACATGGCGATGGCATACCGAATGATTAAAGGCGACGAGCAAGAGACCATGCCGGAAGTGAAAGGATTGGACCAGCGGAAAGTGGTATTTGATGGATTGAAAGCGAGATATCAGTTAAATGACCTTATCAAAGAAGCTCAATCGCAAGGCGTATCACGAAGCAGCGCTATCCGATGGAACAATCAATGGATAGAAAAAGGAATGGTAAGAAAAGAGAATCATGGCGAGTATCGAAAAGTAGCATGAAACTTTGAAACTTTGGAATTTTGGAGATAAAACCCTATAAATGAGACAGTTACATAGAAAGTTTCAAAGTTCCAAAGTTTCACGTCCATTTTTTAAGGCGCCTAATAGACGTCATAACTACCAAGAATCACCGTTAGCCTTTGGTAGTAGGAATAACTAGGTAATATATAGGTAATAACTAGGTAATATCCAGGTGGGGATAGCTATTTAACCCATAAAAATCGTAATTTATATGTCACAATTTGAAACAAGCGCCGGGATTGATTCGTTGACCGGCAAATTAAACAGTAGAGAGCGCATCGTTATGCGTCAGAAGAAGTACCGTTTGCCTTCGGGTCGCATTATTAAATTAGGTCCGAAGGAAGCGTACGTGAAGGAGCGGAGGGACTACAAACGGTCTCCGTTAACGGCAAATGAAACGGCGCAGAAAGAACTATGGACCGAAGTCTGTCGGGAGGGTTCGCGTATTGTTCACGACGAGAACCATCCGCGGTACAGCGAGTTATACGACCGCTGGATCGCTCAAGCGACCGGTACGTCCGATCCGGTAACCGGCAAAAGGTGTATCGCGCGATTTATCAATTTCGTTTGTGCTATTCTTCTTCGGGAGCGACAAAGTGGTTAATGCCGTAGTTGGCGAGGAGAAGGATATGGTCTTGCACGAAGCGTGCATACCGGCTATTCTCGCGCCATGCCCGCATGTATTGCGAAGAAGTGTTGCGAAGGGTATAGTCGATATTGAGGTGTTCGGAGAGCCACTGACGCATGTCTTTGTCGGTTATTTTGCGGCGGACATAGCCTAAGTAACGAAGCGCATAGACGGCCGAGGCAAGGCGTTTATAGTGGTACTCACTCTGTTCCTGAAGACGCAGATACTCAATGAGTTGTGTCTGCGTCTTTTGCGGAACGCCTTCGACCCAGAAGCGCACTTCGCGTTGCGGTTTGAGCCGGCGCGTGACGAAGGTATTCCATTTCTCGATCCATTGACCAAAGCATTTTTGGTCTTCGGGGCTGAGAGCATCAATCTCGTTTTGGAGGAAGGCAATGTCGGTTTCCTGACCAAGCACGAGTTTGGAGTACCGCGCGAGTGCAGCTTTGGAATTGGGTTCCTGAGAGGCGAGTTGTTGGACTTGCTGCCACAGCCACGACCAGTAGCGGTCCATGACATCGTCCGCACTATGACCATCAAAAACGAAAGTAGGGGATTGGTAACTGGTGATTTGTGATTGGTCATTTGATATTTCATGAACCAAAGCATATACGATGGCGGGGTCTGTCCAGTCGATAGCGAGAAGGCGTTGGCGGCGGGTCTCGATACGGGCTGCTTCAAGGAGCCATGCCGCAAAGGGTTCTCGGAACGGAACCGCCTCGAAGATCGTAGGTCTGAAGGTCTCGAAAACGAGGTAACGCATGTAGAAGGTCAGCAAGTCAAAAGCGAGTTGAGAGAGAAGAATATTGGGGCATATCGCCGGCAGGATGGTCTCATCTGCTGAAAGCGCCAGATACGCATCACAGAGCATATCGACCTCCACCGGCAGTAGTCCCCACTCATCGCGTCGCACCTCCCGTTCATAGCGCTTGATCCATGCCAGTTTGTCCTCATCCGAGTCGATGGCGATCGCGCGGCGGTTACCTTCTTCGGAATCAACGAGCAGCGCACACAACAATGCCGCTCCAAAAGCGCCTTTTATACGAATGGGTTCTGCCGACGGAATATCCGCAATAAGTGTATGCGCCTCATATCGGATGGAATCTGAAAGGATGATATCTTCTAACATGATACTTTCTTTACCAGCGTGAGGATGTTATTGTTTCTATGGGTCATACAATCAGTTTGATGCGGAAGCCGCGGGTGGCGGATTCTTCATATCATAATTGCCTAATTGGGAAATCGAAATAGGTATCGGGGAAAGGCTCGTTGCGGAGGGTAAAATGCCACCACTCGCTGTCTATCGGCTCGAAGCCGTGACGGAGCATGGCATTACGCAAGGTAAGACGGTTCTCGGACTGACGGTAGAGCTTGCAGGGGTAGTCCGGATGGCTCTCTTCGCCGAACCAGTCGAAGGGCGAACCCATGTCGAGTTCCTTGCCTGTAGCCGCATCAATGAGTGTCAGATCGACCGTCGAACCGCGCGAATGGGAAGAGCGCGCATAGATATATCCCTGCTCAAAGAGCAGCGACTTGTCCACCATGGGGTAGAAAATCTTCTTCATCGCCGTGTCCTGCACGTTCTCCGCCCAACGGATAAAATGGTTGACGGCGGTCTGCGGGCGGTAGGTGTCCCAAATCTTAAGTCGGTAGCCCTGTGCCTTCAGTTCGTCACTCACCACTTTCAGCGAATCCGCTGCCTGCTGCGTCATAAGGGCAATTGGTGCCTCGTAGCCGTCGATACGTTCGCCCACGAAGTTATACGTGCTATAATACCGTATCTCCAATATCGCGTCCGGTATCACTTCGGTAACAACCACAAAATTCGACCGGTCCATTGTCGGGTCGGTTTGCTTGGCGCAAGCCGCCAATAATAACGTGGCGAGCGCAAGGATGATCAGTTTTTTCATATCTATCAATTTACTTATAACATTACACAAATACGTCCGGCTTCCTCTAACTTCATCAGTCAATTACAACGGCTGTGCCGCTGATGGAAATCATGAATATCCGTCATAATTCAAAGCGTTCCAAAGTTTCATCGTATCATATCTTTTGCTTTGATGCTCGGGTGGCGGTATTGGCGCTCTTTGAGAGTTGGTTTGTGACCAAGTTCCATCGCCTGATGCGGACAGAAATGCACGCACGCCAAGCAGAACTCACAACGCTCGCCGTTGATCGCACACTTATCCACAATCTCGATGTTCGACACCGGACACACCTTCGCGCAGATACCGCAACCGATACATTTGTCGGCATTGGCTTTCGGACGCAGGGCTTCGAGAACCATACGCGAGAATACCGGTCTGCGGGCTATAAATCCCGCCAAGCCACGACTGCCGAAATGGTGTCTGCTCGTGCATGCTGCGATATCTGCTTTGATTTGTTCCAACCGAGGTGCAAAACGTTCGAACTTCCACAACTGGTCATTCGGGTTGCGTCCGAAACCGATGGCACTATTATCCGGTACACGAATCTTATGGCAGTAGTGCAGCGTCAACCCCTTCTGCTTAAGCACGCGCTCCACTTGCCAGATAGCGTCACCCGTCTGCGCACCGCACGGACACACGATGAAGTAATACGCGTCTTTCGGCAACGTCAGTTGTGCCACGATCTTTGGCACGATAGCCGGAGCATTGAAATTATACACCGGATAGACAAAACCTATCCGTTTCTCCTGCGATAAGTCTGCTTGCACCGCTTCGCGCAACGGCAACACCTTATCGCCTACATGTTCCGCAATCGCCCGCGCAATTGCGAGGCTATTTCCTGTTCCTGAAAAATAGAGTATCATATTTCCTTTCCTAACTCGTATGCCTCTTGCAGTTTGGCGTTGCCGGCAATCACACCTCCTTTTGCCTCTACCTTCTCCGGTTTCCGCGTCCACGCCATTTGATTATATATCTGTTCAAAAGTCATATTCATAATCTATAACATGACGCAAATGCGCCCTGCTCCTTTTGTGAAGATGGAAGGATAACGGCAAATGCAGGCATAGACCTGTGCGGATGTCACAGGCTTGCCGTCCTTGCGGATGTGCCAACCATTGCGGTTGATAGCGGC
>Ga0265300_10002331_pt1 | contig 16607 bp, 14 predicted proteins | sample AusTroGonzalo_MG_FD_193482 | JGI IMG/M metagenome (GOLD analysis project Ga0265300, IMG submission 193482) | Bovine rumen microbial communities from tropical cattle in Woodstock, Queensland, Australia - Gonzalo_03 | ecosystem: Host-associated > Mammals > Digestive system > Stomach > Rumen ...
TATCATCAGCAGTCCTAGGAAATTTCCGGAGCTGCTACATCATATCGGCGAAGACCTGATTGTGACAGATGGTCACACCTTGTTAGGCGCCGATGACAAAGCCGGTATCGCAGAGATTGTGCAGGCTATGTGCTATCTGCGCGACCATAAGGAAATAAAGCACGGTGATATCCGCATCGCCTTTAATCCCGACGAGGAAATAGGTATGGGTGCCCACCATTTTGATGTGGAGAAATTCAACTGTGAGTGGGCCTATACCATGGATGGCGGCGATTTAGGCGAACTGGAATTCGAGAATTTCAATGCTGCCAGCGCTAAGATTACCATCAAGGGCATCAGCGTACACCCAGGCTATGCCAAGGGAAAGATGGTGAACGCCAATGCCCTGGCTGCCGAACTGGCCATGATGCTGCCGCAGGACGAAAAGCCTGAAACCACCGAGGGTTATCAGGGTTTCTACCACCTGCTGGGCATTGAGAGTCATGTGGAACAGGCCAAGTTGAGCTATATTATCCGCGACCACGACAGAGAGACCTTTGAAGACCGGAAGCATTTCATGCTGCGTTGTGTAGAACAAATGAACGAGAAATACGGAGAAGGGACCGTGACCTGTGAAGTCAAGGACCAATATTATAATATGAAAGAGAAGATTGATCCGCAGATGCACGTGATCGACCTGGTGCTACATGCCATGCAGGACTGTGGCGTGGCTCCCAAGGTGAAGCCTATACGCGGCGGTACCGACGGCGCCCAGCTCTCTTTCAAGGGGCTTCCCTGTCCGAATATCTTCGCAGGAGGCGTGAATTTCCACGGCCCGTATGAATTTATAAGCATACAGGTAATGGAGAAAGCCCTCGAAGTGATCGTAAGAATTTGTGAACTGACAGCAGACTATAATGAGTGAAATTCCCCCATTAATTGATGATCTGGCGCTTATCCTGGTTGTAGCAGGTGTTGTGACGCTGATTTTCAAGAGGCTGAAGCAGCCTCTTGTCCTTGGTTATATTGTAGCCGGATTCCTGGTGAGTACCCACATGCCCTATACCAAATCGGTGGTGGATTCTGATAGTATCCACCTTTGGTCGGACATCGGTGTGATGTTCCTCCTGTTCTCACTGGGACTGGATTTCTCGTTCAAGAAAATCCTGAAGATGGGCGCCTCACCGATCATCTCTACCTGTACGATTATCTTCTCTATGTCGATGTTGGGCGTGATCATAGGCCATATCTTCGAATGGAGCAGGATGGACTGTATCTTCCTGGGCGGTATGCTCGCCATGTCGTCGACCACGATTATCTATAAGGCTTTTGATGACTTAGGACTGCGGCAACAACAGTTTGCGGGACTCGTGATGTCGGTGCTGATATTGGAGGATATCCTGGCCATCGTCATGATGGTGTTGCTGAGTGCCATTGCCAGCGGAAAAGAGCTGGGTGGCGGCGAGATGCTTGGCAGCATCTGGAAAATCATCTTCTTCCTCGTGCTTTGGCTCGTGGTGGGTATCTTTGCCATACCTATCTTCCTCAGACGAGTGCGCCAGTTCCTCAACGATGAGGTGCTGCTCGTCTTATCATTAGGTTTGTGCTGTGCAATGGCGGTCACCTCTACGGAGGTAGGCTTCTCTTCTGCCTTCGGTGCCTTTATCATGGGTAGCATCCTGGCAGAGACCATCGAGGCAGAGCATATCATCAAACTGGTGGAGCCCGTGAAGAACCTCTTCGGCGCCATCTTCTTCGTGTCGGTGGGTATGCTTGTCGACCCAAAGATCATCATCGATTATGCCTTGCCCATCACGGCACTGGTACTGACGATTCTCGTGGGACAGGCCGTCTTAGGCACTATCGCCTTCATGCTGGGAGGCGAAAGCCTGAAGTCGGGGATGCGCTGCGGCTTCTCGATGGCACAGATCGGTGAGTTCTCGTTCATCATTGCCTCGCTGGGTCTGTCGCTCGGCGTTATCAGCGAATTCCTCTATCCGGTGGTGGTGGCCGTATCCGTTATAACCACATTCCTCACACCTTACATGATACGGTTTGCCACACCGGTTTACAATAATCTGGAGAGACATCTGCCACACAAGATTATCCAGTCGCTGAACCATCTGTCGATGAGTCATCCGAACACGCAGAAGAACAGTCTATGGAAAAGTCTGCTGACGCAGATGGGCGTGAACGTCCTGGTATACTCCATCCTCACGACAGCTGCCATCGCACTGATGCTGACTTTCGTCCTGCCCTTTATGCAGAAGGTTCTGCCTGGCGAAGGACTGATCCGCTATGCCAACGGTCTGACGGGACTGCTGACGGTATTGGTGATAGCACCTTTCCTCAGAGCAATGGTGATGAAGAAAAACCGTAGCGAGGAGTGGAAGACCCTCTGGGCAGAATCGAACCGCAACCGTCTGCCACTGCTCTTCACCATCCTGGTGCGTGCACTGATAGCACTCACGTTTATCTTCTATATCTGCAACTATCTCACTGAATTCTCAAAAGCCCTGGTTATCACTATAGGTGTCGTGGTGCTCGTCTGCATCATCCTGTCGCGTAGGATTAAGCACCGTAGCATCACCTTGGAACGTCTCTTTATGCTCAACCTGCGTTCGAGGGAGATTGAAGCACAGGTGCATGGTAAGAAGCGTCCCCTCTATGCAGGCAAGTTGCTCGACCGCGATATCCATATAGCAGAATTCAAGATTCCATTCAACTCCGCCTGGATGGGCAGCACCTTGAAGCAATTGAACTTAGGCCAGAAGTATGGTGTGCATATCACCAGCATCCTGCGCGGTGGAAGGCGCGTGAACATTCCCGATGGTGACTCGATCATCTTCCCAGGCGACGTGCTGAAGGCCATCGGCAGCGATGCACAGTTCAGTGCCTTCAGCGAGGCTGTAGAACACGAAGTGGTGGGTGAGGATCCTGAGATCGAGAAGCGCGACATGAAACTTCGCCAGCTCATCATCGGCACCGACAGTCCGTTTGTCGGAAAGACTCTCGTCGAAAGTCGCATCCGCGATCATTACAACTGTATGGTCATCGGACTGGAAGAAGGTAAGGAAAGTCTGTCGCCAGTCAAGCCCAACCGCAAGTTCGAGGAAGGTGATATCCTTTGGATTGTGGGTGAACAGGACGATCTCGACCTCCTGCTCAAATCATAAGCCAGCATTTTAATACCACTGTACTGCGTTTGAGAAGCTGCTACGCTTATCGTACTTCAGGGCATCGGTAAGCGTAGAGGCATTACAACGGAAGGAGAAGTTGTAACTGGTATAAGGGGCGAGCTGAACGGTACACGACATATTGAAACAGTGGAGGTCACGACTCAATGACGCAGTCGTCATGGAAATCTTTTTCATCTCGAAATCATAGCCGGAATTAAAGTTGATGTTCCAGCCATCACTTAATTTTATATTACCATGGAAGTTTAGCGACTGAGTGAACTCATAAGGATAGCGCATCTTATCGTAGTTGAACTTCTTCACATCAGTGCTCTCATGCATGTTGATATTATAGCTGAATGTCAGTGACCAAGGCATCTTGAAAGCCATATAACCATCTTCATCAGTATCCGCTTTCGTCTTCTTGTTATCAGTGGTATTATCCTTGTTCAGATCCAGATCCTTGTCGATGTTGGTATTCAGGTCAGGATCCCACTCATCCTCATCTTCTCCCTCAGGCTTCTTTTTCTTCTTATCGTCTTTCTTTTCAACCTTCTCGCCCTTCAACCGTTTGATGAAGTTCATGATCTTGTTATTGTCGAGAGTATAGTTAATACCCTGCGACATACCCTGGAAACGACCCCATTTCCACTGTTCCCAGTAGGTGGTATTGGTACTCACCCTCGGAGTGGCACCCACACTATCGGCCTCATAGACATACGAGGAGAAACGGGCATTAGTACTGAAGGTATAGCTCTTCGATAATTTGATACGGATATTCATGTCGAGGTCGCTCAAAGGACGTTCCTTGGCAGCAAAATCGTAAGACATGCGGAGAGTGAGGTCGTCGATGAGGGATACCAAATGTACAGAGTCGTCCTTGTCCTTGTATTTCATCTCCACATTATTACCTAAGGTGATACCCATGCTACCCGACATTCTGTTGCTGGGGGCTGAGAACATACCTCCGGTATAAGGCGAATACTCTACCTCCGACTCATTGCCATCCTTATCAACCTTCTTGTACCGCTTATAGAAACCATATAAGCCGGCACTGAAGTCAGGTGAATAGGTGAATGATACTTGTGGCGATAATACATGACGAATGGCCTGGATCTTGTCGCCAAAGATTTTACGACTAGGCGTATAGAAACCATAGAGCTTGGTATTGGCCTGAATACTAATGTTGTATTGGTAGTAATTGTAGAAACCTGTCAAGGTATCAACCACCTCCTTTTGATTCTCTTCATCCCAAGACCGATCAAACTTCTTTAAGACAGTATAACCATTGAAGTTGATGGAGGGCGTGAGGTTGAGATAATTGAAAGCAGTAAAACTGGCAGAGATAGGAATGGTGTGAGACATACCATTATTCCAGTCTTTTGCCAAACTGGTATGCATCAGTTCTTTTTCCTTTATTTTGACGGCCTTATTTGTCAAGTTACCCGTATAACGCATGGAGATCTTCTCATACCAGCGTTCATCGCCAACCACCTTCTTACGCTTGAAGGGGTAGAAGTTGGCAATACTGATAGTCATTTCCGGCAAGCTAAGATCCACTGTGGAGTCACGCATGTTCTGGCTGGCACTAATCGTAGTGCTGAGAGACATGCCAATGCTTGAGAACTTATTATCCATTGATATGGAAGACATACGCTGCGACTGCGTCAAAGCCTGAGGATTATACATTGATGAGAGGTTGCTGCGCTCATAGCTTGTAGAGGCATAGTTCACACTGGCCTTGAAGGTGCGGAAAGGGTTGGCCTTGGCATCCTGATTATGGCTCCACTGCAGTTTGAAACTGGTAGTCTCCTGATAATCGGGCATATTCTTCTCACCATCTTTTGTATTCTGATAACTGAACAGGAAAGAACCACGATAACGGTAACGTTTGATATAGTTAGACGCTACCGAAAAGCCCCATGAGCCCTTGGTATAGATCTCACCCAACAACTTGAGGTCCATCTTATCAGAGATAGCAAAATAATAACCGCCATCACGCAGGTAGAAACCACGACTGGTTTCATCGCCGTAGGTCGGCATGATCAGTCCACTACTAAAATTCTTCGTAAAGGGGAAGAATCCATAGGGAACAGCCAAAGGCAAAGGTACATCTGCCACCACCAGATAGGCAGGGCCAAAGACCACGTCCTTACCTGGTCTTACCTTCGCACGCGACATGGCGATATAGAAATCGGGATGAGGATCATCGCAAGTGGTATAACGACCATGTTCGAGGAACATCTCACCATCGGCACCACGCTTGGAGTGCTCACTGGTCAGGAAACCGTCTTCCTGCTGAGTATAGACATCGGTGATAAAGCCCTTCTTGGTCTTGAAGTTGAACATCATATCGGTCTGCTCATACTGATCGTTACCCATCTTAAACACTGGTGTTCCCGTCATCTGATGGGTTGTCGAATCCATTTTTCCCGTGGCATAGACTACATTACTATCGAGACTCATGCTGATGTTCTCGCTGGCCAGATCCATGTTCTGGTATTTCACATTCGAGCTACCATAGAGGAAAGCGCGAGATGTGCTGGCCTCATAGACCAGGGAGTCGTTGGCAGAGTATTCCACAGGTGCGTCAATACCATTCTTACGTCTCTTGTTGATACTATCGCGAGCCAAGGAGTCGTCAATCACCTTATTATATTTATAGATGGCCAGTTCGAGTGAGTCCATCTGCGTGGTGTCGCGCTTGGTCTTGATGGCAGATTCCTGATTCGCAGGAATCATGGTATCGACAGGTTCCTCACCGATACTGTCTGCCAACGCCTCAGCAACAGCAGCTATCTCAGGATGCGCCTCCAACGAGTCTTTGACATCAGCAATCAGACTATCAATCTTCTGATGGCTGGCGATGCTATCGATAAGTACAGGGAGCGAAACAGAATCTACTGGCAGAACAGGTACGGGCAGCTTGGGTACAGAAACAACATTAGCTATCTTCTCTTCCTCTGGAGCCTTACCCATACGAAGTGAAGACGGTGTACAAGCCATCATCAGCATGAAAGCGCAAAGGATCGATATGACGACCGTTTTCTGTTTCACGCGTGCAAAGGTACAACAAAAAAGTGAATAGTGAATAGTGAATAGTGAATAGTTTAGTGAAATTGTGTTTTTTTTACTATTCACTCAAACATCTGAGCCCATTCTAAGAAGCGTTTCACGCCCTTTTCACCGAATTTCTCCAGACTCTGGGCTGCCTCGATGACAGACCGCTCACGTTCCAGATGGGTTTTGGAATAGAATTTATCAGCATAGCACACCACTTGTTCTTCAAGGACCTGGGGCTCATAGATGCCGTCCGGCGGCAAGGGCAGATGCTGACGTTCAATCTGTTCATGGCTCAGGCCGGTTCCTGTATGTCTTTCACAGACCAAGGCATGACGAGGCCAACCTTCCTCGCGGAGAATCTTTCCACCGATGGCACCATGACAGATATATGGCTCACTACCGAAACACTGGATACTGGGAGCATCGCAACGGAAAATACCAATATCATGAAGCATTGCTGCCTCCTCTAAAAACTCCACATCCAACTTCAGTTCCGGATGTAGTTTTGCTATCCTTATACAGCGATCGGCCACCTGCCGGCTGTGTATTAGCAATATCCGTCGGAGTTCATTCTCCGACGGATAATATTTATCAATAATCGACTGATAGTCCATTATTCTTCGCGTTCAATCCATGCAATAGTATCATTCTGACGGACGTTCTGTCCTGGCTTCACACTGATATCTACCAACTTGCCACCTAAGGCTGCAGGGATATTGATAATCTCACCCCACTTCGTCTGCAGATAACAGAAGGTGTCACCCTCCTTATACTTCTGACCGATGAAAGGCTCTACGCAGGGGGCCATCACACCTTCACCACCGAAGCCCCAGAGCAGCTGACCAGCTACAGGCACCTTCACGGCATCGGCCTTGGCGTGCTTGAGGGCATCGATCTCCTCCTGCGGGATCTTCTGTCCGCCACCCAACTTAGCGTCCTTTGCCTTCTGGATATCAGCCAACAACTGCTTCTTGGCCTGACCACTTCTGAACGGACGATACTGCTCAGGATGCATAGCCAACTCGAAGAGTTCCTCGTCGTCCTGTCCGTAGTCCCAGCCGTTCTCATCCATCTCCTTCTTGAAGCCTTCGAGGGCATTGGGAATAAGGGTGTGCGGGTCAGCATCGGTAAACTCACGTTTCTGGGTCTTGGCCAGTTCGATGAGTTCAGGCGCAATCTCACCAGGCACCTTACCGCTCTTGCCAAGAATCATGCCCCAGATGGCATCATCCATCATGACATAACGGCCCTTGCCCTGTTCCATGGTGAGCAGATTCATCAAGGCGATGTTCTTGGTGTACTGCGAGAACGGTGTCACCAGTGGGGGATAACCCACCTTCGGCCAGACATACTCTACCTCATTGAAGAGCTTCACGAGCATGTCATCCATCGTGAGTTCAGACTCACCCTTCTGGGTACGCAGTTTGTTAATCATCTTCTGGATAGGACCAAGGTCGGCCATCATACTACCCATCATGCCACCAGGCAGACCACTGCCTAAGAGCAGTGATGACATGTGCTTATTGGCAGGATTGATGAAATAGCCCAACCAGTCGTCGATAAACTCCTGAGTAAGGGTACGTGCCTGCATGTAGGCATTCATATTAAGGTCTGCCACCTCAAAGCCTTCGTTCTTCAGCATCGACTGAACAGAGATGATATCGGGATGAACCTTACCCCAGCTCAAAGGTTCGATTGCGGTATCGATGATATCAGCGCCGTTGTTACAAACCTCGAGGATTGAAGCCATCGACAGACCAGGGCCAGAGTGACCGTGATACTGAATGATGATATCAGGGTGCTTGGTCTTAATGGCCTTCGTCAGAGCACCAAGCATGGCAGGCTGTCCGATACCGGCCATATCCTTCAGACAGATTTCCTCTGCACCAGCAGCAATCACCTCATCGGCAATCTTAGAATAGTACTCTACCGTATGAACGGGAGATGTGGTGATACACAGGGTAGCCTGTGGGGTCATACCTGCATCCTTGGCCCATTTGATCGATGGGATAATGTTACGGGTATCATTCAGACCACAGAAGATGCGTGGAATATCCACACCTTGAGCATGCTTCACCTTATACATCAGGGCACGCACATCGTCAGGCACTGGGTACATACGCAGGGCGTTCAGACCACGATCAAGCATGTGGGTCTTGATGCCGACCTCATTGAAAGGCTTACAGAAAGCCCTCACGGCAGCATTAGGATTCTCTCCCGCCATCAGGTTCACCTGCTCAAAGGCACCACCATTGGTTTCTACACGGCTGAAACAGCCCATATCAATAATCACGGGGGCAATACGCTCCAACTGATCCTTGCGTGGCTGGAACTTACCTGAGCTCTGCCACATGTCGCGATAAACGAGACTAAACTGGATTCTTTTCTTCATATTTTCGGTAGTTGTATATTTATAGGGTACAAAAATAGATAAATTATTTCAAAAATATACATTCTTAGCCTACTTTTTTTGATATTTTGACTATCTTTGTCGCGTAAATCAAATAAAAAGGCATGAAACGAACATTTTTTGTACTCTTTTCCCTCATTTTGTTGTTTGCAGCCTGTGGTCATTCCAGCAACAACAATGGAGACGATCAGACATCTGGTGACAGCCTGAATCAGGAACCCGTAATCCGACAACTGGAGGGCGACTCCACTATCTATGGTCTTGCCTGTGAGGGGTCGAATGATTCCATTATCGTCATCCTGACATCCGCTGACAGCGACCCTGACACCATCGATGTTTTAGAAGCGCGTATCAATCGCCGTGTTTTCGGCCGCCCGGATATTGGTGACCAGTTGGCTATCCTGATGAATGCAGGTAGGAAGTCTGTGGCAGATATCGTCATCAATATCGATCGCCTGAAAGGCGAATGGTGCTATCAGGTCATGCCTCGTCTGCGTCGCAGAGCCGGTGCTGCAGCAGACAGTGCCGTACAACTGCCTCCCGATTTCCCCGACTCTCTACGCCGGAAATGGTTCACACCCAGGGAATACGGCTTTGAGCTGCGTCGTGACAATACAATGCGACCTATTGGTATACAACCCAACGAGGCCGAGCGTCAGCCCGGCCCCGTGGAATATCCAGCCTTAAAGCGGTATCGTCAGTGGTACGTCTACAACGGCCACCTGCTTTTCAGTGAGACACGACGTGACACTTCAGGACATCAGCAGGTGATCAGTACAGATACTGCCGATATTATATTTATGCGTCACGACACCCTACAACTGCGGTTCGCAGACCACGAGCAAGGCTATTACCGCAGATCCAACTGACGCGAGAGAAGTCTTTGCTCAGCCATCTTGGCATACTTCGTACCCGAGCGCCCATAGTTGGCATAGGGGTAGATGGAAATACCCCCGCGAGGCGTGAAGAGGCCGAGGACCTCGATATACTTGGGGTCCATCAGTTTCACCAGATCTTTCATAATCTTATTCACGCAGTCCTCATGGAAATCGCCGTGGTTACGGAATGAGAACAGATAGAGTTTCAAGCTCTTACTCTCTACCATCCGCTCACCAGGGATATATGCGATTTTGATTTCCGCGAAATCAGGCTGCCCCGTAATAGGACAGAGTGACGTGAACTCGGGACAATTGAACTGCACCCAATAGTCGTTCTCAGGATGCTTGTTCTCAAAGGTCTCCAGCACCTCAGGTGCATAATCCGACTTGTATTCCGTTTTCTTGCCAAGGGCCTGCAGCCCTTCAGTTTCTCTTGTATTCATAGGTCTTTTATTTTAAATACGTTATAGGTAACATTTTCGTCAAACACATCCTCATTGTCATGGGCCTTGGTAAACCGGACCACACGGATGGTAACAGGCAGGACCAGAATCTCATAGAGTGTCTTTAGCGTGACCTGTGTAATGACGAGCGAAGGCATCTCCTCCCAGGGAATCACACCACCCAAGGCGAGGGGGAAGAAGATGATGGAGTCTGTCAACTCACCGAAAATTGTACTAAGCACAGCACGAGAAGAGAAATTCTTACCAGCCGACGACAACTTCATACGACTCATCACATAAGCATTCATAAACGATCCGCAGACGAATGCCAGGAAAGAGGCACCAGCGATACGTGGAGCCAGACCGAAAATCTCATGGAAGCCTTCCTGACCATGCCAATAAGGTGCACCTGGAATCCAGTCGGCAATGGCGCCGAAAATCACAAAGAGGAAGTTCATGGCGAAACCCAGCCAGATAAGCAGACGGGTTCGTCCATAACCCCATACCTCGCACACCACGTCATTAATGATGTAGCTCACGGGGAATACAATCAGACCCGCCGTCATGTTGGCAGGACCTAATGAAATCTGTTTGGTCTCGAGTACGTTTGCCGTAATCAGACATACACAGAACAGTATGCCATAAAACATAAACAGCACACTGATACGTTGTTCTTTTGTTTGTTGCATGATCTTGTTTTGTTAAAGGGGGTCGGTCTCTACAGACGTTCGCAAGTACCCCTGAAATTAATACTATAGCAGATAGAAGAGCCAAGCCATATAGGCGATGAATCCTCCAATCAGCAGGAAGCCTTCACGACGCGACACCATATACTTAGTATAGGCGAAGAGCCAGAGCAGACCCATGCTGACAATCATCATCGAAAGATCGATAATATTAATACCCATGATACGCATGGGACAGATGACAGCCGTTGTGCCAAGGATGAGTAGGATATTAAACACATTCGAACCGATGGCGTTGCCTATAGCCAATGCAGACTGTCCCTTACGCGCTGCCACCACACTGGTAGCCAGTTCAGGCAATGAGGTACCACCAGCCACAATCGTCAGGCCCACCACACTCTGACGCACACCAAAGCGATAGGCCACATAGCTGGCTGCATCGACAAAGAGGTTACTACCATAGATAAGACAGGCCAGGCCTACCACCATCCACAGCACGTTTTTCCATAGCACCTTCTTGTCTATACGCGGTTTCTCCTCGTCATCATCATCGTCATCATCGGTAATCTGTCCGTCCTTACGGGCCTTACTGAAAGTATAGATCATAAAGGCAGCGAAGACCACTAAGAGAATCAAACCGTCGGAACGACTGATTTCATTACCCCAGAGGTGAGGCGAGTCCATATCGTCAAAACAAAGCAAGAACATCAGGAGCGATGCTATCAAGGCAAAGGGAATATCCTTTCTCACAGTGGATTGACTGATGGTCATCGGAGCGACAGCAGCAGAACAGCCTACTATCAGCATGGCATTGAAGATATTGGAGCCTATCACATTACCAACAGCCAGGTCGGAGGTTCCCTTCAAGGCAGAGACCAGACTGACAAAGAGTTCCGGTGCTGAAGTGCCCGCTGCGAGGATGGTCAGACCGATCACGATTTCAGGCACACGCAGAGCACGGGCCAGCGAGGCTGCACCTTCCGTCAAACGGTCTGCACCCCAGATGACGAGGGCCACACCTATTATTATAAAGAATATGTTCAATAGTGTCATATCTCATCCAAATTTAAAAACGCTTCCATCGCACGACGATCCTTCTTCGTAGGACGTCCCGTTCCTCTGGCACGGTCTACAAAACCACTGATGCGGTTCATTTCCAACAGTTCATACTGTTCAGGAGAGGTCACATTCTCGTAGATTTCCGGCAGTAACTTTGCACCGACTCGCTGTTCAATGGTCTTGAGAATCTTAAATGAGTAGGTCACAGGTGGCTTTTTCACAGCAACCACTTCACCGACCTTCACTACATGAGAGGGTTTGACACCAACGCCCCCAATCGTCACCCGACCGTTCTTGCAGGCATCGGCAGCGATGGAACGCGTTTTGAAGATACGCGCAGCCCAAAGCCACTTGTCAATCCTTGCTTCCTCAGACATAAGAACAAATTAAAGACATATTAACAGACTAACAGTTATTTTCCTCTTGTCTTTTCTCCCTTTTTCCAAGTTTGTTATACTGGTTCATCGTGATATCAACACCTGCGAGTACAAAACTTTTAATAATGTCGACGGCGATGTCGATGCTGGGTTGGAGCGTCTGCAACTCTTCCTCGCTATATCGTCCGAGTACCCAATCCACTTGCATGCCACGGGGGAAATCGTTGCCAATACCCATCCGCAAACGAGCATAGTTGTCACCTATCAGCTGCTGAATATGTCCCAAGCCATTATGCCCGCCATTGGAGCCTCCCGCCTTCAGGCGGAAATCGCCAAGCGGCAGGGCGACCTCGTCGCTGATGACAAGCAGACGGTTCTGGTCTATGTTTTCGTGGTTCAACCAATAGCGAACGGCATTACCACTGAGGTTCATAAACGTAGATGGTTTGAGCAGCAGCACCTTCCGCCCTTTCAGCGAAGTCTCCGCCACAAAGCCATAGCGTTTGTCCTCAAATGAAATATTGGACGCCTTCGCAAAAGCGTCCAATACCATGAAACCAGTATTGTGGCGGGTCATGGCGTATTCGTCGCCAACATTTCCCAAACCAACAATCAGGAACTTGTCCATCAGACAATTGTCAATTGTCAATTATCAATTGTCAATTCTGATTAAGCTTCAGCCTCAGCAGCTGCAGCAGCAGAACGAGAAGCGCGCGTAGCCTTCACAGAGCAGACAACAACCTCAGGAGAAGTTGCAATCTCAAGACCTTCGAAACTCAGAGAGCCTACCTTGATAGCCTTACCCAACTGCAGATTGGTAACGTCGATGTTGAGCACCTCAGGAATCTGCTTGTAAGGAGCGGTGACATTAATCTTACGGATAGAGAGGTTGAGCTTACCACCGTCGCGAACACCCTGTGCCAGACCGTTAAGCTTAACGGGAATGCCAATGGTAATGGGCTTGGTTTCGTTCACCTCATAGAAGTCAGCGTGCATCAGCGCGTCAGTTGTGGGGTGGAACTGCAACTCCTTGATGACAGCCTTGTGATCCCCACCGTCGATGTTGAGATTTACCACATACACCTCAGGGGTATATACGGCCTTGCGCAACTCAGAGAAAGATGCAGTGAAAGCAAATGCCTCGGGCAGACCTTTGTCATTCTTCTTCTCACCATACAGGTTACAGGGAACCATACCCTCCTTGCGGAGTTCCTTTGAAGCTTTCTTTCCAGTGGCGGCGCGCTTCTGACCTTTTACACTAATTTCTTTCATAATTGTGTTACTCTAAAATTAAGTTGTTAATACGACTGCTTAATTCACCATCACACGAAAAATCGTTGTGCTTTCGGAAAAAGCGGGTGCAAAGGTACATAATATTTCTGAAATGAAAAAATGAAAAAATGAAAAAATGAAAAAAATGAGTATTTTTCTTCAATTTTCTTGCATAGTTGGGGAAAATTGTATAACTTTGCAATCGTAAAACGACAAAATCGATAATAATTTAAAACATCAAGTGAGATGATTAACAGAGAAATTATTCGTTCAAAGATTGTTCAGTTAACCTATGCGTACTATCAAAACGGTAGCAAGAACATCGATACAGCTGAGAAGGAGTTATTCTTCAGTCTGTCAAAAGCTTATGACCTTTACAACAACTTATTGGCCCTAGTGGTGGCCATCACAAAGGAATCAAGACGCCGTCTGGAAGTACTGCAAACCCGTGCTGCGCGCGAAGGCACCCCTGCCCCCTCGCAGAAATTCACCTTAAACCGCTTTGCCCTCCAGTTGGAAGGCAACAAGATGCTCAATGATTTTGTTGGTACCCAGAAACAGACCTGGGCCGACCATCCTGAATTTATCTCTACCCTCCTCGAACACATCGAGAACAGCGAGATCTATCAGGATTATATGAACAGTGGGGAAGACAGCTATGATGCTGATCGCGAGTTGTGGCGTAAGCTCTACCGTACCTTCATCCAGAAGAACGACGATCTGGATAGTCTGCTGGAAGAGATGAGCCTCTACTGGAACGACGACAAGGAGATTATCGACACCTTCGTATTGAAGACTTTCAATCGTTTCAGCGAGCAGAACGGCCCCAAACAGGAGCTGTTGCAGGAGTGGGACAGCGACGAGGAGCAGGATTTTGCCCGCAAGCTCTTCCGTGCAGCCATCCTCAATGCCGACGAGTACCAGCACTTTATGAGTGAGGCTTCACGCAATTGGGACTTCTCGCGACTGGCCTATATGGACATTGTGATCATGCAGATTGCCATCGCAGAGTTCATGACATTCCCCAACATCCCTGTCAGTGTGACTATCAACGAATATGTCAATCTGGCCAAGCTCTACTCCACCAGAAAGAGTGGCGGCTATATCAACGGTATGCTCGACGGCATTGCACGCCATTTGATAGCCACTGGTCGTCTGGCAAAGTTTATGGAGCCCAAACCTGAGAAGAAAACCGACGCCGCACTCAAGAAGAGAGCTCCCCGTAAGCGCATCGAAAAGGCACCGGAGGACGAAGAGAAATGAACTAAACTAATAAATTAAGGTATATATGACAAACATCGTATTAGCTGCTCAAGCAGCAGGACAAGGCGGTAGCATGAGCTTTCTTATCATGATGATAGCCATCTTTGCTATCATGTATTTTTTCATGTTCAAACCGCAACAGAAGAAACAGAAGGAAATCCAAAAGTTCCAGAACGAACTGACGGAAGGCACAGAAGTCATCACAGGCGGCGGCATCCATGGTGTCGTCAAGAGTATCGACCTGGCCAAGAACACTGTTGACATAAAGATTGCCCGCGACGTCGTTATCACCGTCGAGAAGACCTCTATCTTCAAGGACACGTCGGGTATCCCCTTGCAGAAATAAGCACCCACCGGTATGGAGAGGCGCAATCTGTGGCAAATCATCAGAGATTTCCTGTATAGCAAAGCTAACAGGGAGTTTCTGATTTTCTTGTTATTTCTCGTTTTGTCAGGAATCTTCTGGCTTTTCCTGGCACTCAATGAGAGTTACGAGAAGGAGTTTGCCATCCCCGTGACCATCACGGATGTGCCCAAAAACATCATGCTGACCTCCGACGAGACCGACACTGTCAAGATCACCATCCACGACAAAGGTACCACTTTGCTCACCTATATGTATGGCAAGGCACTTCCACAAGTGCGTATCAACTATAAGAATTACGCCCGTAACGACGGCACAGGCTCTATCCCTATGGGCGAATTGCAGAGATTTATCCGCCAGCAGCTGGCCAGCAGTTCCAAAATCACGAACTTCAAACCCGACAAGTTGGTATTTTACTATAACTTCGGTGATAAGAAGCGTGTTCCAGTGAGATGGAGCGGACGCGTCATCCCTGAACAGTTGTTCTTTATATCAAGGGTGGAGTATCAGCCAGACAGTGTGACTGTCTATGCGCCAAAGGAGAAGCTCGACAGTATCAATATGATCTATACGGAGCAGCTGAACTACGTCAATTTCCGCGATACGTTGCAAGTCAATTGCCGTTTGATGAAGCAGGCAGGCGTAAAGACGGTACCAGAGGAAATCAGCATCCGTTTCTTCACCGATGTGTTGACGGAAGAAAGCATGGACGGCGTTCCCATTCAGGGTATCAACATGCCGCCAGGAAAGATTCTTCGAACCTTCCCGGCTAAGGTCAAGGTGCGCTTTGTCACGGGTGCTAATGTGTTCCGCAATCTGCATCCAGAGGATTTCACAGTAGTAGCCGACTATAATGATTTGGCCAACAACCCTTCGGAGAAGTGCCGTATTGTCCTGAAAGACTCACCATCGGGCATCTCCCGTGCCAGACTTGAGATCACCCATGTCGACTATCTGATAGAGGAAGAGGGAGGCCATTGATGAAAATCGGTATCACTGGAGGTATCGGCAGCGGCAAGAGTTATGTCTGCCAACGATTGATAGCACGAGGCTATGAGGTCTATGACTGCGACAGTGCCGCCAAACGTCTGATGCGCACCTCGTCTGAAATCCGCCAACAACTCACCGCGCTCATTGGCCCAAACACATACGTCGATGATCAGTTGAACAAAGCTGTTGTAGCCAAGTTCCTATTGATCTCCGAAGATAACGCCAAAGCCATCGACGCCATCGTCCACCCTGCTGTATTCCGCGACTTCGAGACGAGCGGGATGAAATGGATGGAGAGCGCCATCCTTTACGAATCAGGCGCCTATCGTCTCGTCGACAAGACCATCGTCGTTACAGCACCCGAGGAAGTACGTATCCAGCGCGTTATGCAGCGCGACGGCATCAGTCGTGAGAAGGTGCTCGAATGGATGGCACGCCAACTGCCACAGGAGGAAGTACGCCGCAGAGCTGATTTTGAGATCGTCAACGACGGAGAAGCAGATATTGACAAGCAGATAGAAGCAATAATAAAAGTAACAATAAATAATAAACAGAAACAAATGAAAGAAACCATTTTAGCTATTGCCGGCAAGCCCGGCCTTTACAAACTCGTTACACGAGGTAAGAACAACCTGATTGTCGAGGCC
>Ga0265300_10002332_pt1 | contig 16598 bp, 11 predicted proteins | sample AusTroGonzalo_MG_FD_193482 | JGI IMG/M metagenome (GOLD analysis project Ga0265300, IMG submission 193482) | Bovine rumen microbial communities from tropical cattle in Woodstock, Queensland, Australia - Gonzalo_03 | ecosystem: Host-associated > Mammals > Digestive system > Stomach > Rumen ...
TCGTCTACATGATCATCTTCTACCGCAAGGCCGGTGTGGCCGCCGACATCGCGCTGCTCTGCAACGTGCTCTTCCTGTTCGGCGCCCTCGCTTCCTTCGGTACGGTCTTCACCCTCTCGGGTATCGCCGGTCTCGTGCTGACCATGGGTATGGCTGTCGACGCCAACGTGATCATCTACGAGCGCGTGAAAGAGGAACTCAACGCCGGCAAGGCCCTGCGCCTGGCCATCAGCGACGGTTACAAGAACGCCTACTCGGCTATCCTCGACGGCCAGATCACTACGATCCTGACCGGTATCATCCTCTACCTTTTCGGCAGTGGTTCCATCAAGGGCTTCGCCGCCGTGCTGGTCATCGGTATCATCACCTCCGTGCTGACCTCGATCTTCATCACCCGCCTGATCTTCGAAGCCCAGCTGAAGCGCAACAAGAACATCACCTTCGCTTCCGAATGGTCGAAGAACTTCCTGAAGAACACGAAGATCAACTTCCTCGGCATGCGCAAGACCACCTACCTGATCTCCGCTGCCGTCTGCGTCCTCTGCCTCGTCTTCATCTTCACCAAGGGCTTCACCCTCGGTGTCGATTTCAGCGGCGGCCGTACCTACACGGTCCGTTTCGACCAGCCGGTTACACCGGAGCAGGTGCGTGCAGCCCTCTACGATGAGTTCGGCGAATCGTCCGAAGTCAAGCAGTTCGGTGGTGCTTCCCAGATGCGTATCACCACGAAATACATGGTCGGTGACAAGTCTTCCGAGACCGACCGCATGATCGAAGGCAAGATTTACAACGCTTTGAAAGGCTTCTACGCCAACCCGCTGACCCTTGAAGGCTTCACCTCCACGCTGGAGAACCCCAACGGTATCATCAGCAGCGACCGTGTGGACGCTTCCATCGCCAGCGAGATGAAACGCGACGCCGTGATCGCCGTGATCCTGGCCCTGATCGTGATCTTCGGCTACATCGCCATCCGGTTCAAGAACTGGACCTGGGGTATCGGCGGTGTGAGCTCGCTGATCCACAACTCGATCATCGTCATCGGCTTCTACTCGATTTTCACCGGTATCCTGCCTTTCACCCTCGACGTAGACCAGACCTTCATCGCTGCCGTGCTGACCATCATCGGTTACTCCATCAACGACAACGTGGTGATCTTCGACCGTATCCGTGAGTACCGGACCCTCTATCCGAAGCGTCCGCTCGAGCAGAACATCAACGAGGCTTTGAACTCCACGCTCTCGCGTACGGTCAACACCTCCGTCTCCACGCTCCTCGTGCTGATTGCCATCGCCATCTTCGGTGGCGAGGCCATCCGCGGCTTCTCGGTCTCCCTGGCCCTCGGCGTCATCGTCGGTACCTATGCATCCATCTTCATCGGTACCCCGATCATGTACGACCTCAACCGCAAGAAACTCGAAAAAGCTTCGACGAAGTAAAAAGATGCCGGGCTTGACCCGGCATGCGATAATGACCAAGGGCGACCCTCACCGGCCGCCCTTGATTTTTGTATTTTTCACAAATCTTCAAGAATCATTCTGGATTACATCCTCTTTTTTTTCTTTTACATTCTTTCCGCCTACTTTGCATTCCAAAGCGATACTCATCGCTTGTAAATGATATAATTTTTTATAACTTTGTTTTTGTGTTTAGGTGTGAAGCGCTATAAGGTAATTGAAGTAATGCGAATGCTTGAAGCTGATGGTTGGATTCTGATCAGGCAAAGAGGTGACCATCGTCAATACAAGAATCTCAAGAAAAGAGGGCTTGTCACTATCAGCAAAAAGAAGTCAGCGACCCTTGAACAAGAAATATTGAACAATATCTGGAAACAAGCTGGTTGGAAATGAACGATTCTGGTAAAATTGAAATAATTGTCGACTATACTGACAATTATTCCGCAACGCCTGTCAATGAAAGCGTTGCTTGTGTTTCAACAGGTAGAACATTGGAAGAACTTCAACGGAACATGGATGATGCTTTACATTTCCATATCGAAGGCCTCCTTCTTGAAGGAATGCCTGTTCCGGATGAATATCGACAAGCATCATGGGAATATGACTGGCAGTTGACCGCACGAGCTCTTCTCCATTATACCGAGGGACTGATTCCTAAATCTGCCATTTCAAAAGAAACAGGAATTAATCAGCAACAACTAACTCATTATGCTTCAGGCTATCGGATTCCCCGCCCTGCCATGCGAAAGCGCATTCTCGACGGCATTCACTCCATTGCTGCTCGATTAGCCGCCATTTCTTAATACTGTTTTATATGTGGCGAACGATCTGTGGGGCGGCCCTTACCTTTTGCATACTTTTCTGGAACGTCGAGAATTACTTCGATCCTTTCGACGATCCCTTGAAAAACGACAATGAGTTTATGCCCGGCGCCGAGCGGCACTGGACTTGGAATCGCTTTGAAGCCAAGCGGGACGGCATTGCGCAGACCATCGTGGCGGCAGCAGATGAAACAGGAGACTTGCCGGCGCTGGTTGGTCTGGCTGAAGTTGAAAACCGGCTGGTCGTATCCCAACTTGTCCGTAAGACGATGCTTTCAGACCTGGGCTATGATTTCGTCCATAGGGAGAGCCCTGATGAACGCGGAATCGACGTGGCGCTGCTCTACCGGAAGGATGTTTTCCGGGTTCTGTCGGTGGATTCATTGCGGGTACCGGGGTTCGCGACTCGCGATATATTGTATGTACAGATGAGATGCCGGGACGAGCCTGGCATGACGGACGGGGAGGATTCTCGTCATGCCGGACTTGATCCGGCATCTTTTCATGTCTTCGTCGTACACCTTCCGTCGAAGCGCGGCGGCGCACGGGCCTCACAGGACCGACGACAGATTGCACTGCAAGTGCTCGAGCACGCGGTCGACTCCCTGCAGCAGCTGGATCCTTTCTGCCGTATCGTCGTCATGGGTGATTTCAACGATACCGAAGCTCGCGTATCAGGATTGTCTGTACCGCCGTTTGACGGCCCGCCGGCCGCGCCCGGCACGCTCAAATATCATGGCCGATGGGAACAGATCGACTGGTTCTGTGTATCGCCTGCCCTCGATTCGCTGGCCCGCATGCAAATCTTCGCTCCTCCTTTTCTGTTGGAGCCGGATGTCGCCTGGCTGGGCAGTAAGCCGCGTCGTACCTATGTCGGACCGCGTCACAACGCGGGCCTTTCCGACCACCTGCCGATTATTTTGAAACTGTTTCACTGAAAAATTGCTAATTTTGGGCGTATGAAGCAATATCTCGACCTCCTGCGACACATTGAAACCAACGGCACCTTCAAAGGTGACCGTACCGGCACCGGGACTACCAGTGTATTCGGCTACCAGATGCGGTTCAACCTGGCCGACGGCTTCCCGCTGCTGACCACCAAGAAAGTCCATTTGAAAAGCATCATCTACGAACTGCTCTGGTTCATTGCAGGTGATACCAATATCAAATATCTGAAGGACCATGGCGTCTCAATCTGGGATGAATGGGCCGATGAGAACGGCGAACTGGGTCCGGTTTACGGACATCAGTGGCGATCCTGGCCCACGCCGGACGGCGGCACCATCGACCAGCTCTCGCAAGTCATTGAGCAGATCCGCCACAATCCGGACAGCCGCCGCTTGATAGTCTCGGCCTGGAACCCCGCCGAAGTCGACAGAATGGCCCTGCCGCCTTGCCATACCCTCTTCCAGTTCTATGTGGCTGACGGACGCCTCAGCTGCCAGCTCTACCAGCGCAGTGCCGACGCCTTTCTCGGCGTTCCATTCAACATCGCCTCTTATGCGCTTCTAACGATGATGGTGGCACAGGTATGCGGGCTGCAGCCCGGCGATTTCGTCCATAGCTTCGGCGACGCGCACATCTATTCCAACCATCACGAGCAGGTGGCCCTCCAGCTTTCCCGCGAACCACGTCCCCTGCCGAAGATGCTGCTCAACCCCGAAAGAAAAAGCATCTACGATTTTGTTTACGAAGATTTCACGCTGACCGGTTACGACCCGTGGCCGGCCATCAAAGCCCCCGTTGCTGTATGAAAGACAACATCAGCCTCATCGGCGCTGCCGCCGAAAACAATGCCATCGGCTATCGCGGCCTGATTCCGTGGCACATCCGTGCCGATTTCCAATATTTCAAACGCATTACGATGGGACATCCCGTCATCATGGGACTGGGTACCTGGCGTTCTTTCAGCGAACGTTGCCTGCCCGGCCGGCGCAATCTGGTGGTCAGCGACCAGCCGCTCACCGAAGCCGACCGCGTTTCCGGTGCCGAGTTTTTCTCCACACCTGACGAGGCGCTGGCCGCAGCTGCCGGCTCCCGCGAGATTTTCATTATCGGCGGCGGCATGATGTATCGGCAGATGATTGACCGTGCCGACCGCGTCTATGTGACCCGAATCCATACGATTGTGGAACCCGCTGATGCCTTTTTCCCGGAAATCGATCCGGAAAAATGGGTTGAAACCCTGCGAAGCATCCGCTACCATGATGAAGCCTCCGGGCTGGATTATACTTTCCTGCTGTATGAAAAAAGAAAATAAAACCCGCGAATCCTTCAGCAGCTCTTTCGGCATTCTGGTCGCTTTGGCGGGCTCTGCTGTCGGCTTGGGCAATCTCTGGCGTTTTCCCTACCTGGTGGGCGAAAATGGAGGCGCTGCTTTTATTCTGATCTATCTGGTCTTTGTACTGTTGCTGGGCATTCCGTTGTTGCTGTCGGAATTCATCATCGGACGGCGCAGCCAGGCCAGTGCGCGGCAGGCGTTCAAGATACTGGCGCCGGACGGGCATTGGGGTTTCACGGGCCTTCTGGCGGTGATTTGCTGTACGCTCATCCTGTCGTTTTACTCGGTTGTTGGCGGCTGGGGCATCGAATATTTCATCAAAGCTGTCAAATTTGATTTCACAAACGCCAGCGATGAGACACTTTCGTCCATGTTCTCAACCTTCGCTTCCTCTACCTGGGCGCCACTGATCTGCCACACGGTTTTCCTGGCGGTGACGGCGGGCATTGTCGTTTCCGGGGTCAAGAAGGGCATCGAGAGTTTTTCGAAGATCATGATGCCTGCGCTTTTTGTCATCATGATCGGCATTGCCATCCGCTCGCTGACGCTGCCGGGCGGCGAGGCCGGCGTGGAGTACATGTTCAAGCCCGACTGGTCGGAAGTATCGGGAAAAACCTTTCTGGCAGCACTTGGACAAGCCTTTTTCTCGCTGTCTCTGGGCAGTGGCATGGTGATTACCTACGGCTCCTATGTGAAGAAACACGAGCGAATCCTTTCGCTTTCCGTTCAGACAGCGCTGGCTGATACGGTCTTTGCGCTGATTGCCGGCTGTGCCATCATGCCGGCTGTGTTTGCCTTCGGCATCAGTCCGAGCGAAGGCCCCGGCCTGGTGTTCACTACCTTGCCGTACATTTTCGGCAAGCTGCCGATGGGCGGCGTCATTGCCATTCTCTTCTTCTTTGCGTTGCTTCTGGCCGCCCTTACTTCATCGATTTCGGTGATGGAGGTGATCATTGCCTCGGCTATGGAAGAGTTCAATCTGAAGCGGAAAACGGCTGTAACATCCGTATTTCTCGGCATCTGGATTCTGGGCTGCCTGTGTTCCCTGTCAATCGGGCCCATAAGCGGATGGAAAATCATGGGCAAGTCCATCTTCGACCTGTTCGACTATCTGTCGGCTAACGTCCTGATGCTGATCGGCGGCCTGCTGGTCGTGATCTTCGTTTCGTGGAAGCTGGGCAAGAAAGCCTTGCATGAGGAGTTGACCAACGGCGGTACGCTGAAAGTCCCCGACTGGATCATCGACACGATCTTCTTCCTCATCCGTTTCGTCGCCCCCACCGCCATCCTGATCATCATGATCTTCCAGTACGTCTCCTAAGACAGCGCCTGTGTCAGTTCCACGAACTCCTCGACCGACAATTGTTCGGGGCGGGCGTCGAGGTACGGGATGTAGTCCGGGAGCTTCGGGAGCGTGGAGAGGATGGGTTTCAGCGAGTTGCGGATGGTCTTGCGACGTTGGTTAAACGTGGTCTTTACTACGCGCTTGAACAAATCTTCGTCGCAGTCGAGTGCACCGCGACCGTTGCGGGTGAGGCGGATCACCGCGCTCTTGACCTTGGGCGGCGGCAGGAACGCCCCTTCGCCCACGGTAAACAGGTATTCAATGTCGTACCAGGCCTTCATCAGCACGGACAGGATGCCGTAGGTCTTTGAGCCGGGTCCCGCCGCCATGCGCTCCGCCACCTCTTTCTGGATCATGCAGACCACTTCGGGCACCTGGTCGCGGTAGTCCAGCACCTTGAAAAAGATTTGCGAAGAAATATTGTACGGAAAATTGCCGATGATGGCGAAGCGGTCCGGAAAGAGCTTGTGCAGGTCGAGTTTCAGGAAATCTGCTTCATACAGGTTAGGTGCCAGCTTCGGGTAGTGTTCCAGCAGATAGCGCACCGACTCGCTGTCGAGTTCCACGACCTTCAGCGCAATGTCCGGGTCCTGGAGCAGATACTTTGTCAGAACACCCGTGCCCGGGCCCACCTCCAGCACAGGACCGCGGCTTTGGAGCGACGCCACAATGGCCTGTGCAACGGACTGGTCGGTGAGAAAATGCTGCCCGAGGGCTTTCTTGGGCCGGACTGCCTGCATTATTCGGCGATGAAATATTTGTACATGCGCTGGATACCCTGGTGCAGCACGTTATGCGTGCCTTCTGCATCGTGGGAACCACTGCAGATGATGACAAAGCCGTATTTGTCTTCCGGATGGAAGAACATGGCGCTGCTCAGACCATAGGCGCCGCCGGTGTGGCCCACCAGGGTAATGCCGGGTACGTAGTCGTCGGCCAGCCAGAGATTCAGGCCATAGTGCTCCGGTTCGGAGCGCGGGGTCTGCATATCGCGGGAACTCTCTTCTGAAATGATGCGGATGCCGTCGGGCGTGGTGCCATAGTTCATGTGCATGGTCATGTAGCGGGCCAGGTCGAGGCCGGAAATCTTCATGCCGCCGGTCGGCGAGAAGATCAGCGCATCGTGGCCCATCGTATAGTTGGCCACTTTCTCGCTGCGGGGCGCATAGGCCTCGTCGTAATTGTCCACGAACTTTTGATTGTCTGCATCCCAGGAGTAAAGGTGTGCAAAACGGCTCTTGTCGAGCGAATCCACGCAGTAGCCGCCGTAGAGGCCCAGTGGACGCAACACATGATTCACCACATACTGGTCGAAACGCTCTCCGGAAACGCGCTCGAGGATCGTGCCGGCCAGATTGAGGTTCAGGTTGCAGTATTCGTAACCGCCGCTGCCGGGCGCATAATCATTGTAGCAGTCACCGGCCGAGGTGTTGATGTCGGGGTTGATGATGTCGATGGTGGTCCAGTAGCCCTGGCTGTCGTTGATGCTGGACGTGTGCGAGAGCAGCATTTCCAGGGTAATGGGGACATCTGGGTATTTGGGGTTGCGGACCGTGAAGCCGAGCAGGTCGCTCACATCGTCTTTCAGGGAGAGTTTGCCCTGCTCAACCTGTTGCAGGAGACTGGTGGCTGTAAACGACTTGGAGATGGACGCGATGCGCCAGAGCGTCTGGTCGTCGACGGGTTCCTTCGTTGCGAGGTCTTTTACGCCGAAATTGTGGTGGTAGATCACTTTATTGTCTTTAACCACGGCGCAGGTGACACCGGCGGCCTCGATTTCAGCAAGATATGCACCCATATCTTTTTCAAATTCCTTTTCGGCACTGTGGCAGCCCGAAAGCAGCAACGCGGCGATCAGACCGCAGGCAAGCAAACGTTTTTTCATTTTTATCGGTAGTTTACAGATTTGTCCCGTGTTTGTTCGAGGTTTTTTCGGGCCCGTTCCCGAAAATTGTCCTACAAAGATAGTATTCTGCGTCGATTTTTTCGGTATTTTTGCTCTCAATGAAAGAGAAAAACACACCGGGGACCCCGATGCTCAAGCAGTATTTCGAAATCAAGGCACAATATCCTGAAGCCCTGCTGCTTTACCGTGTCGGCGATTTCTACGAAACCTACGGCGAGGATTCGCTTACAGCCAGCCGCGTGCTCGGCATCGTGCTGACCCGCAAATCCGCAGGCAACGGCCAGTTCATCGAAATGGCCGGCATCCCGCATCACGCCATCGACAACTATCTGCCCCGACTCGTGCAGGCCGGCTACAAGGTGGCCATCTGCGACCAGCTCGAAGACCCGAAGTTCGCCAAGAAACTGGTCAAGCGCGGCGTCACGGAACTTGTCACCCCGGGTGTCGCCTACAATGACAACCTGCTCAAGGCCGGAGAGAACAACTGGCTCGCCGCCCTCTCTTTCAGCGGAAAAGACGCAGGCCTGGCCCTGCTCGATGTGTCTACAGGCGCGTTTAAAGTAGCCCAGGGCTCGCTCGACTATATCCAGGTGCTGCTCGGGAACATGGAACCGCATGAAGTGCTGGTGGAACGTTCTTATGTAGAAGGCTTCCGGCAGCGTTTCGGAACGCGGGCCTGCATCACATCGCTCGATCCCTGGGCTTTCGTCCCCGAATCAGCCATGCAGAAAGTCTGCACGCAACTGGGCGTAAACAGCCTCAAAGGCTTCGGTGTCGACCAGATGCTGCAGGGCATCGCTGCTGCCGGGGCCACGCTCTATTATCTGGAAATGACGCAGCACACGGCGCTAGGGCACATCCGCACCATTTCCCGCATCGACGAAGGAGAATTTGTATGGATGGACCGCTTTACCTTCCGTAACCTGGAAGTATTCCAGTCGCTGGCCGGCGCTGAAGGCCGCTCGCTTATCGAAGCGGTGAACCGCTGCTGTACCCCGATGGGCGGAAGGTTGCTCAGGGAGTGGCTGTCGATGCCGTTCAAAAACAGCGAGAAGCTCCAAGCCCGCTACGATACGGTTGATGCTTTTCTAGCTGATGGTGACATGCGCAACATCGTGCGCGAGGAGCTGACAGCTGTGGGCGATCTGGAACGCATCGTGGCGAAGGCGGCGGCGGGACGGCTTCTGCCGCGCGAAGCACTGCAACTGGCCCGCGCCCTGCGCAGCAGCGGCGCCATCCGTGCCACCATCGCCAGGCCCGAAATGGAACACTGGTGCGAAGCCCTGGAAGACTGTGCGGCACTTGCCGACCAGATCAGCCGCACCCTGCTGCCCGAAGCCGCCGCTGCGCTGGGCAAGGGCGACGTAATCGCCCCCGGCGTCTCGCCCGAACTCGACGAACTGCGCAATACCCTGCATGGCGGAAAACAGATTCTGCTCGATATCCAGCAGCGCGAACGCGACGCCACCGGCATCGGCTCGCTCAAGATCGGCTACAACAACGTGTTCGGCTATTACCTGGAAGTCCGCAACAGTTTCAAGGATAAAGTGCCCGCAGAGTGGATCCGCAAGCAGACGCTTGTCGGTGCCGAACGCTATATCACCGCTGAACTCAAGCACTACGAGGAGACGATCCTGGGCGCAGAAGAACGCATCCTTGCGCTGGAAACCCGGCTCTATGGCGAACTGGTCGCCGCCATCCAGGCCCAAGTGCCCGCCATCCAGCAGAACGCCCGCACGCTCGCCCGTCTCGACGTACTCGCCGGCTTCGCCGTGCTGGCCTACGACCAGCACTACTGCAGGCCGGAACTCAACGACTCTTTTTCCATCGACATCAAACAGGGACGCCACCCCGTCATCGAGCAACTCATGCCCGAAGGCGAGGAATATGTGGCCAACGACCTGCATCTCGATACCCAGCAGCAACAGATCATTATTCTCACAGGCCCCAACATGGCCGGTAAATCGGCCTTTCTGCGGCAGACAGCCCTGATCTGTCTCCTTGCCCAGGCAGGCTGCTTTGTGCCCGCAAAAAGCCTGAAAATGGGCATTGTGGACAAAATCTTTACCCGTGTCGGAGCATCGGACAACATTTCCCGCGGCGAATCAACCTTTATGGTCGAAATGCTCGAGACGGCTACCATCTTGAACAACCTTTCGGACCGCTCGCTCGTGCTGCTCGACGAAATCGGCCGCGGTACCAGCACCTTCGACGGCATGTCCATCGCCTGGGCCATCGTAGAGCACATCCACACGCATTCGCGCGCCAAGACGCTCTTCGCCACCCACTACCATGAGCTCAACGAACTGGAGAAACTGTATCCCCGCGTCCACAATTTCCACATCTCCGTCAAGGAAATGGACGGCCAGGTGATTTTCCTGCGCAAGCTTTGTCCCGGAGGCGTGGCCCACAGTTTCGGCATCCACGTGGCACGCCTGGCCGGCATGCCCTCCGACGTTGTATACCGTGCCGAGAAAAAGCTCCGGGAGCTGGAAGCCGCAGCGCCGGACCTCTCGGGAGAAAGACGGCTGGCGGAACCGCAGGGCGTCCAGCTTTCGCTGTACCAGCTCGACGACCCGCTGCTGCTCGACATCAAAGACGAACTCACCCGCATCGACATCAACAAAATGTCCCCGCTCGATGCATTCGATACCTTACGGGGACTCAAGAAAAAAATAGGATTGTAAGGAGGATTTGTGATGGGCGATTATCTGGCGCAGGCCTTCAGGGAAATGAAGGCCGACCGCTTCCGTACGCGACTTTCCCTGTTGGGCGTAGCCGTAGGCATTTTCTCGATCGTAGCGGCTCTCACGCTGGTCGATGCCATGCAACGTAGCATCCGGAAGGGGTTTGCCGTATACGGCAGCAACATCCTATTCATAGACCGTATGCCCCTGGAACCGGACCTGGACGACGGGGGACATTTCCGCTGGTGGAACTATGCTTTGCGACCGGAAGTATCGTGGCAGGAATACCGTTATCTCGAACAGCATGGAGAAGGAGCCTTCTCCGGAATAGCCTTCGCGCGCTATGGGGCTGAGCGTGTAGGCGTAGCGGGCGATTGGCGGCTATTGGTGCCCGGGCCGCTGGCAGAAGGCCGGGGCTTCACGGAGCGGGAACTGCGGGAAGGGGCACATGTCCTGATGGTCGGGGCAGAAGTCCGCCGCGATGAAAACAGGACCGGCAACAGCCGGCCACTGCGCTGCGGCGAGTTGATCTGGATAGAGGGCGTCAGATACGAGGTGATCGGCCGTTTCGCGAAAGCCGGGATGAATACGGTCAGCACGGTTGATGTCGACCGGGTCCGGCTGGTACCGGAAAGGACGATGAAAGACGAAGCAGCGCGTTGCAGCATTCTGCTGGCAGATGCCGATGAAGAAGCTGTTCGGGCGCTGATGCGGGCCTGCCGGAGGCTGGGCCCGGGGCAGCGCGATGATTTTGCCCTCAACAGACTGTCTTATCTTCTCGACGAGATGAACAGCATCTTCTCCATGGTGGCGAAACTGGGATGGATTATCGGTATCTTTTCTTTACTGGTCGGAGGATTCGGCATCGCCAATATGCTCTATGTCTCCGTTGAAGAGCGACGACCGCAAATCGGTATCTGCAGGGCACTGGGCGCAAATCGGCACGTCATCTTACGCCAGTTTCTGGGCGAAGCCGTCGCTTTGTCACTGCTGGGCGGCCTGACAGGCATTATTTTCGTACAAATCCTTCTCCTTTTATTGCGGGCATTCCTCGCGATGAAAGGCGGCATCACTGACTTTCTGCCGCTCTCGCTATCCCCTCGTGCCATTACCTCCGGACTTTCAGCCGCTCTCCTCATCGGCCTCGTTTTCGGCGTTACCCCAGCCCGTCGCGCCTCACTTCTAGCTCCAGTTGAAGCCATCAATAAATAAAAAATCAAGGGCGGCCGTTGCAGGTCGCCCTTAGGTTTTATCAGTACTGACTGAGCGTCAGATTAGAAGCGGAATCCGAATGTGAGTTGCGGGAATGCGAATGCACGGAGGTTGTGGTTCGTGGCATAGTACGGATCCTGGCCGCCCACCTGCAGGTGGAGGAGGGTGTACTGGTAGCACACGGGGGCAACCTCGATACCGACGAACAGTCCTTCCATCAGGGCGTATTCAACGCCGATGTTGATGCCGCCACCGAAGCCGAGAGCCTGACCACCGCGGGATGCGCGATACATGTCAACCTCTTCGTATGCCATGTCGGGATAACCTTCACCTTCGGGAAGATCCGTCGACAGGTACTGTCCCGTGTAGGGATAAAGGCTTTCGATGCGGGCCATCTTGAACTGTCCGAACACGCCGATGTACGGGAAGATCCGTTCATTGCGCGTGTTGAAGTAGTATTCAGTTCCCAACTGCACCATCAGCTTGTTCGTCACCGCGCCAAGAATGGCCTTCGAGGCGTAGATGTCGCCGACACCGACCGTAGCGGGGGTTTCGCTCACATCATAGTCCTTCACGTTCAAGCCCGAAATGTCGTATGCCTCGCCCTCGATGAAATCTTTCTTGGGCTGCATGTTCAACATGTAAGCGCCGCTCAGGTTGATATTGATGTGATCCGAAACGAATACCTTCATGCCCACCATGTAGTTGCGGGACATGACATTCAGGCTCCCCTGGTTCACCAACAGGCTTGACAGGTCACCGCTGATGTACGCGTTGCCGTAAGTACCCGGCTCCAGCGTGTTGCGGTCGCTGCCGATGCCAATTGCCGTACCGTCTTCATCGGGAAGCATGTAGTACAGGCCGGTCATGTCGTTGAAGAACTGGCCAGTGCCCACGTTCAGCTGGAACTGGACCTGGCCCGCCTTCGGTGCAAACACACATTCACAACCCTCCTTCGGTTGTGCCATTGCAGGCACAACCAGAAGGATCGTCATGATAAGTATGCTTAATCTTTTCAACATATTGTCCGTTTTAACAACGTTTTTTGTTGCGTTAGATTATTCAGGGTAGATTAGGCGCCAATCTTGTCAGCAACCTCAGCATAGACATCGGCGACAGTGTGACCGAGCGTACGGAGGATGTAGTCAAGGTTCATGAGAACGTCGTCAACGTCAGCGGTGCTCACAGGGATCACGTAGCTTACGCCATCCTGGCTGAGCAGGTATTCACGCAGGCGGTCGTAGTTCTCCTTGGCCATCTTGAGAGCCTGTTCACCAGTCTTCTGACGGTTCTTCAGGACCTCGAGTTCGTTCTCAGCCTCGGTGATCTTACGATCCCAGTTGATGCCCTTATCTTCGATTTCAGCGAGGTCTTTCTCCAGACCGTTGATCTTCTTCAGGCACTTGTTGACCTTACCTGCACCGTTGAGAGGAATATTGCCGAATTCATCGTATTCGACGATAGCCTTGAGGGCAGCCTCGTAAGCAGCTTTGTAGTGCTCGTAGAGCTTCTTAACATCTTCCTCACTGCCTGCGCTGGTGCCTTCACCCGTATAGCCTTCATATTTGGCTTTGGCGGTGAACACAGCCTGGGCGTTCTTCTTCAGGACCTCGAGTTCAGCAATCTGGGCTGCATACTGGTCTTTGTGCATCTGATATTCGTTGAACATCTCCCAAGGTTCCTCACCGAAGAGTTCAATAGCGAGTTCGAGCTGCTCGCCACCGAGGACGTCGCTCCAACCAACATACTGTCCGACGAGGTTCTTGGCGAAGAGGACGGTGATATCATTGCCTTTCAGCTTAGCGGTCTTGCCCTGAACAGCGGTATCACGGCCAGCTTTCTTATCAGCATTGACAAGGGCATAGACGTCGTTCGGAATCGGATTGTCATCATCATCGTAGTCATAGATACCGGTGAAGAGGAGCTTGGCAGCAAGATAAGCCTCAGCAGCAGCGTTTTCCTTTTCCCATTTAGCAACAGCAGCTTTGTACTTCTTCTCATCGAGTTTGCCAGCCTGAGCCTCATCCTCTGCGAACTTGTCTTCCACCTTCTTGATCTCAGCACGGATCTTCTTGAGCTGCTCAGAAGCCTTCGTGGTGGTCAGTTTCCAGTAGTTGTAGACAGCGTACTCGTAGTTGTAGAAGTCAGTGACTTTGCTGGTACCGGTAACATCCTTACCGAAGATCAGCGAGTTGCCGTTGACAGGGTTGTTCTCATAGAAATCCTGCGGCGTGTTGACGGTATCAACAGAGGTCAGGATAGCGGAGAGAGCCCTGGTGCCATCGATATTGGCGCCCGTGAAGGTCACGACCGGCGAGCCGTCTTCGTAAGCCTTGAAGGTTGCCTTCGAATAACGGGTAGGGTTGTAAGTGGTATTCGTCGGGTAAGCCGTGGTGATCTGGGTAACGACAGCCTTCTTGGCGGTAGCGATGGTCGTTGCATCACCGCCTTCGAGAGCGTTGATGTAAGCCTTCACAGCGGCGCTATCAGCAGAAGACAGGATGTTCGGAGCGGTGTAGACCTGGCCCCAGAAATCTTTGTAAGCCTTGATGTAGTTGGCGACGGAGTCGTAAACGGCGTTCTCTTTCTTGATGAGATCGCTCGGTTTGTACTTCGTACCATCGAGATTCTGAACCTCTTTCGGATCAGCCCAGCTATCGATCTTGTACAGACCATAGAGAGCACCCTGCAGCTGGTTGGAAACAGCAGGCATTTCGATGGTATCTTTCGTCCAGTTGAACATATCATACAGACCCTTACCGCTGGTGGTGGTATCGAGCTGACGGACAATGTTTGCAAAGGCGTTGACAACGGAGTCTTTCTTATCGGCCACGTCAGGGCACCACAGATCACCAGGTTCTTTGGTGATGTAGTTGTACTCACCGGCGTTCATAGCGGATTCGGTCAGGGCCGTGAAGGCAGCCTGGGCGAGGATGGCTTTGGAACCACCGGATTTGCCCTTGCTGTAGTAGAACACGGAGAGGTCACGTTTGGTCGGATCCTGAGGATCGATCTTCTTGGGCTTCTTGCTGCTCGGATAATCGAGATAGTTGGCACGGGCCTCAGCGAAAGCCAGGATGGCTTCGAAGAGTTTCGTAGAGTCGTTACCGTCGAAGTTTTCGAAGTTGGTACCAGTGGAAACGATGGCAGCCTTCAGGTCTTTGATAGCAGCGACCATGGCATCGGCACCTTCGCCGTTTACTTTGATCTGATCTTTCAGGTTCTTGATAGCGTCTCCATAGGGAGCGAAGTCAGCCTCGCTGAAACCGTCAACCAGAATCTTCTGATCGGCATCCCACTTCTTCTCAGCATTCTCCATGGCTTTCTTGGCATCTGCGATCTGCTTTTCGGTAGCAGCTTCGGTCTCAGCGGTGACGAGGTCACGGTTGAGAATGTCGTAGGCACCGAGGAGGCCATAGTCAGCATTGAGGGTCTTCTTCACCTTGTTCTCAGTATAGTTATACTCCTGCGAACCAGCCTTGTTGCCTTCCTTGCCGAGGATGAAGTCTTTCATATCCTGACGGAAGATAACGGTATCTTTGTCACCAGGGGCGAAGATTCTCTGCTTTGCATCTTTGAAATTGAAGGAATCGATAGCTGCATAGCTCTTGAGCAGGTAGTTGAATTTCTCCCAGGTAGCGGTCTCAACACCTTCTTTCTTCTCCATGACAACCTTGAGGGACGGAGCGTTGGTGGAGGTGTATTCAGCTTCAGTCGGTTTGTCACCGGCGGAGATAGCGGGCTGGACGTAGGTCTTGCCTTCGTCCTCGGTCACCCAGTTCTCTTCAATCCATTCGGCGACAGCGACGTCGAAGTCACGGATACCGTCTTTCATCAGGGCCTTTTCGACCTCCATGCCGGCTTCCATTCTGGTGGAGTCGAGTTTCACGGAGTTGATGGCATCGTCATAGGAATCGATGAAAGCTTTCCAGTCAGCGAGAGCAGCGCTGGTGTCAGGCATGTTCTCGTACAGATCCATCAGCATGTCGATCTTGGCATACTCTTCGGCGATCTTGGCCTCATAGTATTTGTCAGCATCGAGATATGCGAAAGAAGTGGTGTCCCATTTCTTGTTGGCGTAGATCTCTTTGTTCTTCTTGAGGGAGTCGATGGTCATCTGGACCTGAGCGATGTCGTTCTTGATGAGAATGCTCTGCTCGGTCAGCCAGTAGTACACGGCAGCGGCCTCGTAGATGGCAACTTTCTCATTGGCGGTCAGGTCACCGGCGGCGAGGTTGATGTTGCGGATCGTGACGCGGAGGTCTTCCTGGGCCAGACGCATTTCTTTCTCAGCCTCTGCAAGAGCTCTCTTGTGGTTCAGTTCGCGGATCTCCATCGCTTTTTCCAGCGAGTCGATCTTGGCAAGACGCTCAGCTTCGTTGTAAGCGACCTCACCAGCGTAGTCCTGGTTCACGAGAGCCTGATACTCGTTGAGGAGTTTCTGGTACTCGGTGTCAGCGTTGACACCTGCGGTCAGCGCGTCCTCGTAGCGGGCGATAGCCTGCTGGACGGCGGCCTCTGCCCTGCGGTACTCTGCGTCAGCTGCACGCAGATCCTTCAGTGCGCGGATGTATTCAGCTTTGGCGAAGCGCAGATCCTGGATACCCAGGGGCTCCACCTGCTCAATACAGGAAGTGAAAAGACTGCCGGCAGCAATCATAATCACCAGTGAATAAATAATCTTTTTCATAAAAAAATTTGTTAAGTGTGTTTATTATTTATTGGTTAAACATTAAAAATTTGCACACAGTTTATCGCCTCAAAATTAGACATAATATTTTGATTGTCCAAATTTTTGAGGAAATTTTCAACCGATTGTTGAAAAAATGTTAAAAAAATCGGGCTCGATTGTCTTTAATCTCTGCTTCATTGGCAATTACATCCTGTAAGAT
>Ga0265300_10002333_pt1 | contig 16587 bp, 14 predicted proteins | sample AusTroGonzalo_MG_FD_193482 | JGI IMG/M metagenome (GOLD analysis project Ga0265300, IMG submission 193482) | Bovine rumen microbial communities from tropical cattle in Woodstock, Queensland, Australia - Gonzalo_03 | ecosystem: Host-associated > Mammals > Digestive system > Stomach > Rumen ...
ATAATCAATCATTTCAAAATGCACAAGGGGGCCGATTCTGAGCAGAATTGGCCCCCTTTTTCTGCCAAATAGTGTTAATATTATATCAAAAAGCATAACTTCGCGGCTTGAAATGAAGAAAGGGTTGCTGTCAAACATCAGAATGGTAATGGGGTTGTGCTCATTGCTGTTTCTTGTATCTTTCCTTGCGGGGTGCAATGGAAAGCGCAAGGTTTGCAACGATTGCATCCATGAGATAGATGTTCCGCTGCTTCATGATGATATCACGGAGTTTCCAAGGACATCCCGGCTCTTCTCTTCAATTGATACCGTATATCTGGAGAATGCAGGTCCTGAGAGTTACGTCCAGGCTGTAGATGAGGTCAAATTCATAGCTGACACCATCATAGTCCGTTCAGCAAGCACGTTGTTTTTCTTTGACAGGCAGGGCCATTTCATTAAACGTTTTCACCGTCAGGGTAATGGATTTGGCAATTACCGTGTTATTGAGCGCTTTGATATACTTCCGGACCGAAACGAGCTGTTTATCATGGACGGGCACAGCAACAAGATATTCGTTTATGGTTTGGACGGCCGGTTCCACAGGCAGGTAAATGTTGATGACTTTGTCACGGATTTTGTGGTGTTGCCTGACGGAGGTTTTCTCTTTACCAACCCTATAAAATATACGGACCGTAATTGCCGCCGTGGCATGTGGCAGACTGATGCCAACGGACGGTTCGTGAAGCAGCTTGTGGATTATGATCCGGAGTTTGCGCATGTAAGCATAAACAATCCCTATTTCTGTCATATCCGCCCTGGTGTGATTGGTTTTATGGGTATAGAGGATAATGACAGATTTTACACCTTCAATGGTGACTCTGTTGCCGTGACCTGCCGTATGACTACTGATATCGTCATTCCGGACGAGATGAAACGTAGTGACAAGGTGTTTGTGAATCCGTTGAAAGAATATACCAAGTGCGGCTATATGGAGTCAGACCGATTCCTCTACTTTGTAGCAACCAACTACGGTGCCAACCTTGTCATGGCATTCACAGACAAGAAAGACTGGACTACATACCGCATGTATGTCTATACTGAGGATTTCAATACCAACGCCGCAGAGGTTGAGCAGTTCCCTTATCTGGTAAGCTGCTACAACGGCACTTTCGTGGGATTCTTTGATGCCGGCATGGTGTTCCAGGAGGAACGCTTCCAGAAGATGTTCCCGCGCATGACTGAGGACTCAAATCCTGCCCTCATTCTCTACAATGAGAATTGAAAATTGAAAATTGAAAATTATAAAAAGCGCTCGAAAATAATTTCGGGCGCTTTTTAATGTCGCGGGTTATTACGCAGGTATTTGTAACGCAGGCGCTTTTTTTACGCAGGTGCTTGTTAATTTTCAATTTTCAATTTTCAATTTAAATCAGAAGCCGAAATCGAAGTCCTGGGTTTGGATGTTGGAATCCTGCTCAGGTTCTTTTGCCTCTAAGTGGATTGGATTGCCCTCAATGTGAACAGCCTTGACGGGGCATATGAACTCACAGCCGCCGCATCCTACGCAGAGATCTGGAGTGGTCTCGGGGATGGTGAGGCCTCCCTCAAAGGGAACCATGTGGATGGCTTGAACAGGGCAGTGCTCGGCGCAGGCTCCGCAACTGGTGCGGTTCACGTTTACTACGCAGATATCCTTGTTGAATACTACGCGTCCCGGCTGTGTATGGTGTTTCTCCTCAACGGTAAGAGGTTTGATGGCTCCTGCGGGGCATACCTGGCTGCACAGGTTGCAGTCATAGTTGCAGTAGCCCTGGTCAAACTTCATCACGGGCTGCATGATGCCTCCCAGGCCGTATTCCATTCCGGCGGGTTTGAGCACATGGCTGGGGCACTTGCTCACACACAGGTGGCAGGCGGTGCAGTGCTGGAGCAGATTCTGGTGGCTTATGGAGCCCGGAGGTGACATAGGTACACGCTCATCCTTCCTGCCTGTTACCTTGGCTTCAAGAGCTGCCGGAGCAAGAGCGGCAATTACCAGCGATGATTTAAGGAACTGGCGCTTTGACTCATCAACAGCATCGGCAGCTGTACTTTCTTTAGCAGGCTTGCCGCATTTTACGGGGCCAAAACTCAACGCTTTTTGCTTGCAGGCATCGATACAGTCAAAACAATCCACGCAGCGTGAATAGTCTATAGTCTGGTTCTTGGAATCAATGCAATATGCCTTGCACTTGCGCTGGCAGGCCAGGCAATGGTTGCACTTGTCCTTGTCAATGCGTATGCGCAGGAGTGAGAATCTTGAGAAAAATCCTAACAAAGTACCAACCGGGCAGATGGTGTTGCACCAAGTGCGTCCGTAGTGGTATGAAATGTGCCCTACAACAAATAGGGTAAGTAGGGCAACCACGAATGCCGTTATGGATTTGAGTGAAATGACAACCTTGAAGAAACTGTAGTTGCCCATCTTCTCAGAGATGGCTGCAAGCAGGTTGTTACCAAATAGATAGATGGGGCAGAACAACTCATCGGCCATACGTCCGAATGCGCTGTAAGGCTCCACAAGGCCTACCAGGAAGGTGAATCCGCATATCCATGCAATGACCAGGACAGCAAGTACACTCCAGCGCAGCCAGGGCTGTTCAGGCTTGTATCCGTATTTCTTTTTCTTGTCAAATTTCTTTGACAACCAGTTGAAGAAATCCTGGAAAATGCCGAGCGGACATACCACTGAGCAGTATAGGCGACCGAATATCAGTGTGCCTGCAATGAGACATACCAGCGTTACGATGCTGAGTGACAGCAGGGCGGGCCCGAACTGTATCTTCTGAAGCAGAGGGTTGTCAAGGACGCCTGCAAAATCAATGAACCCGAAGGTGAGTATGGCGATGACGGCTATCGCCAACGCCGTTCTTATTTTGCGCAGCATAGCTTAGAGTCTTACTCTCTTTACGTTGATAGACTCCAGATCCATTGTGCCCAGACCCAAAGACTGACCATCAGGTATATGTTCTATATCTTCAAACCTGATGTTCTTGTTTACTTGGGTAAAGAACTTGCCGGCTGCGGTATCTACTGCCACGATATCAGGTGATGCAAAGAGAGCCTTGGTCAGTACCACGTCACTTGCGCTGCGTCCCTGAGGACCGTTGGTGGCAACTGTGCGGTATGCGTCAACAATGTGCAGGACTGCGGGCTTGTAGGTGCAGATATCGGCTATACACTGGTGCAGACCACGTGAATGGAAGGCACGACGGTCCCAGACTATACCCATGTGGTTCTTCATGGCGCAGGTCATGAGTGCTCCGCCGTGGTTCTTGAGAACCGGTACGTTGATCCATTTGTCACACTCAATGATGGCTTTGTGAACCTGGGCGTTCTTGAGGGTCTTGCCGTTAGGGATATCAACCTGCTGGTATGATGACTGCTCATGTGCATATACCATGGTGGCACCGGCCTTTTTGACGGCAGCCTCTATTCCGCTATGGTCATAGCAGCGGCTCCAGTTGTCACAGGTATGGTCAAACACTTTGATCTCTGCCGCTCCGGCCTCCTGACACATCTTGATGAGTGCGGTGATAAGGTCCGGGTTGGTGTTGCCTGCCAGTTCCGGGGTGCGGTCCCAGCCTATATTGGGCTTGATTACAATCTTATCTCCCTTCTTGATGAAACGGCCTATGCCGCCCAGCTCTTTCATGGCGGCTTCAAGCATTGCTGCCGGCTCACCGTTCATGATTGCGGCAAGGTCAGCATTGCCATCACCTGTAGCGGCATTGGCAGGTGTGGTACTTGCCATGACATCCATCATCCCGCTGGTCTTTACTGTAACGAGTGCTCCGGCTGCAGCCAGAGTCTTTAAGAAATCCCGTCTATCCATAATTGTCTGTGGTAAAAAAACAATGGTTAGTAATGTTATTTTCCGCTAAATTATGGTTTTTGTTTCAAATTACATACGGTTGAACCTGCAAAACAAACCGTTCCCGTTTTTATTTTAGTTTTATTATGAAAGTTGTTCATTATTTGCTTTCTGTATTATTGGTATAGTAGGTGGTTTTTGTTAATTTCGCGCAATTAACAGAAACAACTGAAAAACCTATAAAACAATGTCCGAGACTAAGAGAATTTCATCAGCTCTGATATCGGTCTTCCATAAGGACGGCCTTGACGAGATCATCAGCAAACTCCATCAGGAAGGTGTTAAACTTATATCTACCGGCGGAACCCAGCGCTTCATTGAGTCGCTCGGCGTACCTTGCCAGGCCGTAGAGGAACTTACAGGTTATCCGTCTATCCTGGGCGGTCGCGTCAAGACCCTTCATCCCAAGATATTCGGTGGTATCCTGGGCCGTCGTGAAGAGGAGAATGATGTGGCTCAGATGCGTAGTTATGACATTCCTGAGATTGACCTGGTTATCGTTGACCTCTATCCCTTTGAGGATACCGTTAAGTCAGGTGCTGAGGATGCTGATATCATTGAGAAGATTGATATAGGCGGTATCTCACTTATCCGTGCCGGAGCCAAGAACTTCAATGACTCTGTCATCGTGGCCAGCAAGGATCAGTACAAGCCTCTGCTTGACATACTGAACGAGCGTGGTGCTGAGACCACCCTTGAGGAGCGCCGTTGGTTTGCCAAGGAGGCATTTGCCGTTTCATCATATTATGACAGCTGCATCTATAACTGGTTTGCATCAGGTGATGATGAAGATCATTTCCGTCTGGCATTGGATGGCCACAAGGCAATGCGCTATGGTGAGAATCCTCACCAGAAGGGTGTGTTCCACGGTGACCTTGATGCTATGTTTGACCAGGTACACGGTAAGGAGATATCTTACAATAACCTGCTTGACATCAATGCAGCAATTGACCTGATTGATGAGTTCTCAGAGACCACATTTGCCATCCTCAAGCATAACAATGCATGCGGTGTAGCTTCACGCCCCACACTGCTTGAGGCCTGGAAGGATGCTCTGGCCGGTGATCCCGTATCTGCTTTTGGTGGCGTACTGATTGCCAATGCTCCCATAGACAAGGCTACTGCTGAGGAGATCAACAAGATATTCTTTGAGGTTATCATCGCTCCTGATTATGATTTCGATGCACTTGAGATACTTGGTCAGAAGAAGAACCGTATCATACTTATCCGCAAGGAGCAGAAACTGCCAGTCAAGCTGGTACGCTCAGCCCTGAACGGTGTTCTGGTTCAGGATAAGGATACCAAGATTGAGACTCCTGATGACCTTAAGCTGGTTACCTCACGCAAGCCTACCGCTGAGGAGATAGAGGATATGCTCTTTGCCAACAAGATTGTAAAGAACAGCAAGAGTAACTCAATTGTATTTGCACGCGGCAAGCAGCTTTTGGCAAGCGGTGTGGGCCAGACCTCACGTGTGGATGCCCTCAAGCAGGCCGTTGAGAAGGCTCATGGATTCGGATTCACCCTTGAGGGTGCCGCAATGGCAAGTGACGCATTCTTCCCGTTCCCTGACTGCGTAGAGCTGGCTGACAAGGCCGGTGTCAAGAATGTGGTACATCCGGGCGGTTCAGTCCGTGACCAGGAGTCAATAGATTACTGCGAGCAGCATGACATGACTATGGTCATGACCGGCTTCCGTCATTTCAAACATTGATTCATAACGCATAACACAATACTACAGTGGGACTATTTTCATTAACACAGGAATTATCGATGGACCTTGGCACCGCCAATACCATCATAATGCACAATGACAAGATTGTAGTTAACGAGCCTTCAATCGTTGCCCTTGACAACCGTACAGACAAGATGGTGGCTGTGGGCAACAAGGCTAAGCTGATGTACGAGAAGACCAATACGGCCATACGTGTAATTCGCCCGCTGCGTAACGGTGTGATAGCCGATTTCGATGCCTGCGAGCAGATGATGCGCGGTCTGATAAGTATGGTTGATACCGGTCGCCGTCTATTCTCACCTTCACTCAAGATGGTCATTGGTGTCCCTTCAGGTAGTACTGAGGTGGAGCTCCGTGCCGTGCGTGACTCAGCAGAGCATGCCGGAGGCCGTGAGGTCTATATGCTGTTTGAGCCTATGGCTGCCGCAATAGGTATTGGAATAGATGTCCTGGCACCTGAGGGCAACATGATTGTCGATATAGGTGGTGGTACCACTGAGATTGCCGTTATCTCACTTGGCGGTCTGGTGTCAAACAACTCCGTGAAGGTGGCCGGTGATGATTTCACTGCCGATATCCAGGAGTATATGGGCCGTCAGCACAATGTCAAGGTCTCAGAGCGTATGGCTGAGCGTATCAAGATAAACGTAGGTGCCGCTCTTACCGAGCTTGGTGATGAGGCTCCGGAGGATTACATCGTTAACGGCCCTAACAAGATAACGGCTCTTCCTATGTCTGTTCCTGTATGCTATCAGGAGATTGCCCACTGTCTGGACCGTTCTATCGCCAAGATAGAGTCAGCTGTGCTGAACGCACTTGAGAACACTCCTCCTGAACTCTATGCCGATATCCTCAAGAACGGTATCTATCTTTCAGGTGGCGGTTCAATGCTCCGTGGCATCAGCAAGCGTCTGGCTGACAAGATAGGAATTGATTTCCATGTCGCTGCCGAGCCGCTTCTAAGCGTTGCCAAGGGTACCGGAGTGGCACTCAAGAACGTGGACCGTTTCTCATTCCTTATGAGATAAAACTGAACAGTAGCCGTGCGTTCACTACTTGATTTCATAGTAAAGCACAGCTACGTTTTCCTGTTCATCCTGCTGGAGACGTTATCGCTGGTACTTCTGTTTGGTTTCAATGACAGGCAGAATGAGGCTTTCATGACGTCAGCCAATACCATGTCGGGCACTCTGCTCGAGTGGCGTACCGGCGTGGAGCATTACTTTGGCCTGCGTAGGGAGAATACTGCTCTTTTGGAGGAGAATGCCAGGCTCCGCAGTCTCTTGTATGAGCTCACAGACAGCCAGTGTGTAGAGACTGAGAGAGCGTTGTCATCGGAGGGTGTCATAGCGGCCCGTGTCATAGACAATACTATACGCAAGGATGACAACTACATCACCATTGACAAGGGAGAACGTGACGGCATAGCTCCCGGCATGGGCGTTTACTCCCCTGACGGGGTGGTAGGGTCCGTTATGGTGACTGGTAACAGGTACTCAATCATCATGCCGGTGCTTAACGGAAGTACCAGTATAAGCTGCAAGATCAAGGGTAGTGAAAGTTTCGGATTCCTGGAGTGGCAGGGTGGGGACCCGTATGTAGCCCAGATCAGTGATATGCCTTACCACTCGATAGTGGGGATAGGCGATACCATAGTCACAACAGGTTTCTCTTCAGTTTTTCCTGAGAATATCCCCGTAGGAAAGGTGGCCGGCGTAGAGAGGTCAAGCAACGGTTATACACTTAAGGTCAAGGTCAATCTGGCTATTGACATATCAGACCTGAGGTGGGTTTACGTACACTCAAGCACCCGTGATGCTGAGATAGACGGTTTGTATAAACAGATAAAATAGTATAGATGGGTTCAGTACCGTTCATACGCAGATTATTGACGCTGGTTCTGCTTACCGTGCTGCAGGTACTGTTCCTGAACAGGATATGCCTGTTCGGTTACGTCACGCCGTTGTTCTATATCTGGATGATAGCCCGTTTTGACAGTTCCATGTCACGTTCAAGCATTCTTACATGGGCTTTCGTATTGGGCCTTCTCATAGATATGTTCTCCGCCACGCCCGGATTGAATGCGGCATCGGCTACACTCCTGGCTATGTTCCAGCCGGGTTTGGTGAAGCTATTTGTTACGCTTGACCGTCATGATGTGTTCGTGCCCGGCTTTATGTCAATGGGTGGCCGGCAGTTTGCAGGTTATCTGCTGTTGCTTACGTTATTACACCATACGGTATATTTCATATTGCGCAGCATTCCGCTGGGTGATTGGTCTGTCCTGGCATTGAAGGTGGTATTCAGCGCACTCTTGACATTCATCTTCATGCTTGTGGCTGAACATGTGTCAGTAGCCTCCGGTCAAAAACATTCATGATATGTTGAAGAACCATAGGTTTGACAACAGGAAATTCGTCATAGGCATAATGGTAATAACCGTTGTGATGATATACCTGATACGCCTGGTTCAGATTCAGATTGTTGATACCCGTTACCGTAATTCGGCCGATAACAATGCCCTCTATTATCGCACGGTCTATCCTACACGCGGCGTGATTTATGACCGTAAGGGCCGTATGATTGTGAGCAACCAGCCGTCATTTGACGTGATGGTGGTTACCCGTAACATAAAGAATCTGGATACATTGGCTTTCTGCAGTACTCTTGATATAACAAAGGAATTCTTTGAAAGCCGTATGGCCGATATCCGTAACCTGCGCAAGAATCCCGGTTATTCATCATACACCGAGCAGGTTTTTATGGCGCAGCTCTCCTTCAATGAGGTATCGGACTTGAGGGAGAACCTGTACCGTTTCAATGGCTTCAGCATAAACCAGCGTCAGCAACGCAAGTACAACTATGAGGCTGCTGCCCATCTGCTGGGTGATTTGGGTGAGGTATCCAAGACTGAGATAGAGAATGACGGTTGGTACACACAGGGTGACGTGATAGGCAAGCAGGGTGTTGAGAAATACTATGAGAGCCAGCTGCGTGGTGAGAAAGGTATTGAAATACTGCTTAAGGATGCGTACGGACGTATTCAGGGTAGTTATTATAATGGTGAGTATGATCAGACTGCCGTCCCCGGACGTAATCTGAACCTTGGGCTTGACATAGAGCTACAGATGTTGGGTGAGAAACTCATGCAGCATAAGATAGGCAGCATAGTGGCCATAGAACCCAAGACCGGTGAGATTCTCTGTATGGTATCGGCTCCTACATTCAAACCCTCTGAGCTGTCAGGCAGGCAACGTAGTGAACATTATCAGGAACTGGCGTCTCGTGGTGACAAACCGCTGCTTAACCGCACCATTCAGGGTACATATCCTCCAGGTTCAACGTTCAAGACATCACAGGCGCTCACTTTCCTTCAGGAGCGGATAATTGATGAGCGTACCCAATATCCGTGTTCCGGAGGATTTGTGTTCCGTAACCTCAGGGTAGGCTGTCATGCCCATTCATCACCTTTGTCACTCAATTTTGCCATTGCCACATCATGTAACGGCTATTTCTGCTGGGGTTACTACTATATGATAGGTGCATATAAATACGGAACTCCCCAGAAGGCGCTTACAGTGTGGAAGGATTACATGGTCGATATGGGATTCGGTTACGCCTTAGGCGTGGACCTGCCTGGTGAGGCCCGTGGCATGATTCCCAATTCTGATTATTATGACCGTCACTATAATAAGTCCTGGAACGGCCTTACAACCATAAGCAATGCCATAGGTCAGGGTGAGGTTACGCTTACACCGTTGCAGATTGCCAATCTTGGCGCTACCATAGCCAACCGCGGGTATTACATCACTCCGCATGTGGTACGCTCAGTTGAGGGTGTTGACAGTCTGGACTCAGCCTATGTTACCCGTCACTATGTGAATGTGGACAGGGAGAACTATGAGATAGTGGTTAAGGGTATGCGTCAGTCAGTCATTGATGGTACCTGCCGTTCGGCCGATAATGATAATTATGTGGTGTGCGGTAAGACAGGAACGGCGCAGAACCGTGGCAAAGACCATTCTGTATTTATGGGATTTGCTCCTATGGATGATCCGCAGATAGCCATTGCAGTCTATGTTGAGAACGGTGGATTCGGTGCCACATACGGTGTGCCTATCGGCGCCCTCATGATGGAACAGTACATAACCGGCGGCCTATCGGAAGAAAGCAAGGAGAAGGTTGAACTCTATTCAAACAGAGTCATTGATTATGGAGAGGAGGAACGCTAACATACGTGGAAGGATTGACTGGCTCACTGTTTTGCTGGTGGTGACCATAATGGTATGCGGCTGGTTCAGTATCTGCGGAGCCAGTGCCGACCTGGAGAATCCTGACCTCTTCTCTTTTGCCACCCGTCCGGGTAAGCAGATGGTATGGATACTGTGCTCCTTTGCCGTAGGTGCCATGGTGATGTTCATGAGCCAGAACTTCCTTAACTCATACGCCTATATCATTTACGGCCTGCTGCTGTTGCTGCTGCTTGTCACAATCTTTGTGGCGGGTGATACCAAGGGTTCCCATTCATGGCTGAATCTGGGGCCAGTAAAACTTCAGCCGGCTGAGTTTGCCAAGTTTGCCACTGCGTTGGCGCTTGCCAAGTTCGTTGACAGGTTTGATTTCAATCCCGCATCATTTAAGGATGTGCTCAAGGCATGTGCCATATTCCTGGTACCCATGTTGCTGATAATATGTCAGAATGAGACAGGCTCTGCATTGGTCTATGTGGCGTTCCTGCTTGTTATGTATCGTGAAGGAATGACAGGAAGCGTACTGCTGGTAGGATTCTGTGCCATCCTGTTCTTTATACTTGAGATCAAGTTCAGCCCTGTAAACTTTGGCAGTCAGCCGTTCCAGTTGGGAACATGGCTTGTCCTTACCATCATCCAGCTTATTGAGAGCTGGATGATATGGATCATGTCCCGTAACCGCAGTCTGTCACTTACGGTGTTGGGGCTGGGTACCGGAGGTATGCTTATAGGTCTGGCCCTCTCTCTTTCAGTTATACCGTTCAAGGTTACATGGCTTCAGACCGCCCTGATCATTGTAACAAGCGTGTTCATTATATTCAGGTCTTTCAAGGATATTGCCCGCCGTTATATCTTGGTGGCGCTATTCGGCATTGGTTCTGTATGCTATCTGTTCTCTGTTGATTATGCCTTCAATGAGATCTTGCAGCCTCACCAGCGCACCCGTATCAATGTGATTCTGGGTCTGGAGGATGATCCCAAGGGAGCAGGCTACAATGTGAACCAGTCTTTGATAGCCATCGGCTCAGGCGGCCTTACCGGAAAGGGGTTCATGAAAGGTACTCAAACCAAGCTGAAGTTTGTTCCGGAGCAGGATACTGACTTTATTTTCTGCACCGTGGGTGAGGAGCAGGGATTCAAGGGTTCTGTCTTTGTGCTGCTGCTTTATCTCAGCCTGTTGTTGCGCCTGATTGTGCTTGCCGAGCGACAATCGTCCGTATTCGGCCGCGTCTATGGCTACTCCGTAGCTTGCATCCTTTTCTTCCACCTATTTATAAATATAGGTATGGTGCTGGGCATCACGCCAGTTATCGGCATCCCCTTGCCTTTCTTCAGCTACGGTGGTTCCTCACTTTGGGGCTTTACCATCCTACTCTCCGTCTTCCTGCGTATCGACTGCGAACGCACCACTAATTATTGATACTAATCGAGCGACGCAAAGGGGTCGTTCGACGCAAAGGGGTCGTTTAACAATGCGTCGTTTTCCGCTTTATTGTTTCAAGGCTGATTCCGCTAACGGAAGGTGATTGCACTAATGACGCTCTTGATGAAAATGTGGTTTGTATTTTTATCATGGTATGAAAGAAAACTCTTAATTTTGGCTCATCCATAAAATGCGGATTCCGCTCTGGACACACAAATTGAAACATCAACTGATAAAAGGCATTAAAGATATTATGCATAATTCCATACAAACTACGGGTGGCGTGTTATACCCATCAGATATTGAATATATCAAAAATTATATCTGTGAAGTATTCGATTGCTCATCAGAGAGCATCACAGATTTAAAGCCTTTACAAAAAGGATTATCCAATTCGGTCTTATCCTTTCGCTATAATGGGGGTAAGTATGTATTCCGTTATCCAGGTTTGGGCTCCGAAATATTGATTGACCGTGGACGTGAGTCAATTGTCCAGAAACAAATTGAGGAGGCGGATGTGGATACATCACTTGTGGCCATGAGCGTTCGTTATGGTTGGCGAATATCCCGATATGTGGAGACCAGAACCTTTAATTATCATGACGTAAATGATATGGTAAGAGGAATTCTCCAGCTTAGGAAACTTCATGCTATAAGGCCAAAAGTCAGATGGGAATTCGATATAAAGGAGAAATGGGAATCAATACGTGATATGACTCCTGCTGATAAATACGGAGAGAATTTTGCAGAATTTCCTGAGTTTAAAGAAATAAAGGAAAGAATCTACAAACTCTATGAACTAGCTAAAACAGATGGTATTAAGAAGTGCCTTACTCATGGTGACTGTCGTGATGAGAACTTCCTTATTAATGACCACGAAATACACCTGATTGACTGGGAATACGCTGGTTATGGCGATCCTGGTTTTGATATTGGTACATATGTATGTGGTGGAGACCATACAGAAGACGAGGTTGACAGAATCATCTTCACTTATTTTGGTCGCAAACCTTCAATCAAGGAGCAGCGCCATTTCTATGCATATATTGCCATTTCCGGTTTCTTCTATATGCACTGGACAATGTATAAGGAGTCTCAGGGGCAGAAGATTGGCTACTTGAAACCGCTCTGGTATCACTTTGCCAAAGAGTATAGCAAAAAAGCACTTCCATTGTATAACGAATAAAAGATTACAACGATGACATGTATTGTATTATCAGCAGGTAAGGGTACTAAGTTACAACCCTTGACTTTGAATCATCCGAAGTCCTTGTATAAACTGGATGAAAAAACCACCATCTTGCAACGCTTGGTTCGTAAGATTAGAAAATACGATTCGGAAGCGGAGATTGTGGTTGTTATAGGCTACATGTACAAACAGATTCAGAAAGAACTGGAAGATGACAATGTGAAGTTTGTGCATAATCCATTTTATTCTGTCACCAGCTCCATGGGGTCTCTTTGGTTTGCAAAGGATTTCTTGCAGCGTGAGAATGTAACCATCATCAATGGCGACATTGTAGCAAGCGAAAAGCTCATTAAAGACGTGGTGAGCCGGCATACGGATTATCCATACGTATTACTTGATAGCACTCGCAGGGAAGACAATAAGTACAATGTTCAGATACAGGGTGATTTGGTTTGCGTAATGAGCAAGAACCTCACGGAATTTGAAGGTAACTATGCAAGCATTACCAAACTGGATGCTGTATCTTCCCGTTTCCTTTTGGAACAGTTGAATCAGATGGTCAATGAGGAAATGTACAATCTGTTCTTTGAAGATGCCTTGGTACAGATGGTTTTCCAGAAGAATTTTGAACTGTACTACAAAGATATCAAGGATTACGAGTGGACTGAAGTTGACGGCGTAGATGATTTGTTAAAAGCACGCCAGATCCAGGCGGAAAGCGAAAAGTAAAGTATGAATTACGTTATTATTATAGCTGGAGGAGTGGGAAGCCGTTTGGGCGCAAAAGTTCCCAAGCAGTTTGTGGAGGTTCTGGGCAAACCTATCATTGCGTACACCATGGAGCATTTCCAAAACCATCCGGATATAGATGGTATTGAATTGGTTTGCGTTGATGGTTTCCAAGAGCATTTGCAAGGTATCGCAGATAAGTATGGCATTACCAAGGTCATCAAGATAGTTAAGGGAGGCTCTGAATATGAGTTTTCCATCATGAATGGTGTGGCTGGTCTTAAAGGAATAGCCAAGCCCGACGATGTTGTTATGATTCATTGGTCTGCATCTCCTTTTATCAATGAAGAAATGATAACAGACAATATCCGAGTCTGTAAAGAAAAAGGTAATGCGATAACAGCAAGCTATTCTTACCTTCTTTATGGCACCAATGATGGAGATTGTGCCAAGAAGAATATCAATCGCGAATCTTTTATGACACTTTCTGCACCACAGAGTTTTCTTTACAAAGTGATAAAGGATATATACAGACAGGTGGAAGAAAGAAATTTATTTGAATATGTTGAACACCATACTCCAGCCTTAATGACAGAATTGGGTATCCCTATCTATTTCTCAAAGGGCAGTCATACAAATATAAAGATTACGACCAAAGAAGACATTGATCTATTCTTAGGTTACCAGCTTGCAAAAAAATATATAGTTGAGCACATGGAACAATGAGCTGACAGTCATCGCAAAGCGATGTTATACTTATTGTTGTTGAGGGCGATTTTGACCGCCACCCGGACGGTGGTGCTTTTTCTTTTTTTTCTTCTTGTCAAAGCGGGAGAGGTCACCGTCGGTAAGGATGTCGTTCTCTATGCGGGAATCGGTCTTTACTGCATTCTCATCCAAGCTCAAGGGTTTCTGGCCCTTGCGGTTCATTGCTATGATTTCAAGGGCGCGGGCGGGAGTGATGGTCTCCACGTTGGCGGCAAAGACCTTGTCAGTAGAGTAGGAGAGCTGTCCGTTCAGGATATCGGCCTTGAAGAAGTAGTAGGTGCTGTCCTTGGTCTCCAGTGGGATATCGCGTGATGGGAATCCCTTCTGGGCCTCCACGTAGGCATCGACCTCATAGTTGAGGCAGCACTTGAGCTTGGCGCACTGGCCAGCCAGTTTCTGCGGGTTCATGGAGAGGTCCTGGAATCGGGCTGCACCGGTTGAGACCGATACAAAGCTGGTCATCCAGGTGGTGCAGCACAGTTCACGTCCGCAGGGACCTATGCCACCTATGCGGCCAGCCTCCTGACGTGCACCTATCTGTTTCATCTCAATACGTACATGGAATGCATCGGCCAAAACCTTGATGAGTTGGCGGAAGTCAACGCGACCATCGGCAATGTAGTAAAAGATTGCCTTGAGGCCGTCACCCTGGTACTCTACATCGCCTATCTTCATCTCTAAGCCCAGGTCCTTGGCAATTTGGCGGGAGCGGATCATGGTGTCATGCTCGCGTGCCTTGGCCTCAGCGTATTTCTCCATATCCACCTCACGCGCCTTGCGATAGATGCGCTTGATCTCTATGTCGGGGCGCAGGTTGGCCTTCTTCATCTGGAGCTTGACCAGACGTCCGGTCATGGTAACGGTGCCTATGTCATGACCGGGATTGGACTCAACGGCCACGATATCACCTTTCTCGAGCGGAATGTTATTGGAGTTTATGAAGAATCCCTTGCGGGTGTTCTTGAACTGAACCTCCACATATTCGCAGTCATCGGCTCCAGGTACACCTGCCAGATAATCAAAAGAGTGCAACTGGCCCATGCCCTTGCCACAACCTTTGCAGCATATACCGCCGCTGCCGTTATTTAGTATGAAATCCTGATCCATATTATTGTTTCATTAGCATGATGGTCTTGAGTGACAGGTCAAAGAAAACCATCTTGGAATTAACGTTCTGTTCTATATCTCTTTGTGCATCGGACAGCATATCCATGAGTCCGATGATATTGTTCTCATTCACGAACGGGGCAAACCTTACGGAGAACTGCTGCTCCTGTTCCGTAAGATAGTTGAGCTCCGGCTGGTGGAAGTTGCAGATAAAGTTCTCACGTATCATACGCTGGCAATAGGCCAGAAAGCGTTTCTGCCACTCCCGGCCGCCACCGGCGATACTCTCTGACCACCGCTTGAGATCTTTCAGGCGGCGTCCGTATGACAGGCGCATCAGCTGTGTGAAGTAGTCAAAGAACTCCTCACTCTCTGCATTTACGCGCAGGGTGCTCATGGCCTTGAGCCAGCTGCCTCCGCTAAAGTGGGCTATCTTGGCGGCTGTGTCGGGGTCAAGTGAGTAGCCCGGGCCGGTAAGACGTTCCTCAATTATCTGCTCCGGAATGCGGCGGAATTCTATACGCTGCGTGCGGCTCAGTATGGTTTCCAGCATCTGCTCCGGGGCATCGGTGGTGAGTATGAACACCGTTTGGGCGGGTGGCTCCTCAAGCAGCTTGAGCAGGGAGTTGGCGCACTGCGGGTTCATCTTCTCCGCATGCCATATTATCATGATCTTGTAGCCGCCCTCAACTGACTTGAGCGCCAGCTTGGACATGATCTGCTCACTCTCGGTCACGAATATGCTGGCCTGCTTGTTATCTGCATCAATGGCACTGAGCCACTCCTCAAAGCCAAAGTAATGGTTCTCAGTAACCATCTCACGCCAGGTGGAAATCTCATCGTCCGATATGGTGGAGCGCCCGGCGGTCTTGCTCTTGTTTATGACGGGGAATACAAAGTGCAGGTCAGGATGCACCAGCTTGTCCATCTTTACACATGACGGGCATGTGCCGCATGAGTCCGTGCCGCTACCCTTGTCACGGCAGAGCAGATAGCGTGCAAAAGCAATGGCTGTCTGCAGTTTACCTGTACCTTCAGGACCACAGAACATCAGAGCATGGGGCACAGTGCCTCGCTGAGCGTCCTTTACAAGCCGCTCAATTACCTCCTGCTGTCCGATTATATCCCGAAAAAACATGATGGTTTTAAATTGAGAATTGAGAATTGAAAATTGAAAATTAGCCATCCGGTGCGTTATACGCAGGTGCTAGTTTTTCAATTTTCAATTTTCACTTTTCAATTATAGAATCTTACATCCTTCGCAGGGTTTGAGCTGCTTGAAGAAATCGTTGCCCTTATCGTCAACCAGGATAAAGGCCGGGAAGTCCTCAACCTCAATTTTCCATATGGCTTCCATGCCAAGCTCCGGATACTCAACACACTCAATAGACTTGATGTTGTTCTGAGCCAGGATGGCAGCGGGGCCGCCTATTGAACCCAGGTAGAAACCTCCGTGCTTCTTGCAGGCATCGGTAACATCGATAGAGCGGT
>Ga0265300_10002338_pt1 | contig 16557 bp, 12 predicted proteins | sample AusTroGonzalo_MG_FD_193482 | JGI IMG/M metagenome (GOLD analysis project Ga0265300, IMG submission 193482) | Bovine rumen microbial communities from tropical cattle in Woodstock, Queensland, Australia - Gonzalo_03 | ecosystem: Host-associated > Mammals > Digestive system > Stomach > Rumen ...
CCCCGTGCAGGTTTGCGGCGTCGTCGCCGAAAACAAAGCCGGCTGGCAGAATAGGCACCGCCAGGCACCGCTTGAGCTCCAGGTTTCGGAGGACGGGACTGAATGGACGACCGTCTATCGCGACGACCAGGTGCGCGATACGTACCGCATCGACCTGAGGTCGTCTGCGCACCGTGCGCGCTATGTCCGCATCCGCCGCGTTCCCGACGCGAAGGACGAAGTCTACCACCTGAACAAGCTGCTCGTCTACGGCAAGAAGCTGTATTAGCGCATTATGGTATAATATCTCCTATGGGCGGCTTCACGCATCTCCACCTTCACACCACCTATTCGCTGCTCGACGGGCAGTGCGGCATCGTGCCGCTTGTCGCCAAGGCGAAGGCGCTCGGGATGACCTCCCTCGCCGTCACGGATCACGGCAACATGTTCGCGGCCAAGGCGTTCTACGACGAGGCGAGGAAGCAGGGCATAAAGCCGATTCTCGGCGTCGAGGCGTATATCGTCGACCACGACCACCGCGAGCGCCATGAGTTCTTTCGCCAGCACAAGGAGCTGAAGGAGAAGCGCTTTCACCTGTGCCTCCATGCGAAGAACCTTGTCGGCTACCACAATCTTGTGCGGCTCGTATCCGAGGCGCACATCAACGGCTACTACTACAACCCGCGAATCGACCACGAACTTCTCGAGAAGTACCACGAGGGGCTTCACTGCTCGTCCGCCTGCATCGCGGGAGAGATCGCCTACTACCTCGACACGTCGCTCAAGGGCGGCAACAATCCGAAGAAGGCCGAGGAAATCGCGCTTTGGTACAAGAAGCTCTTTGGCGACGACTATTCGCTCGAGGTTATGCTGCATCCGTCCGGGAAGGGCGAGGGCGACGGGAAGCAGATTCCCGCTGCGGCCGTCGACGAGTTCCACGAGCTCTACGCCCGCCAGCGCGACGTCGCGAACGCCGTCATCGCCCTTGGGAAGAAGCTCGGCATCCGCGTCATAGCGACGAACGACGTCCACTTCCTCGAAAAGGAGGACGACGACTCGCACGACGTCCTGCTCGCACTCTCGACAGGTACTAAGCTCTCCGACCCGAACCGCATGATCTACACTGGAGAGGAATACTTCAAGACCGAGGAGGAGATGCGAGAGTTATTCCACGACCATCCAGAGGTCGTTGACGCGACGCAGGAAGTTGCTGGGCTCATCGAGGAATACGAGCTCAACTCCGACCCGATCATGCCCAAGTTTCCGATTCCCGCCGAGTTCGGCAACGAAGAGGAATACGCGAAGAAATTTGACGAGGCGGCGCTGAGGGCCGAGTTCAACACCGAGGACAAGCCGAAGAACTTCGAGCGCCTCGGCGGGTACGAAAAGGTTCTCAGGATCAAGTTCGAGGCCGATTATCTCGCGTCGTTGGTATGGGATGGAGCCAGAAAGAGATGGGGAACGGGGAACGGGGAACCGGGAACGCGCGGGATTCCCAAGGAGATTGAGGAGCGTGTCGATTTCGAGCTTGGCGTCATAAAGACGATGGGCTTCCCCGGCTACTTCCTCATCGTAAACGACTACATCGCGAATGCGCGCAAGATGGGCGTGTGGGTAGGCCCTGGGCGCGGTTCTGCGGCTGGCGCGGCCGTTGCCTACGCCCTTGGCATCACGAACGTCGACCCGATAAAGTACGACTTGCTGTTCGAGAGGTTCCTGAACCCCGACCGAATCTCGATGCCCGATATCGACGTGGACTTCGACGACGCGGGGCGCGGCAAGGTGCTCGAGTTCGTTACGAAGAAGTACGGCGCGGACCACGTGGCGCACATCGTGACTTTCGGGCAGATGGCTGCGAAGAGCGTCATCAAGGACGTCGGCCGCGTGATGGACTATCCGCTCGCCGACACCAACAAGCTCGCGGGGCTCGTTCCCGAGACGCCGAAGATCACCTTCAAGAAGGCGACGAGCACGAAGGACAAGAACGGCAACCCGAACGGCGACTACTCGCAGGGGCTCGTCGATGCCTTCAACTCGGACGACGAGACGGTGCATCTCCTCATGGAGCGCGCAAGGCGGCTTGAGGGCGGCATGCGCCAGCCGGGCGTCCATGCATGCGGCGTCATCATCTCGCGCGATCCGCTGACCGAGACGCTGCCGGTGATGCCGACCGAGGGCGAGTCGCTTCTTACGACGCAGTATGACGGACATTTCGTCGAGCCGGTCGGTCTTCTCAAGATGGACTTCCTTGGGCTCAAGACGCTGACCGTCGAGAAGGAGTGCGTCGCGATCCTTGGGCCGAACAACCCACGCGTCCCAGAGTCGTTGCGAGGTCCAGACGGGCTTCTCGACCCAGACAAGATTCCCGACGACGACGTGGAGACCTACGAGCTCTTCGGGCGTGGCGAGACGACGGGGCTTTTCCAGTTCGAATCGGACGGCATGAAGAAGTGGCTGATGGCGCTTCAGCCAGAGCGGCTTACCGACCTCGTCGCAATGAACGCGCTCTACCGCCCGGGGCCGATGGAGTACATCCCGACTTTCGTCCGCCGCAAGAAGGGCGAGGAGGAGATCGTCTACGACCATCCGCTGATGGAGAAGTACCTGAAGGACACGTACGGCGTCTGCGTCTACCAGGAACAGGTGATGCTTCTCTCCCGACTCCTCGGCGGCTTTACGCGCGGCATGTCAGACAAGCTCCGCAAGGCGATGGGCAAGAAGCAGCTCGCCGTGATGGAGGAGCTGAAAGTCAAGTTCGTCGAGGGCTGTCTCGCGAACCCGGAGTTCCGCATCGGCAAGTGGGCCGACGAGACCGAGGCGCGGACTCTCATCGACAAGATTTGGGACGACTGGCGTGCGTTTGCGTCGTACGCGTTCAACAAGTCCCATGCCGTCTGCTACGCATGGGTCGCCTACCAGACGGGCTACTTGAAGGCACACTACCCCGCCGAGTTCATGTGCGCACAGATTTCCTCTGAAATCGGGAACTTTGCGAAGCTCCCCGGCTTCGTCGCCGAGGCGCAGGAAATGGATCTCGAGCTTCGGCTCCCCGACGTCAACGAGTCTGGCGTGAAGTTCGTGCCGACGTCGGACGCCCGCGGCATCCGCTACGGGCTCGCGGGCATAAAGGGCGTAGGCGAGGCGGCGGCCGAGGCGATAGTCGCGGAGCGCACGAAGAACGGCCGCTACACGGGCTTCCTCGACTTCTGCATGCGCCTCGCTGGAACGCTCGCCTGCAACAAGCGTGTCCTTGAGAACCTCGCGAAGACTGGGGCGTTTTCGTCGATAGAGCCAAACCGCGCGAAGCTTTTCTGCAACATCGAGTTCGCGACGAAGAAGTGCCAGCAGAGGGCGAAGGAGCAGGCGAGCGCGCAGGCAAACTTCTTCGACCTGATGGCCGAGGGGGGCGAGGAGAAGGCGTCGGACGCCGAACTCGCCGACTCGCCGCCGTTTTCGCCTGCGGAGGACCTCAAGAACGAGCGCGATCTCCTCGGCGTCTACGTCTCGGGACATCCTCTCCAGTCGTGCCGCCGCGTAATATCCGAGGTCGCGACGTTCAAGACGGCGCAGCTTGCCGATCCCGAGGCGGTGGACGAGCTCTTGAAGGCGCAGCCAGTAGACAAGTGGAAGAAGAAGTCGAATCCGCATCTGAAGGAGGAGCGGGCGCTGAAGCATCTCGACGTGCGCGTCGTGGGAATCCTTGCGACGTGTACCGTCAAGCTCGGCAAGCCGCGCCCCGACGGAACGCCCGGACAGAAGTGGGCGATACTCCAGCTTGACGACGGCTCGGGGGGCTTTCTCGACGCGTTCTGCTTTGCGAAGGCGTGGGCGAAGCATTCGTCCGTCGAGTCGTGCGTCGACCAGCTCGTCATGCTTTCCGGCGAAGTCTCCTATCGCGTCAACTACGGGAAGGACGACAGGGAAGCGAAGAAGCATCCTGAGGTCGGCGACCTCAATTTCACCGTTCGCGAGGCGCGGCCGCTTTCCGAGGCGCTTGCCGAGCTTTCCACGGGGCTCAGGATTCGGCTCAAGTACGACGATCCCGAACTGGCCGACAAGGCGGTGCGCATCAGGGAGGCCGTCATGAAGAGCCCTGGGCGGCTTCCCGTGCTTCTGGTAGTCGTCCATCCCGATGGCACGCAGGTAGAGGTCGATCTTGGTCCGTTCGCCCATGTTGCCGTCTCGGTCGGCTTCCTTTCGGAGCTCGCCAAGATCGTGCCGCAGGCCGACACGTCCTTCCGTCCGAACGACAAGGTCTATCTCGACCCGCCCGAGCGCAAGCCGTGGGAGCAGTAGCCAGGGGTGCAACTTTGCGCCTTTGCCACAGCGTTAAAAAATTGTCATTTTCCCCAACACGACCGCCAGGTTTTGTGATATAATATCTCAACACTTGACAAAGTGCAGTTGGGTGGATTGTATACTGGAGCAACCATGGCGAAAGTGAAGAAGGCCTTGAAGAAGGCCGCGAAAAAGCTGACAAAGAAGCTGTCGAAGAAGCCCGCGAAGGGCAAAAAGAAGTCTGTTTCGAAAAAGACTCCCGCGAAAAAGGCGGGGTCGAAGGCGGTCGCCGGGAAAAAACGCGACCAAAAGGCGAAGGTCGTCTCTCCGCGGCAGTCCCGCAAACGTGTCGACTCATTGGAGACTATTGGCGACGACCTACCCCCTGCCGAGCTTGACGACGGGTCGTTGGACGCCGATCTCCTGGCTGCAGAAGTCGAGCGCGAGGAGAACCAGGAGCGCGAGGAGGAGGCGAGGCCGGGAGAGGTCGAGGACACCGAATCCGCCATCCCGCAGCAGCCGCTGCCGAGTTTCGGCGCAGACGACACCGAGGCGGCGGAGACGATTCTCCCGTCGATGGAGGGGATGTCCATCCTCCGCGAGACGGAGCTGAACGACGTCATCCTCGACGTGAAGCGCCGCAGCGAGGCGAACGGTGGCTACATCACCTACGAGGAGCTGAACCAGATACTCCCGTCGAACATCGTCGACGCGATTCAGTCCGACCGCTATCTCAAGATCCTCGAGGCGCTGGGCGTCCAGGTCCTGCGCGAGGAGGACGTCAAGAAGTGGCTGGAGGCGAAGAGCCAGAAGGCGGCCGATCCGAAGGCGCGCGCCGCGGAGATGATCGAGGATCCGATCCGCATGTACCTCCACCAGATGGGCCAGGTGCAGCTCCTTTCCCGCGACGAGGAAGTCACGATCTGCCAGACCATCGAGGACGCCGAGGCGAAGACGAAGAACATGTTCAACAGGTTCCTCTTCGCCCCGAAGATGTACGCCGAGCAGCTTGACAAGCTCGAGGGCCAGTACGAGCGCTTCGACAGGATCGTCACCGACAAGTTCGACGAGAACCGCGATGCCTACATAGCGCTCATACCGGGTTTCCGCAAGCAGATCAAGGACGTGGAGGCGCGTCTCGCCGCGGCGAGTTCGAAGTACCTTTCCACGATCGCGAAGAAACGCCCGACCGCCGCCGAGGTGCGCGGCGCCGAGAAGAAGCTTGCGAACGCGCGCGCCGCGCTCAAGCAGTGTTTCATAGACCTGAGCTTCAAGCAGAAGGTCCTTGAGACGCTTTGCGCCGATGCCGACGAGCGCATCTACCTGCCGTACCGCGCTCTCGTCGCGAAGCAGTCGGCCCTCATGCAGGCCCGGCCGTCCAAGAAGCGCGACAACGACCTCGCGCAGATTCGCGAGAAGATGGCCCGTCTCGAGGCCAAGTTCGGCATGCCCGCGGAGGAGTTCATGACGACGTTCTCCGAATTGAGGCGCGTCCTCAAGGCAGGGCAGGTCGCGCGCACGAAGATGGTCGAGGCGAACCTACGCCTCGTCATCTCGATCGTGAAGAAGTACATGAACCGCGGGCTCTCGTTCCTCGACCTCATCCAGGAGGGCAATACCGGCCTCATGAAGGCGGTCGAGAAGTTCGAGTACAAGCGGGGCTACAAGTTCTCGACGTATGCGACATGGTGGATTCGCCAGGCGGCGACGCGCGCGATCGCCGACCAGGCGAGGACGATCCGCATCCCCGTGCACATGATCGAGACGATCAACAAGCTGATGCGCATCCAGAAGAAGCTCATCCAGAAACTCGGCCGAGAGCCGACCGAGACGGAGCTTTCCAAGGAGATGGGCCTCCCTGTCGAGCAGGTCAGGGCGGTCAAGAGGATGTCGCAGCAGCCGATTTCGCTGCAGTCGAAGGTCGGCGACAACGACGACGCGCACTACGGCGACTTCATCCCCGACCTCTCCAGCGAGAACCCCTTTGAAGTCACTGAGGGGCACCTTCTCAAGGAGCGTCTGAGGGACATACTGAACACGCTCACCGACCGCGAGCGGCAGGTAGTCGATTTCAGGTTCGGCCTGACTGACGGCTACAGCCGCACGCTCGAGGAAGTCGGTCGGCTGTTCAACGTCACGCGAGAGCGAATCCGCCAGATTGAGGCGAAGGCGCTCAGGAAACTACGCCATCCGAGCCGCATGAAGTCACTCGGAGACTACAGGAACGCATAAGCACAGAAAACAAGGAAGGATAAAACAATGAACTGTATCAGTGGAGCTCTTGAGCTGTTTAAGACGAATCCGTGTCCGGCCTGGACTCTTGCAATCGCCGCCTTCGTGGCGGGCATTCTCGTCGCCTGCGCGCTTTGCCGCATCTTTGGGCCGTGCCGCAAGGGCGAGGCCTGCAAGTTCGGCAAGAAGCAGGGCCAGAGGCGCCAGGACCGCGGTGAACCGAAGTTCGAAAAGACCCATCCCGCGCCTGCGGACGGATCGATCGAGATCTACGTCGGCAACCTCAGCTACGACCTCACCGAGGAGCAGCTCCGCAAGGAGTTCGAGGCCTACGGCAAGGTCACGTACGCCAGGATCATAACCAACCGCTACACCGGCAGGTCCAAGGGTTTCGGGTTCGTGCACATGCCCAACCGCGAGGAAGTCGATGCCGCGGTAAAGGCGCTCTCCGACAAGGAGATCCTCGGACGCCGGCTCAAGTGCAACGAGGCCAAGAATGTCGGCTAAGGCGCTTGTGGTGCTCGCGGACGGCTTCGAGGACGTCGAGGCCGTCACGGCGATAGACGTCCTCCGCCGCGGCGGAGTCGAGGTCGTTACCGCGGCCCTTGCGGGCGGTCCCGAGGTGCGCAGCGCCCATGGCGTCACGATGCTCGCGGACGCTCCTTTCTCGGAAGCGGAGAAGGACGATTTTGACGCGATAGTCCTCCCTGGCGGGGGCGAGGGGACCGACAACCTCAAGGCGTCGACTGCCCTTGCGGAACGGCTTCGCCGCCAGAAGGAGGAAGGGCGGCTCCTGTGCGCGATTTGCGCCGCGCCGCTCGTTCTCGTGGAGGCCGGAGTCCTTGAGGAAGGCCAGCATGTCACATGCTATCCCACGTGCTCGCTCGACCTTGACCGTCCCTGCGCGGGAGTCCCGGTCGTGGCCGACGGCAACGTTATCACGGGCCAGGCCCCCGGCGCGTCCATGCTGTTTTCTCTCGTAGTCCTCTCGGCGCTGACGGACGAGAAGACGGCCGCGAAAGTCGCCCGGGGAATGGTGACCGACGTCCTCGAGTGATGTCGCCATGTTCAGGCGGCTTTCGATAACGAGCTGGAAATTCCTCCTTGCGGGGAAGGGGCTTTCGTTTCGCACCGGTCAGTATTTCGGCGAGGCGATGCTCGTCGGGCTCGTTACTGGGTTCGTCGTGGTCGCCTTCCGCTACATGATCGATATCGGCGAGTCGCTGCTCATGGGCGCTTCTTGGCTCGCAGGCCGCCGCTGGATCATGATCTTCCTTCCGGCGCTTGGCGCGCTCGCGGGGTATGGTCTGATAAAGAGGTTTGCCAAGCTCGAGCATGCGCGCGGCACCGACAGCGCGATCAAGTCGTATCACCAGCATGGCGGCTACATCACTTCGACCGTGATCCCGATCAAGTCGGTCGCCTCGGTCCTGACCGTCGGTTCCGGCGGGTCGGCCGGCTACGAAGGCCCTGTGACGCTTATCGGCGCGGCTTGCGGCAGCGTGGTCGCGAGGTCGCTCAACCTCACCGTGCGCGCCCGCCGCATCTTGATGGCGTCAGGTCTCGCCGCCGGCATAGCGGCGCTTTTCCAGGCGCCGCTCGCTGGCGCGATCTTCGGGTTCGAGATCTTCTATTCGTCGAGCGACGTAGAGTATGAGACGGTCCTCCCTTGCTTCATCGCCGCGCCGATCTCCTACACGATCTACGCCTATTTCTTCGGGTGGCAGCCGCTTTTCGCCATGCCGCCCTGTGCCTACGAGAATGCGCTGCGCCTTCTCCCGTATTTCGCGCTCGCGCTTGTCATAACGTTTGGCGCGCGCTTCTACATCAGCTTCTTCCGTGGCACCGAGGAGACGTTCGCGAATCTCCGCATTCCCGGCTTCGCGAAAGTCGTCATCGGCGGTCTCGTCGTCGGGCTTCTCGGCTACTTCATCTTTCCAGGCGTGTATGGCGCGGGCTATCCGATCATTCGCCGCTGCCTCGTCGAGAACGGCAACGCGGTCGTCTTTCTCGCAATCTTCTTTCTGAACGTCGTCTCGACTTCGTTTACCGTCGGCTCCGGCGGCTCCGGTGGCATTTTCGCCCCGGCCCTTGTCTGCGGAGCGACGCTCGGCGCGGCGACGGGCCTTTTCTTTGCGCGCGTTCTGCCCGCGTCGTGGGGCGTGCATCCGTCGGCTTTCGCCCTGGTCGGCATGGCTGGATTTCTCGCGAGTTCCATAAGGATTCCAATGACTGCGATAGTCATGGTCGCGGAGATATCGGGCAACCACCAGCTACTCGCCCCGGCGATGTGGGTGTGCGGCATAGCGTTCTGGCTAAACAACGGCTGGTCCCTCTACAGGAGCCAGCCCCACAGCCGCGAGACATCGCCAGTCCACAGCGGCGAATAAATTTTGATATAATATCCAAACTATGAAGAACTGTTGCATATTTGCGGGCCAGGGTGCCCAGGTTCCGGGGATGGGCAAGGATTTTGCCGAGGCAGACGCCGAGGCGATGGCCTTGTTCGACAAGGCGAACGCCGTTCTCGGTTTCGACCTGAAGAAAGTCTGCTTCGAAGGTCCGGCAGAGGAGCTGACGAAGTCCAACATCTGCCAGCCGGCGATCTTCGTGACGAGCTACGCGGCGTATCTCGCGCTCCAGAAGCGCAGGCCGACGGAGTTCGCGTGCGCGGCAGGGCTCTCGCTTGGAGAGTGGGGCGCCTTGTGTGCCGCCGGAGTCCTCGACTTCGACTCGACGCTCAAGGTCCTCGAGGCGCGTGGCCGCTTTATGCAGGAGGCATGCGAGGCGACGCCTTCGGGCATGATTGCCATCGTCGGCGCGACGCCAGAACAGCTGAATGCGCTCTGTGAAAAGACTGGTTGCACGGTCGCCAACATAAATTCCGCCGCGCAGCAGGTTCTCTCCGGCTCGAAGGACGCGATTGCCGCGGCCGCTACGGTCGCCAAGGAACTTGGTATCAAGCGTGCGATTCCGCTTGCGACTGCCGGCGGCTTCCACTCGAAGTTCATGCAGCCGGCGCGCGAGAAGCTCGCCCCCATCCTCGATGGTATCGCCTTTTCCGCGCCGAAGTTCCCTGTGCTTTCCAATGTTACGGGCAAGCCCCATTCGTCGGATCCTGGCGAGATCAAGGCGACGATGCTCGAGCAGGTGACTGGCACGACGAACTGGGCGGCGGATGTCGAGGCGGCAAAGGCACTCGGCTGCGACTCGTTCGTCGAGTTCGGCCCTGGCAAGGTGCTCTCCGGGCTCGTGAAGAAGATCGACCCTGCACTCGCCACGACGAACGTCGCCGACCTCGCATCGCTCGACGCGACTGTCGCCGCGCTCGGCTAACCACTAATCACTAACCACACTAATCATTAAAGCTATGAACAACCTCAAGGGCAAAGTCGCAATCGTCACTGGCGCTGCTCGCGGAATCGGCGCGGCCATCGCAAAGAAGCTCGCCGAATGCGGCGCAGACGTCGCAATCTGCGACCTCAAGGAAGAATGGTGCGCCGAGACGGTCGCCGCGCTTGAGGCGGTTGGCGTCAAGGCCAAGGGCTACGGCGTCAATGTTGCGGTCTCGGCCGAGGTCGATGCGTGCGTGAAGCAGGTCATCGCGGACTTCGGCAAGGTCGACATCATGGTCAACAACGCCGGCATCACGAAGGACGGTCTTCTCATGCGCATGTCCGACGAGGATTGGGACGCCGTTCTCAACGTCAACTTGAAGGGCACGTTCCTCTTCACGCGCGCCGTATCGCGCCCGATGATGAAGAACAAGGCCGAGGACGGCACTCAGCTCGGCGGCTCGATCATCAATATCGCCTCCGTTGTCGGCATCATGGGCAATGCGGGGCAGGCGAACTACACGGCCTCGAAGGGCGGCGTAATCGCGCTCACCAAGACGACTGCGAAGGAACTCGGTAGCCGCAACATCCGCTGCAACGCTGTCGCGCCCGGCTTCATCCAGTCGAAGATGACCGACGTCCTTCCCGACGACGTCAAGAAGGCCTACATGGACACGATCCCGCTCAAGCGCTTTGGCACGGCCGAGGACATCGCCAAGGCGGTGGCGTGGCTCGCTGGCGACGAGACGGCGTATGTCACCGGCCAGATCATCTCCGTCAACGGAGGAATGATTGGCTAAGTTCGACATGTCGCGGTGAAAGCAGAAGCGTAACCGCTTTGGATTCCGTCTTCCGGCTGCGTGAAATGGCATAACACGCGCATATTTTGAAAACACGATAAAGACATGGCAGAGACAAACGAGTACCGCGAGCAGCGTCTCGCCTCGATGCAGGCGCTGAAGGAAATGGGTTACGAGCCCTACGGCTGCAAGTACGACCACATCGACCTCAAGGTCGTCAGGGAGACTTTCGAGGAGGGGAAGCCGGTCCGTGTCGCGGGTCGTCTCCTCATGATCCGCCGCATGGGCAAGATGAACTTCTGCACCATGAACGACGGCACCGACCGCTTCCAGCTGATCTTCAAGCGCGACGAGCTTTCCGAGACGGCGTTCGCCGCCTTCAAGCAGCTCAACCTCGGCGACATCATCGGCGCGGAGGGCGTTCTCTTCACGACGCAGAAGGGCGAGAAGTCAGTCGTCGTCAAGGAGTGGACGATGCTCGCCAAGGCGCTCGAGCAGCCGCCTGAGAAGTTCCACGGTCTCGCCGACCAGGAGGAATGTTACCGTCGCCGCTATGTCGACCTCATGACGAACGACGAGTCGCGCCAGCGCTTCTTCACGCGTTCCAAGCTCATCATGGAGATCAGGAAGTACCTCTGGGACAAGGGGTTCGTCGAGGTCGAGACGCCTATTCTCCAGGACCAGGCGGGCGGTGCGGCCGCAAAGCCGTTCTTCTCCCACTTCAACGCGCTCGACAAGGACTGTGTGATGCGCATTGCGCCCGAGCTCTACCTCAAGCGCCTCCTCGTCGGCGGCATGAACAAAGTGTTCGAGCTCGGCAAGGACTTTCGCAACGAGGGCATCGACCGCACGCACAACCCCGAGTTCACCGTCTGCGAGATCTACGAGGCGTATGGCGACCGCACGTCGATGGAGGCGATCATGGAAGGGCTCCTTCCGCACCTCTGCGACAAGGTCATCGGCACTCGCAAGGTCGCATATGGCGACAAGGGCGATGTCATCGACTTCAATCCGCCTTACCGCCGCGTCGCCTACAAGGATCTCGTCAAGGAGCTCATGGGCGACGACTGGTTTGAACTTGATTTCCCGACGCAGCTTGAGAAGGCAAAGGCGAAAGGCCGCGAGACTGACACCAACCTCGAGCTCGACGGCGTGACGACCGAGCTGATGCTTACGCACGAGGTCTACGACAAGCTCATCGAGCGCAATCTCATGCAGCCGACTTTCGTGACCAGGATTCCGCACGAGTTCGTTCCGCTCGCCAAGGCGTGCAAGGACGATCCCTCGCTTGTGGACGTCTTCGAGTTCGTCGTCGCCGGTCGCGAACTATGCCCGGGGTACACCGAGCAGAACGACCCCTTGGAACAGCGCAAGGCGCTCGAAAACCAGGCGGGCGAGGACACGGAGAAGATCGACGAGGACTTCATCTCGGCGCTCGAATGCGGCATGCCCCCGACTGGAGGCCTCGGCTTTGGCGTCGACCGTCTCGTCATGTTCCTCACCGGAACTGACTCGATCCGCGACGTCGTCCTCTTCCCCCAGATGAAGAAGGCGTAGCCCCACCTGATTTTTGCCTTCGCGCTTCTATTGCCGAGCGAGTGGATTTTTGCTATACTTTACGGCGTGAAGAAATCTTCTTGCAAAGTCAAGTATCGCCGGATTCTCCTTAAGCTTTCCGGCGAGGTGCTCGGCAACAAGTCTACGGGCGAGTGCATCGACCCGAAGAATCTTGCTTTTATGGCCGAACGCATCAAGAAAATCCACGCGATGGGAGTGGAAGTCGGCATTGTTCTTGGCGGCGGCAACATCTTCCGCGGGCTCACTGGCGCGGGGAAGGGCGTCAACCGCGTCACCGGCGACTCGATGGGCATGCTCGCGACTATCATCAACGCACTTGCGATGATGAACGCGCTTGAGTCTATCGGTGTGCCGACGCGCGTGATGACGGCGATCGAGATGCCGAAGCTTGCAGAGCCCTTCATCCAGCGCCGCGCTCTCAGACATTTCGAGAAGGGGCGCGTCGTAATATTCGGCGGCGGCACTGGCAACCCGTATTTCTCGACCGACTCCGCGGCCGCGCTCAAGGCGAGCGAGATTGGCGCGGACGCGCTTCTCAAGGCGACGAAGGTCGACGGCATCTACACGGCGGATCCGAAGAAGGATCCTACTGCCAAGAAGTACGGCACGCTCAAGTACGAGACGGCGCTTGAGAAGCGCCTCAAGGTGATGGACTCGGCCGCCTTTGCGCTCTGCATGGACAACAACATCCCGATCGTCGTGTTCGACTTCTTCGACCCCAAGGCGCTCGAGGGCGTTGTGCGCGGGAAGACGGTCGGCACGGTCGTGAGTTGAGAGTTGAAAGTTGAAAGTTCAAAGTTTAAAGTTTAAAGTTGAAAAGACTGGAGTAAAAAATGGAAACGGTACAGGAAGTTTTGAACGACGCGACGGCGAAGATCGGCAAGAGCTTTGACACGCTCAAGTCGCAGTTCGCGGGTCTCAGGACCGGCAAGGCCAGCCCCGCGATGGTCGACCAGATCAAGGTCGACTACTACGGCTGCCCGACGCCGATCAAGAACCTCGGCACCATCTCTACGCCCGAGCCACGCCAGATCAAGATCGCCCCGTTCGACCCGACGGTTCTCGATGCGATGAACAAGGCGATTCTCGCCGCCAACATCGGCGTCACTCCCCAGACCGACGGCAAGGTCCTCAGGATCACGGTCCCCGAGCTCAACGAGGAGCGCCGCAAGGAGATCGTCAAGGTTGCGAAGACCCAGGCCGAGGCCCAGAAGGTCGCCATGCGCAACGTCCGCCGCGACGCGAACGACGCCGTCAAGAAGCTCGAGAAGGACAAGAAGATTTCCGAGGACGACATGAAGCAGGGGCTCGACAAGATCCAGAAGGCGACCGACGACGGCATCGCCAAGATTGACGCCGAACTCAAGGCCAAGGAAGCCGAAGTAATGGCGGTTTGACATTTAGGAGGTTAAGATGGCAGACGACAACATGAAGCCCGTAGCCGGTTCGGTGCCGCCGCCCGCGAATCCAATCGCGAAGCCGCGCGCATCCACGCTTAAGCTCAAGCCGGTAATAAGAAAGCCGACCATCGGCGGCGCCACGGGTCTTTCTAAGCCCGGCCTTCGCCCCGGGATGAAGCTCCCGACGCAGCCCCCTGCCGCCAAGAGCGAGCCGGCAGTCGCGGCACCTGCTGCCGAGCAGCAGCCAGGCGCGCTGGAGCAGCTCAAGACCGTCACCCAGAAGCTAAAGGGCGTCACCCAGGAGATTCCCCAGCAGGCGATTCTCCGTAAGACCGGCATAATCGCCGATCAGGACCTCACCGAAGCCCAGAAGCAGGCGTCCAAGTCGAGGACAGCGCGTATTTCGCTCTCCGACGCGCTTGGCGTCGCGCCCGTGCAGAACGAGGCGGCGCCAATCAAGACAATCCGCATCAAGCGTCCCGACGCGATTGCGAAGCCGCCGACGGCAGCTCCTTCGTCCGCCGCTCCTGCGGCCCCTGCCCCTGCGGCCGAGGCGCCTGCAGAGCCGTCCTCCTCCTCCGCTACGATTACCCAGCGCAAGACGCTCAAGATCGCCCGTCCTGGCGCGGTCCGTCCTTCCGGCAAGTTTGGCATCAAGAAGCCGGGTGCGACCGCTCCTGCGGCTCCCGCCGCTCCTGCCGCTAATGGCGCGCCAGCTGAAGGCGGAGACGTGGCCGACATCCCGGACATTCCCGATATGCCCGCGAACGCCGCTCCTGCTGCCCCTGCCGCGGCACCGGTGCCGGCGAACGCCGTCCCCTCGCTTTCCAAGGGCGCGACGATTACGGGAATAATCTTCCAGCTCGCCGCATGCGTCGTCATAGGCGCACTTGCGTATTTCCTCTACCTTGACGCCAAGCTGCCTCTTTTCTGCGGCGGTTGTGGCTGGGGTCAGTGAGGCGCTTCATCGCCATAGCAAGGACGACGGCTCTCGAGATTCTCGCGGAGCCGTTGTCGCTTCTCGTACTGTCGGCGTCGCTTGCGCTCGCCGTCCTCGCCCCTGCGTTTCATTACCATCAGTTCGGCGAGCCCTCGCGCATGGCGCGCGACGCAGGGCTTTCCGCGCTTTTTGTCGGCGGCCTAATGTTTGCAATCGTCGGCGCCGTTCGGTCTGTGCGTCGTGAATTCGAGAGCGGAACGGCCGCAGTCGCGCTTTCTCATCCCGTCACGCGTGCGCAGTTCCTCATGGCGAAGGCGTGCGGCACATACGCCGCGTTCTTGCTCTTCGCGTTCGTGCTCGGCTCCGTAACGGCGGTGATGGTGAACGGCTCCCTGATCGGCGCCGCCGTTGCGAAGAAGACAGGCGACATTCCGAGGATATGGGGCGTGTCGTACGCCTGCGGTGTCGCAAGCTTCGTGCTTCCCTATGTCGTCGGGGCCTTGTTCAACCGTTTTTTCAGGTCCAGGTTCGCGCTTTCCGCGTTCATGACGGCGATTTGTATTGCGCTTGCGTCGCTCTTCTACCGTCCGTCCGCCTCGCTTTTACGTCTTGTGCCGGCGGTCGTGCTCCTTCTCCTGCCGGCGGCGTTCTTCTCAATGGCCGCGACATCGGCGGCGGCATTGCTCAAGACGAACGCCGCGAGCGCCGTGTGCGCGTTGCTCGCCGCCGCCTTCCTTCCATTCGCGGGCAACTACTGCCTTTCCAACGCGCTCGCTGGAGACGGGGTCATCCCCTGGGCTTATGTTGCGATGGCGGCGATAGCGGCTCTTCCCGCGATCGTGGCGGCTGCCGTCATCGGATCTATAGTCTCGCCGTCAAATAACACATAGCGCAACGACTTTCAACCTTTCAACTTTTCTACTTTTCAACCTTTCAACCTTTCAACTTTTCAACTTTTCAACTTCTAAAAAGGATACCCATGAAACAACCTTGCAGCATCAATGTCCGTTCCGTTTCCGCGGCCTTCGCGGTCCTTTCGATTTTCGCAACGTTTGCGGTGGATGCCGCGAAGACGCCCGAGGAAGTGGCAAGGGATAAGCACTATCCGGCACGCTACTGCTCCGGTGCCGAGACGCGCGAGGAAATTGCCGCGCTCATCGAGGAGCTTTGGCACAAGGAGTCGCCGGCCGATACAAAGATATGGCCCGAGGGCAAGATTCCCATGAAGGCGGGCGACGCCCCGATAAAGAACTGCGAGGACGAGCTTTGGCAACGCAACCTCGTCGTAACGGATGTAAACGATCCGTATTTCAGGTTTTTCCCCGCGCCCGGCGACGGGGCTAAGCCGGTCGTCGTGATTCTTCCCGGCGGCGGCTATGTCCGTCTCGGCCTCAACAAGGAGGGGTCAGAGATTGCGGAATGGCTCAATTCGCTCGGCTTCTCCGCCGCGGTTCTTCTCTATCGCGCTCCAAACCAGCGCGATGCCGCGCTTTGCGACGTGCAGCGCACGATAGGGCTTCTGCGCCGTGACGCCGCGAAGTACTCTATCGATCCCGGCCGCGTCGGTGTCATCGGCTTTTCCGCTGGAGCGAACCTCACGGTGCGCGCCGCGACGAACTGGCGCAAGCGCCTCTATGCGTGTGTCGACGATGCCGATGATTTCTCGTGCCGTCCTGATTTCCAGATGCCGATATATCCGTGGGATCTTCGCACGAGAAAGGATTCGTCGACTCCGTGGAAGGGCTGCCGCACTATGGAGATCCGCCCCGAATACCCTGTTGACTCCGAGACTCCCCCTGCGTTTCTCGCGCAGTCGATCGACGATTTCTGCGACGTGAATACGACTGTCGCATACGACTGGCGCTTGCGGCAGGCGGGAGTCGATTCCACCGTGAAGATCTACCCGAACGGCGGCCACGGCTACGGGCTCCGCCGTCTTGGCAACTCGGTCGACACATGGTCGTCCGAGGCCGCGGAATGGCTCGGGCGGTTCGTCCGTCCTCAGAAAAGGTTCT
>Ga0265300_10002340_pt1 | contig 16541 bp, 10 predicted proteins | sample AusTroGonzalo_MG_FD_193482 | JGI IMG/M metagenome (GOLD analysis project Ga0265300, IMG submission 193482) | Bovine rumen microbial communities from tropical cattle in Woodstock, Queensland, Australia - Gonzalo_03 | ecosystem: Host-associated > Mammals > Digestive system > Stomach > Rumen ...
CAAGGACTGGTTCTGGGGCAGCGCCGGTATCTTCGGCCCCGAAATCGCCGGTGCCGAGGAATGGCAGTACATTGCCGACAACAACAAGGACTTCGGCTACAACGCCGGCATGTCCCTCACCGGAAAAGTCGTTTTCCGTCCCCTCTACAAGAAGGAGAACTCCAGCCTGCACATCGGCTTCGCCGGTTCCTACCGTACTCCGAAGGCCAGCGCCGAGAAATATGGCACCTATCGCGCCAGCGCCCGCAACTCCACCAGCATCAACCGCAAGAAGTATCTGGACACCAACGACCTCGCCGGTTATGACCACAACCTCCTGTGGACCGTGGAACTCGCCGGTCACTACAAGGGCCTGCGCTACGAAGCCGCCTACATCCAGGACAACGTGAAGTTCAAGGCCGATGCCGCCGATCCCGCACCCAAGAAGTTCTGGGGCTGGTACGCCCAGGCCGGCTACCTCCTGTTCGGCGGTAACCAGCGTTACGACGCCAACGGCGGCAAGTACACCAAGATCAAACCCGGCAAGAAGTGGGGAGACATCGAGCTGTGCGCCCGCTACGAGTACTGCAACCTGAACAGCGGCATGGTCTTCGGCGGCGCCGCCGAGGCTTACGCCCTGGGTCTGAACTACTGGGTCACCAACAACGTGAAGATGCAGGTGAACTACCAGTTCAACAACAACGACCGCTACGCCAACGGCAAGAACAAGCTCTTTGTGGGCCTGGACGACAATGGCGAGCCCACCAAGGACTACGCCAAGGTCGTTACCGCCAAGGGTAAGGCCGGTGTGGACTACCACATGATCTCCGTCCGTTTCGAAATTGACTTCTAAATCTTGACAGCCTTATGAAAAAACTCATTATAGCTTCCGTGGCCATCCTGATGGCCCTCAGCGCCTGCGTTAAGGACGGTATCTATCCTTATGCATCCTTCTCCGGTCTGGAGAACACCATCGCTTACAACGAGAACGACGACGTGACCGTCACCGTCAAGGCATCGGCCCTGATGGACATCACCGAGATCAACCTCATCTACACGGTCAACCAGGGCGAGCCCAAGACCGTAGCCATGACCCTGAGCGGCAAGAAATACACCGCCGTCATCCCCAAGCAGGCCATGGACGCCGTCGTGACCTACTATGTCGAGGCGAAGACGGCCGATGCCGTCACCACCTCCGCCGTCGCCACCTACACCGTGGGCGTGATCCCCATCGACTTCACCCCGCTGAAGCTCAACGAGCTCAACGGTAACGACAAGTTCATCGAAGTGTACAACTCCGGTACCAAAGACATCGACATGAAGGGTGTCTATATCGAGAAGGACGGCGCCGTGAAGTGGACTGCCGCCGACGGCGCTGTCTTGAAGGCCGGCAAGTTCATGCTGCTGTACAGCTCCGACGTAACCGTGACGGGCGGTGCCCAGGAAGGCTACGACCCCACCCTCGTCTTCTCCGGCGGTCTGTCGGCCAAGAAGGCTGTGCGCGTGCAGCTGTTCGACCCCAAGGGCAACAGCCTCGATGACTTCAACCTCGTCACCGTGAAGAAGACGGCTCCGGCTTCCTACTCCCGCGTTCCGGACGGTTCCGGCGACTGGAACTTCACCGATGCCACCCCCGGCGCCAAGAACGCCAGCGGCAACGACCCCGTGTTTTAATGAAACCCTTTTAAACATTTAATATACATATGGCAGAACTTAAAATTGGCGAGATCAGCAAGCCTCGCTTCGAATTCCGCAGCTTTGGACAGTGCTTCTGTGAGGCACACAAGCGCATGGCACGTCTGAGTGTCCCCGTTCCCGAGAAAGTGTGGGAGCGTACCAGCGACGAGATTTACATCATCAGCGCTAAGAACGACATCAACAACACCAAGATCCGTGATGGCAAGATGGACATCAAGACCTACGTGCAGACAGTTGACGGTTTCGAGCAGTGGAACCCCCTGATGAAGGGTGAATTCCCCATCTCCAAGGAAGTCCTGGAGAAGGAAGTCTTCCCCGCCTTCATGGTGGAAATGCCCAAACTCACCAAAGACACCTATACCTTCGAGGAGTTCATCGCCATGGTGAAGGCCTGCCCGGACCTCGCCGCCGTGCGTGTACACAAGCAGCGCTTCGGTTACATGGTGAACAACACCATCTGCGAAGTGGGCAACGTGCTCATCAACGGCGCCAAGGTGGTCACCATCAACTCCGAGTCCACCGAAATCGAGGATATCAAGAAGACCGTCGCCGACTGCCACCTGGAAGGCGTTGAGAACATCAACTACCTGCAGGCCATTAAGCGTGTGATCGGCATGAGTGACAAACCCTTAGCAAACGAATAAGCCATGGCACAGGAAATTGAAAAGAAATTCTTGGTAAAGGGCGACTTTAAGGCCGATGCCTTCAAGGCCACCCGCATCACGCAGGGCTACCTTTCCTCCGTGCCGGAGCGCACCGTGCGCATCCGCGTGAAGGGCGACAAGGGCTTCATCACCATCAAAGGCATTGGCAACGCCTCCGGCGCCGCCCGCTTTGAGTGGGAGAAGGAAATCCCCGTGGAAGAGGTCAAGTCCCTCCTGGAGCTGGCCGAACCCGGCGTGATCGACAAGACCCGCTACCTGGTGAAGAACACCGACGGCAAGCACACTTGGGAAGTGGACGAGTTCTACGGCGACAACGAAGGCCTTACCGTGGCCGAGGTTGAACTGGAGGACGAGAACGAGCCCTTCGACAAACCCGCCTGGCTGGGCGAGGAAGTCACCGGCGACCCCAAGTACTTCAACTCCATGCTTATGAAGAACCCTTATAAGAACTGGAAGTAATCCTATGGCAACAGATACGACAAAGGCGGTATTCGACCCGCTGGACATGAACAACTACAAGATCGAGAAACTGCCTAAGATGCAGAAATCGAAGTTTGAAGTGTGGATGGCCCGTCTGGGCGGTCCGCTGGCCATTATCGCCTTTGTCTGGATCTGTTGGTTCTGTCACTTTGGCTTCATTGAAAACCTGGACCAGAGCGCCCTTGCCGCCGCGGCCCAGAAACGCCTCGATGCGCTTGGCCTGGACGGGTTCATCCGCGCCAACTACGCCATGCTGGGCATCTTTGTCGCCAGCCTCATTCTCTGGATGACGGAAGCCATCCCCAATTACCTGACCTCCCTCATCCTCATTTTAGGCGTGGTGCTGTTCAACGTAACCACGCAAAAGGAAGCCCTGGCCCAGCTGGGCCACCCGGTGATGTGGCTGAATATCCTCAGCTTCGTGCTGGCCTCCATGCTGGTGAAGACTCGCTTCGCCAAACGCCTGGCGCTGGCCTTCGTCATCAAGTTCGGCCGCAGCGCCAAAGGCGTGCTGTGGAGCTTCCTGCTGATTAACCTCGTACTGAGTGCCTTCATATCGGCCACCACCGTGAAGGCCACCATCATGCTCCCCATTTTCATGGTCATTTGTGCCATCTATGGGGCCAGCGACGGCCAGCGTAACAACTTTGGCCGCAACCTCGTGATCCAAAACCTGTTCCAGGTTAATATCGGCGCCAATGCCTTCTACACGGGCAGCGGAGCTCACCTGTTAGCTATCTCCCTCATTGCCGGCTTTGTCGGCACCTGCGATTTTGGTTATGCCGACTGGTTAGTGGCAGTGGGCCCGATGAGCGTGATTATCCTCGTCGTGGGCCTGTTGCTCGGCATGTATGTATTCTTCCCCATGAAAAAAGAGGAGCAGGTCCCGCAGATTGAGGGAGGTATCGACAGGTTGAAGGCCGAGCTGGCCGAAATGGGGCCGATGAGCCACCAGGAGTGGCGTGCCGTGGGGATTTTCCTCGTGGTGCTCTTCCTGTGGATCACCAAGGGAACCTTCCACGAGATTGACGAGACCATCGTCGCCCTCATCGGCGCCCTGCTTGCCCTCATCCCGGGCGTAGGCGTGGTGAAGTGGAACGACGTGGACATTCCCTGGCACCTGATGCTCTTCAGCGCCGGTGCCTATACCCTGGGCAGTGGCCTCAACGCCACCGACCTTCCCAACACCATGGTGAACGCCGCCTTCGACTCCCTGGGCATCACCGCCGACACCCCGTTCTGGGTGCTGTACGTGATTCTGACGTTCCTGATGATGTATTCCGGCCTGGTCTTCCAGTCCAAAACCATCCGCACGATGGTGTTCGTACCCATCGCGCTGGGCGTGGAGAAGCGTTTCGGCTTCCCGCCCATGAGCCTGGCCCTTCCGGTGTCCATGCTCATCGAGCACTGCTACGTGCTCCCCTTCAACAGCAAACCCGCGGCGCTGCTGTACACCACCAATCAGTACAGTATGACCGACGCATTCAAATATGGCATCACCATGATGACCTTCTCCTGGGTACTGATTCTCGTCTTCGGAGAAACAGTATTGAAGTGGTTACATATCACTCCTGGGTTATTCTAAACGTTTTTTGTTTATATTTGCATTGACATGAACATCGATTGGGTTTTGATTTTCCGGCTGGTCGCCGCCGGATTACTGGGCGGCGTCATTGGCTTGGAGCGGGAATTCCGCGCCAAGGAGGCCGGTGTGCGCACACACTTCATCGTAGCTTTGGGCAGTGCCCTGTTCATGATTATCTCCGAATTCGCCTTTGAAGGGAAGCAGCACGACGCCGCCCGTGTGGCCGCACAGGTCGTGTCCGGTATCGGCTTCATCGGCGCCGGTGTCATTATCTTCCAGCGCAATGTGGTGCGCGGTGTCACCACCGCCGCCGGCCTGTGGGTGGCCGCAGCCATCGGCCTTGCCTGCGGTGACGGGATGTACCCCGTGGCCATCGCCGCCACCCTCCTCACCGTTTCCTGCCTGGAGATGATGCACTTTGTGAACCTGCATTACAGCGAGAAGGTGGTAGACCTTACCCTGGTCCCCGACAAGCCCTTCGACCTCCCTACCTTACCTACTAAACTGAAAAACCAACGCGTCAACGTAGAATCCTATTCCATCTCCGGCGGAAAAATCCATCTCTCCCTCCGTCTCCGCCAGCGGGATTACCTGAACACTATTAAAACTTTGATGGACTCTCTGGAGGGTTTCAACATTGAAGAGATGAATTAACCACACAGACACTAATCACTCACAAAAACTATGACCTACTTATTCTACTTAGTTCCGTCAGCAGCGGTGCTGGCGCTCCTGTTCGCCTGGATCTTCTTCAGGCAGATGATGAAAGAGAGTGAAGGAACCGTTACCATGAAAGAAATCGCACAGTACGTGCGGGAGGGCGCCATGGCGTACCTCAAACAACAGTACAAGATTGTCATCATAGTCTTTGCCGTGCTGGCCGTGCTCTTCGCCGTGCTGGCCTATGGCTTCGGGGTCCAGAACCCCTGGGTGCCCTTCGCCTTCCTCACCGGCGGCTTCTTCAGCGGCCTGGCGGGCTTTGTGGGCATGAAAACGGCCACCTATGCCAGCGCCCGTACCGCCAACGCCACCATGCGCAGCCTCAACTCCGGCCTGAAGATCGCCTTCCGCAGCGGCGCCGTCATGGGTCTCACCGTGGTGGGCCTGGGCCTGCTGGATATTGCCATCTGGTGGCTGGTGCTGAACGCCTTCGTGCATGAAGCCAGCGAGGCACAGACGCTCGTCGTGATTACCACCACCATGCTCACCTTCGGCATGGGTGCCTCCACGCAGGCCCTCTTCGCCCGCGTGGGCGGCGGTATCTATACCAAGGCGGCCGATGTTGGGGCCGATATCGTGGGTAAAGTAGAGCAGGACATCCCGGAGGATGACCCCCGCAACCCCGCTACCATCGCCGACAACGTGGGTGACAATGTGGGCGACGTCGCCGGCATGGGCGCCGACCTGTACGAGAGTTACTGCGGCTCCATCCTGGCCACAATGGCACTGGGGGCATCGGCCTTCTTTGCCGAAGGCACGGCCGTCCAGCTGCGGGCCATCCTGGCCCCGATGACCATCGCCGCCATCGGCGTGGTACTGTCCATCCTGGGCATCTACGTGGTGCGCACGAAGGAAGGCGCCTCCCTGAAGGACCTGCTGGGCTCCCTGAGCCGCGGCACCAACCTCTCGGCCGTGCTCATTGCCGTATTCTCCTTCGGCATCTTCTGGCTGCTGGGCTTCCCCAACTGGTGGATGCTGGCCCTGAGCGTGGTGAGCGGCCTGCTCGCCGGCGTAATCATCGGCAAAGTCACGGAGTACTATACCTCCCATTCCTATAAACCTACGCAGAAACTGGCCGAAAGCTCGCAGACCGGTCCCGCCACCGTCATCATCAACGGCGTGGGCCTGGGCATGATCTCCACGGCCGTGCCGGTGGTCACCATCTGCGTGGCCATCCTGCTGGCCTACGGCTTCGCCACGGGCTTCGTCTTCAGCGTGGACACCCTCAGCCATGGCCTGTACGGCATTTCCATCGCCGCGGTGGGCATGCTCTCCACCCTGGGCATTACCCTGGCCACAGACGCCTACGGCCCCATCGCCGACAATGCCGGCGGCAACGCGCAGATGTCCGAGCTGGATCCTTCCGTGCGCGAGAAGACCGACATCCTGGACTCCCTGGGCAACACCACCGCCGCTACCGGAAAGGGCTTCGCCATCGGCTCTGCAGCCCTCACCGCCCTAGCCCTGCTGGCTTCCTACATCGAGGAAATCAAGATCGGCCTGGGTCATATCGGCAAGCACGTTCTGGAGATCGGGGACCGCACGGTGGACACAGTATCGGCCACCATCATGGACATCGTGGATTACTACGACATCACCCTCATGAACCCGATGGTGCTGGTGGGCGTGTTCGTAGGCGCCATGATGGCCTTCCTGTTCTGCGGTCTCACGATGAACGCCGTGGGCCGCGCCGCCGAGAAGATGGTGGTGGAAGTCCGCCGCCAGTTCCGCGAGATTGCGGGCATCCTGGAAGGCAAGCAGCGCCCGGACTACACCTCCTGCGTGCGCATTTCCACCAAGGCTGCCCAGCATGAGATGATATTCCCGTCCCTGCTGGCCATCATCGTCCCCATGCTGGTGGGCGTGGTACTGGGCCCTGCGGGCGTGATCGGCCTGCTCGCCGGCGGCCTGGGCGCAGGCTTTGTGCTGGCCATTTTCCTGGCCAATTCCGGCGGTGCCTGGGACAATGCCAAGAAGTATGTGGAAGAAGGCCACTTCGGCGGCAAGAATTCCGCCTCCCATCACGCCACCGTGGTGGGCGACACCGTGGGCGACCCGTTCAAGGACACCTCGGGCCCTTCCCTGAACATCCTCATCAAACTGATGAGCATGGTTTCGATTGTGATGGCGGGCCTCACGGTTATGCTGCACTAGATGCGGCATCATGCGTGACACTTAGCATACTGATTAACAATCTCTTAGCACAACAGACGGGTGGTAAAATCGCACCCGTCTGTTGTGCTAAACAGTTGCAACATAACATGTTAAGCGCCACGGGCAACCTTGCCATTTTTTTTGTATCTTTGCACTCTTATGAAAGCACGGCAAGTACTGATATTCTTTTTGGGTGTATTCGCTTTAATGGGCATGCTGTGGCTGGCAGTGCCGGCCGACGGTGTTCCGCTTGGGCCGGTGACGCTTCGTTTCGCCTCCTATGAGCGTACCCTGCGCGACGCCAGTGAGCACAAAGTGGACGTAGACTCGGTGCTGACGGGCGTAGCCAACCGCTTCAAGATGAAGGACGACACCCTGCAGTTCTACCGCCGTTTCTTCTATGAGAACCCGGACCGCATCTACCTCCCGGGCAACGACTATCGCTTCTTCGACGGCATCTTCCGCGAAATGGAGCGTGCGAAGGCCCAGGGCCGCACGGTGCGTGTCGTGCACTACGGAGACTCCCAGATTGAACTGGACCGCATCTCGCAGGACCTCCGCGAGGCCTTGCAGGACAAGTTCGGCGGCAAGGGCACGGGCTTCTTCCCGGCCCTGAGCAACGTACCATCGGCCAGTATCTATAAGAGCGCCAGCGGCGCTTTCGTGCAGTACACCATGTACGGCGACTCCACCACGGTGCGCGCCGGGCACAACCGTTACGGCATGCTGGCCCAGGTGGTTCAGCTCACCGGCGGCGGCACCATCACCCTGCGCGGCACCAAAAACAAGAACGCCCGCGAGGGCGTGAAGACCTTCAGCACCGTGAGTCTGCTCTACGGCAAGGCCAGCCAGGGCTTCGAGGTGCGCGCCGTGTCCGACACCCTGAAGCCGAAGGTGGAAAAGAGCGTGGGCGAAGGCGGCGCCACCCTCGTCACGTGGACCTTCCCGCGTGCGGTGGAGAAGGCATCCCTCCGCATCAGCGGCAGCGCCGAGATTTATGCAGTGGGGGCCGATGGCGACGCGGGCGTCGCTGTGGACAACGTCCCGCTGCGCGGCTGCTCCGGCACCATCTTCCACCGTATTTCGAAACCCCTGATGACAGACAGCTTCGCCCTCACGGACACGCGTCTGATCATCCTCCAGTTCGGCGGCAACTACATGCCTGTCGCCCGCAATACCCAGGTTATCGAGCAGTATCAGGAGCAGATTGCCCGGGAAGTCCAGTATTTCCACGAGGTAGCGCCCCAGGCCCGCATCCTGTTCATCGGCCCGTCCGACATGGGCAAGAGCGTGAACGGCCGCATCGTCACCTGGCCCAACCTCCCCACCCTGGTGGATTCCCTCAAATCGACGGCGCTCGCCAACGACGCCGCCTACTGGGACCTCTTCCGCATGATGGGCGGTGAGAATTCCATGGGACAGTGGGTGAAGCATCGGCCCGCCTATGCCGGCCCGGACTACATCCATTTTACGGCCGATGGTGCCCGCAAGGTGGGTGAAACCCTGAGTCAGTCCTTCCTGACCTGCTACGACTTCTACCAGCTCAGGAAAACCTATTCCCAGAAGAAGGTGCAGGAGGCCATGCGTCCATGAAGCGGCTTTTAATCGGCCTTCTATTCCTGCTGGCTTTCCTCCCCTCCGGCGCGCGCGTCCCGCACTATCCTTTCGTGCGGGCCGACTTGAACGTGCTCGAGATGCCCGCGGGGGCGTCCCCCACCTACGACATCTTCCTGCGCAAGCTGGATACGCTCATCCGCACGGGCGGCACCGACCTCCGCGTGCTGCATGTGGGCGGTTCGCACGTGCAGGGCGGCACCTGGACCGACCGGCTGCGCCGCGACTTCCTGAGCCTGCGCTACGGCGCCGACGGCGGACGTGGTCTGGTGTTCCCTTTTTCGGCCGCCGGCACCAATACGCCTTCCAGCTACAGCAGTTCCTATGCCGGCAACTGGGAAAGCGCCAGCTGCCTGAAGCCGCACGACACCACCCTGGGCCTCACCGGGATGGCGGTGACGGCGAAGGATACGTCGGCCCGGGTAGTGATTGACCTGCTGCCCCGCGAGTCGCACATGCTGCAGCAGCGCTATACCTTCGACCGGGTGGATGTGCTGGGAGAAGGCACGCTGGAGCCCGTGCTCCTGCTCAACAAGAAAGACACTTTGAGGGGCATCGACGGCCATTTCGTGCTCCCTTACTATACCGACTGGATCCAGCTGGGCTTCACCGGCAGCGGCCACTATACGCTGCGCGGGCTGTACCTGGACAAGAGCAACCAGGGCTTCAGCCTCATGGAAGCGGGCGTGAACGGCGCCTCCACCACCGCGTGGCTGCGCTGCGACCTGTGGGAACAGGACCTGCGCCGCGTGATGCCGGACCTGGTGATCTTCTCGATCGGCATCAACGATATCCAGGGGGCCGATTTTGACGTACGTCGCTTCAAGGAGCACTACCGTGAACTGGTGAAGGCGGTTCGCCGCGTGAACCCGTACTGCGCCATCCTGTTCAGCGGCATCAACGACAGCTGGCGCCGGAAGGATATCAACAACCACACGGCCGCGGCCGAGCAGGCCTTCCGCGAACTGGCGAAGGAGTGCACGGGCGTGTTCTGGGACTGGTACCGCGTGATGGGCGGCTACGGCTCCATCGTGCGCTGGCAGGAAGCCGGCCTGGCGCAGGCCGACAAGATTCACCTGACCCCCGCCGGCTACAAATTGGTGGCCGACCTGATGTTTGACGCAATTTTAGATAGTTATAGCAAGACCAAATGAGCATGTGGGACGTCATAAAGGACTTTTTGGTGAACCTGTTCTCCTTTGACCAGGCGCACCCGCTGCTGTTTACCCAGTTCTACTTCTGGGCCTTCTTTGCACTGGTATTTGCTGTATTCACGCTGTTCCATTCCAAGGCGCTGCTGCGCAACGGCTACCTCTTTGCCATGTCGCTGTTCTTCTATTACAAGACGAGCGGCGTGTTCCTGGCCCTGCTGGTATTTGTAATTGTCTATAACTTCTTTGCAGCCAAGGGGCTGCGCAGGCTCAAGAGCGAACGGGCGAAGTCCCTGCTGACAGTGTTCAGCGTGGTGGTAGACCTGGGCATCCTGGCCTACTTCAAGTACGCATATTTCCTCACGGACTTCGTAAATAACCTCCTGGGCACGTCCATTGAGGTGCACGACGTTCTGGGTGAATGGCTGAACGTGCTCACGGGCATGTCCCTGTTCCGCGTAGATGCTATTATCCTGCCGGTGGGTATCTCCTTCTTCACGTTCCAGGCCGTGAGCTACATGGTGGACGTGAAGCGGGAAAAGATTGAGCCGGTGAAGAATTTCCTGGACTTCGGCTTCTATCTGTCGTTCTTCCCGCAGCTGGTGGCCGGTCCCATTGTGCGTGCCGTGGAGTTTGTGGAGCAGCTGCATAAGCCCTACAACCTGTCCCGCCGCTGGTTCGGCATTGCCATCTTCTGGATTATGAACGGTCTGCTGAAAAAGCTCATTCTGGCCGACTACCTGGCCGTGAACTTCGCAGACCGCGTATTCGAGAATCCGCTGCTGTACAGCGGGTTCGAGAATTTGTCGGCCCTCTTCTGCTATTCCCTGCAGGTTTACGCCGACTTCTCCGGTTATACGGATATTGCCACGGGTGTGGCCATGCTCTTCGGCTTCTATCTGCCGCAGAACTTCAATTCGCCCTACAAGGCCGTGAATACGCAGCAGTTCTGGCGCCGCTGGCACATGACGCTTTCGCGCTGGCTGCGGGATTACCTGTATATCCCCCTCGGCGGCAACCGGAATGCATCGGCCGGCACGTTCATCATCATCGCCGCGGTGGCGGTCTTCGGCAGCTTCCTCAGCGGCTCCTGGTGGGTGGCGTTCGGGGTAGCCTGGCTGGCAGCGGGCATCGGCCTCTGGGCCTGGCGCCGTCCCTCCGACCGCAAGCTCATCACCACCAACATCAACTCCATGAACACCATGCTGCTGGGCGGCCTGTGGCACGGTGCCAGCTGGAATTTCATGATCTGGGGCGGCCTCAACGGCATTGGCATGGTCATCTATAAGGTCTGGACCAAGCGCTCCCCCGTCATGAAGCTGGTGATTATCTCCTCCGTGACGCTGCTTTGCGGCTTCCTGGCCCATTTCACGAGGTATCCGGTGTGGAACATGTTCTTTGTCTGGACGCTGATTATTCTAATAGGGACAGTGGTGAAAGTCATCATTCGCACTTGTCATTCTGAGCGAAGCGAAGAATCTGGCCTGGGCTGGTTAGACCGCGCCTGGGACATCTTCCAGACCTTCGTCTTCATCACGTTCACGCGTCTGTTCTTCCGCAGCGGCTCCAACCTGGATCCCGCCCTGGCCAACGAACAGGCCTGGAACACCGCCAAGAACATGGTGAACCAGATTGGCAGCCCCTGGGACCTCTCCCTGGTCCCCGACATGGCCGCCGCCCACTGGACGGTGCTTCTGCTCTTTGTCCTGGGCATGATTATCCACTGGCTTCCGGAACGCTTCAAGCGCTGGTACCGGCTGAACTTTGCCCTGATGCCGCTGTTCTGGATGGCCCTGGTTGTTGTAGTCATCATCGTCTTCATCTTCCAGTTCATCACCGCCGACCTCCAGAGCTTCATCTATTTCCAGTTCTAAGAGTTTAGGCTGGGCAGGCAGAACCCTCGAATGTTGATAACTTCTTTGCCGGAGTTCGCGGAAGAATTGCTATCTTTGTTCCATGAGTTTTGTTCACCTGCACGTCCACACCCAGTACTCCATTCTGGACGGACAATCCTCCATAGAAAACCTCTTTAACCGGGCCGACGAGCTGGGTATGCCGGCGCTTGCCATTACGGACCATGGCAACATGTACGGCGTTAAGGAGTTCTTCAAATATGCCAAGAAACATCCCAACGTGAAGCCCATCATCGGCTGCGAGGTGTATGTTTCCAAGGGGGATCACCGGGTGAAGGAGAAGGGCTATTATCACCTCATTCTCCTGGCCAAGAACTACGAAGGTTACCTGAATCTGGTAAAGATTGTTTCCGAGGGCCATATCAACGGTTATTATTACAAGCCGCGTGTGAGCCACGAGGTCATTGAAAAGTACCACGAGGGGCTCATTTGTTCATCGGCCTGTATGGCGGGCGAGGTTCCGCGCGCCATCCTCGCGCACAACGACAAGGCTGTGGAGGAGGCCATCCTCTGGCACAAGCGGGTGTTCGGCGAGGATTACTACCTGGAAGTGATGAAGCACAAGACCGAGGTCCCCGGCCTGGACAACGACCTGTACCAGAAGCAGTGCTTCTACACGGAAGAAATCTTCAAACTGGCAGAGAAATATAGTGTAAAGGTCATCGCCACCAACGACGCCCACTTTGTGAACAAAGAGGACGGCCCGGTGCACGACCGCCTCATCTGCCTCACCACGAACGCCTATATCGACGACCCCGACCGTCTGCGCTACACCCAGCAGGAGTACATCAAGACGGAAGAGGAGATGCTGGCGCTGTTCCCGGACCATCCGGAGGCGCTGGCCAACACGCTGGAGGTGGCCGATAAAATCGAAGCCTACTCGATTGACCGCGACCCCGTGCTGCCGGTGTACGAGATTGACCCGGCATTTATGGCCGATATTGACCAGTACCTGGAGAAATATAAGGATATCATCGATGCAGGCCGATGCGACAAGCACGGCACCTACCGCGGAGACGGATTTTGCCACTCGGTGGCCTACCTGTGCCACCTGACGTATAAGGGCGCCCACGAGCGCTATGGAGAGACCCTCACCCAGGAACAGGACGAGCGCATTGACTTCGAGCTCAAGACCATCTGCCGCATGGGCTTCCCGGACTACTTCCTCATTGTGCAGGACTACATTGCCGCGTCCCGCGCCATGGGCAGTATGGTAGGCCCGGGCCGTGGTTCCGCCGCTGGTTCCGTAGTAGCTTATTGCCTTCGCATCACCAATCTGGACCCTATCCGGTACCAACTCCTGTTCGAGCGTTTCCTGAACCCGGACCGTATCTCCATGCCGGATATCGACGTGGACTTCGAGGACCTTTCCAAGGCCCACCAGTACGTGGAAGAAAAGTACGGCACCAGCCACGTGTCCCGTGTGATTACGTTCGGCACCATGGCTGCCAAGAGTGCCATCAAGGACGTGGCGCGTATCAGCCGCCTGTCCATTGACGAGAGCAACCGTCTCACCAAGATGGTTCCGGACCGCCTGAGCGAGAAAAAGCAGAAAGAATACCCCTTCAACCCCAAGCTGGATGAACTCAAGCCCGGCTTCAAGATGGTGGAACGGGAAGTGGAGCAGGACGGCCCCGACGGGGAGAAAGTGACGGTGAAGAAGACCTTCCAGGTAGGTATGGAGGATGTGGATGTCAAGATTACCCTGAAGAACTGCTACCGGCTGGTTCCGGAGTTCATCGAAGAACTCAAGAACGGCCCGGAAATCAATAAGGAGGTGCTCAAGTACGCCCAGGCCCTGGAAGGCTGCGTCCGCCAGGTGGGTGTGCACGCCTGCGCCACCATCATCGGCCGTGGAGACCTTACGGACTACCTGCCCATCTGCCTTTCCAAGGATAAGGAAACCGGCGAGGATGTGCGTACGTCGCAGTACGACGGCCACTACATTGAGGATGTAGGTATGTTGAAGATGGACTTCCTGGGCCTGATTACCCTGTCCATCATCCACAACTGCCTGGATCTCATCAAGGAACATCACGGGGAAGACATTGACATCGAGGCCATTCCCATTGACGATAAACCCACCTACGACCTTTACGGCCGTGGAGACACCACCTCCGTGTTCCAGTTTGAATCGGAGGGCATGAAAACCTGGCTGCAGAAGCTGCGCCCGTCCCGTTTCGAGGACCTCATCGCTATGAACGCCCTCTATCGGCCCGGTCCTATGGACTACATCCCGGATTTCGTGGCCCGTAAACTGGGCGAGCAGTCTATCGAGTACGACCTGCCGGAGATGGAGGAGTTCCTGGAGGATACTTACGGCGTTACCGTATACCAGGAGCAGGTGATGCTTCTGTCCCAGAAGCTGGCCGGCTTCACCAAGGGTGAGGCAGACAAGCTGCGTAAGGCCATGGGTAAGAAGCAGATTGACATCCTGAACTCCCTCAAGGACAAGTTCATGACCGGCGGTATTGCCAATGGCCATCCCGAAAAGGTGCTGGACAAGATCTGGAAAGACTGGGAGAAGTTCGCCCAGTACGCCTTCAACAAGTCCCACGCCACCTGCTACGCCTGGGTGAGCTACCAGACCGGCTGGCTCAAGTGCCACTATCCGTCCGAGTTCTTCGCTTCCTGCCTGGACTGCGCCAAGAGCATGGAGGAAATCGTCAAGATCATGGACGACTGCAAAGGCCACGGCATCAAAGTACTGAACCCCGATGTGAACGAAAGTGCCGCGCAGTTCACCGTGAACAAGAACGGAGACGTCCGCTTTGCCCTGGGCTCCATCAAGGGCTTCGGCGCCAACGTGGTGGACGCCATCATCAAGGAGCGCGAAGAAAACGGCCTGTTCACCGACATCTTCGACTTTGTGGAGCGCATGTCCGGCGCCGTAAACCGCAAGAGCTTCGAGAACCTGCTCAATGCCGGTGCCTTCGACAGCTTCGGCCATAAGCGCAGCATGTATTACCAACCCTGCAAGGGATCCTCGGACCTCTTCATCGACGCGATTACCCGTTACGGGGACCTTTACAAGAACGATACGCTCAACGGTGCCGCCTCCCTGTTCGGCGACATGGAAGAGATGAAGCCCGAACGTCCGGCCCTCCCGGAAGACGAAGGCTACATGGATATCATGGAAGTGCTGCAGCGGGAGAAAGAGCTGGTGGGTATGTACCTGAGTTCCCACCCGCTGGACCGCTACGACTTCGAGATGCGCCACTTCGTGAGCTGCAAGATGGCAGACCTTTCCAACCTCGTCTCTGAATGCGAAGCCAAGAAGCAAACGCAGAAGGTCTATATTGCCGGTATAGTGACCGATTTTAAGCAATTAACCACCAAGACGGGGAAACCCTACTCCAAGACCATTTTAGAGGATTACAGCGGCTCTTATGAGCTCGCGCTCTTCGGCAAGGACCACGAAGCCTTCATGCAGTACATGCAGCCCAAGGCTACGCTCTTCCTGGAAGGCGAAATTGCAGAGAAATTCTTCCTCAAACAGGAAGAAAAAGCCCAGGGCAAAACCGCCCCCTATGCCTTCAAACTGAAAAAGGTCACCCTTCTGGGCAACATCTCCGACGACCTGCTCACCGGATTCAGCATGGATGTCACCACACCCATGCTCACCCAGCAGTTCCGCGAAGACCTGGTAAAGGTGGTCAAGAAGCACAAGGGCAACATTCCCCTGACCCTCTTCCTCTACGATCCCGGTACCAAATACCGCATCCAGTTCTACTCGAAGAAATTCCAGGTAGCCGTCACGTCCGAATTCATCCAGGACCTGACCCGCATCGGTGTAAACAAGTACGAAGTCACCCGCCGCTAATCCAGAATCTCCTTTTTCGTCACCTCCGGTGGGGCAGGCAGAACCCTCCGGGGGCTTGTCCACCCCCGGACAGGCCCCGTAAGGGCAAATGCCCCCTGGGGGGCCATGGGGGGTAAGGTAAAAGTCCGCGACTTGTCGCGGAGGGGCCCGTTGGATACAAGTTCCCGCGCAGCGGGGACGCAGTAGACAATGGGAGGGGCCGGAGGGAGCGAAGCGACCGGAGTCCCCCGGAGGGTTCTGCCTGCCCCGCCGGAGCGAAAAGACAAAGCGAAAAGCAACAAAAAACCGCGACCCGAAGTGGGCCGCGGCTTTTTTATGGAGTTGGAATCTTATTCAGACTTCTTGGCGGTACGCTGGGAAGCGTCGAACATGACGGGAGTACCGATCATGATGGAAGCGTAGGTACCGATGATCACACCCAGGCAGAGAGCCACGGCCAGACCGCGGATGCTCTCACCACCCCAGATAGCGATGGCAAGCATCGGGAGGAGGGTAGATACGGAGGTGTTCAAGGTACGGGTGAGCGTAGCGTTCAGAGCGGTGTTCACAGTCTCACGGAAGTCTTCCTTCGGGTGCAGACCGCGCTGCTCACGGATACGGTCGAAGATAACCACGTTATCGTTGATAGCGTAACCGATGATCGTCAGGATAGCGGCGATGAACGTCTGGTCCACATCCAGGTTGAACGGCAGGATACCGTTGAACAGGGAGAAGAAGCCGATCACGATGAGAGCGGTGTGAGCCAGGGAGACAACACCA